>SXGU01548433.1_pt1 | contig 29521 bp, 28 predicted proteins | sample 3174531 | NCBI WGS metagenome assembly SXGU01 (sample SAMN11356863, study PRJNA531348) | freshwater metagenome | isolation source: freshwater sample F1-140 | place: China: Fuxian Lake, Yuxi | collected 2017-12-25 | reverse complement strand
CTCTGCCTTACCACTTGGCTATGCCGCCTTATATTATCTATTTTTCAGTAAGATGCAACTCTTTTTTCATCAAAGCATGCAACTCTTCAGTTGTTATAACAGAAACGCCACCCTTTTCCACATTTTCATGAGGAATATTTGGCAATTCTAAATAAGATTCCTTTGCAGGTCCTTCATAAGGCAAGCCAGCTTTATACCAACCAACCATACCAGCTTCATATGCCCATACATTTTCAAAGCCCATCTTAGTTAGCATTTTAGCAATAAATCCACTCGCTGTACAGGTATAATTAGAACAATACACAACAATTTTTGTCGATTTATCCCAACTCAATGCTTTATTTTCAACATCTTGGAAAGGAACATTTATCGAACCTTTTATATGACAATCATCATATAATCTTTTATCCAAAACATTAATAACTTTCAATGTTTCTGGTGCCTTTTTTTTGCCAATACATCCTGACATTAAAAGCGCACTTGAAACACCAACACACATCAAGATCATCGTTACAACTGATACTTTTTTCATAATCTCTCCCAACCTAAAATTCCCACTCTACTTGCACAATGTAGGCATAGTATACCATTAAACCATCACAAGTCTATTGCATACCAACGTCTAATGCTTCTTGTCTTCGTATGCCATTAAAACAACGGGACCAACGAATACGCCGAATAAAATCTATTGGATTTTTCAAAATATCAATAATCATCCATGACTCATGTGAATCAACTGAAAACAATCTAAATATAATTTTTCCATGAATGTAATCACCATCAACAGGCTTTCCCCAATCACGACAATCAGAACTTCCCAATCGATTATCACCCATCATCCAATATTCATTTTTATCATCACCTTTAGCCCTAGATTTCAAATGAAAATCAAAAATATCTGGTGACTGTCCATGAACATTCACATGCGACAACGGTTGTTCTTGCACAACCATGGGAGCTCTTCCATGCACTATTAAATCTCTTTGTATACTTTTAACAGTCCAATCATCCATACGATAAAAAGGCTGTTTACTTGCCGACACAGATGGATCATACGAACGAGGATGAACATTGCGATTTGGATAAACAAGAGGATATTTATTCAGATAAGGCTCATAAATTTTTTTATCATTCACATAGATAACAGGTTTACCATCTTCAATAACACCCTGAATATGATCACCAGGAACCCCAATAACACGTTTTGTAAAATTATCTGGCCCCCATACATATTTCTGCCACCAATGCACAAGTTTATTTGTTGAATAAACAAAACGTGGATCATTCATCGCAATGACATCACCACGCAAAGGTTCTCGTAAAAATGCGTATGTAAATTTATCAGCAATAAAACTTTCGCCTATCAACAACGTCGTTTCCATAGATCCCGAAGGAACTTTATACAAACCATATCCCCATGAACGTATTAAAAATGCTAAAGGAATAATAATTAAAGCTGATTGAACATATTCCGCAAAAGTCGATTTATTCGGACGATTCCACCACTTATAAAATTCTCTCATTTTCAACAACATAAAAACTCCTATGCTAACACCGAAAGCGGATTGACATGCTTATTAAAACGATATACCTCAAAATGTAAATGTGCTGCGCTTCTACCTTTTTTTGAAACTACTAATCCTGTATCTCCTACCGTACCAATAATTTCTCCTCTTTGCACCTTTTGTCCAGCTTTAACTCGAAGTGTATTTAAATGAGCATATCGCGTTTTATATTTATGATTATGAGCAATAATAATACAATTACCGTACCCCCCACTATAACATGATTGTAAAACAATCCCTGATCCTGCAGCCTTGACAGGATTACCTTTAACAGCTGCCATATCAATACCGTAATGAAATCGCCATCCACGTCCCTTAATACGTCGCGGACCAAATAAAGAACTCAACCAAAAGTTTGCACGATCAAGAGGCCATGAAAACTCAAAATCAACTTCACGGACTCCTTCTGGAATTGTCACAATATCTTGTCCCATAGGAATCGAAACAAAATGTGTTTTTTCAATTCGACGAGCCCGGACTGATCGCATTTCTTGACGTTGTTTTTTGCTTTTTTGCATACCAACACGTAACTCAAACAATTGCTCAACATCTTGTTTCAATTTATACTGATCAGCAAAAGAAAGCGCTCGTGCACGTAAATAATCATCATCTCTATTGACAACAATCATACAAGAAACAACCGAATCATCGTCATCATCACATACTTTTGACGAAATAATATCAGAAGGACATTCTATTTTTTTTTTTTTAGAATCTCCGTTTTCCTGACCCTGATTCACTTGTCTGACCTTTTGATCAAACAATCGTTTTAAAGCTAATGTATACACACGATAATCTTCTTTTAGCTCAATCAGTCGTTTTGATTCTTTTCTAAATTGAAAAAATTGAATACACATAACCACTGCAAACAAAACTGCAATTGTTGCCATGCTATATTTACACAAACGAACAAAAGAGCGTCGATTATTAAACAATGAAGAAAACAACACTCATCTACCTTACTCATTACTTTACATATTCAACGGATGTAGCCTGCACCCACCCCGTCCCTTCACAATCAGAACATTTATACCAGTTTTCTTGTTGTTTTTTTATTTTCAAACTACTTCCAATAGGCAAAATACGCAATGGATAGTAACACTCATCCGGACCACTACGAATAGATACGCTTTCAATAACAATCAATTCTTGCAGAGCATTGTAATACCATGTCACAAAAAGTCCACCAAAAATAATCATCAAAAATAATCCGAGAATGCCATAATGCATTTTATTATGATTTTTTTTAAAACAAATAAAACCAATCACGAACAACCAAAGCATAAGGATAAGCCACTGAAAAATTTTCAATGGTAATAATGCACCAATCATACGCATATAAAGATTCCATGATGATTCAGGAACAACACCTAACGCAACCTGACATTCAACAACTCTTTGATAAATAACTGACACCAAAGAAATATGTGCATGATGTAATGCTGATTTATACACAATTAAAGCACGAACATAATCTTTTAACTCCCAATAACAATTTCCAAGCGCATACCATGTTGCAACACCTGGATTTTCAATATTCTTTAAATATTCAATGGCTTGATCATAATGAGCATTCTTAACTGATTCTTTTGCTTGCAAAAAATATTCTTTATTTTCATCACCATGCAACAACCCTAAAGAAATAATGATCAGTAATACAATTTTTTTATTCATAAAATTTTTTCCCATTCATGTAACCAATACCAAGCTTGATTAAAAAATGCATCACGATTATACGTTTGCTTATGAGCAGTAAACGCACTCTCTGCAAGCTGCGCAAATAACAAACGCCATTGCGTAATATCTTTTTCAGCAATTCCTGCATCATATAAAGCCTTTTCCATAACTTCTTCAGTTATTTGATTTACAGGTATTCTTTTTCTTGCAGCAAAAAGCTCTCTAAACATATGATACAATAATCCATCATAATAACGATTCCGCGCCTTATTAAACATCTGACGAGCATTTTTGAAAGCATTTTTATAAGCACGCTCCGGCGCATTTTTTAATTGCAAAAAAATAAAATATCTATAACAAAACAACGCTACTGCACACAAAAATGGAAATAAAATCGCCAATAAAAAAGTTGTTAATGAAATTGGTCTATCCATCGTTGATTGCCATGGGGCATGAATAAAAAAGGCATTTACTACTGTATCATCTTTTTTATCATTCACAGAGTCATCTGATAACGAAGAAGCTAACGGTAACTGCGTTTGTTCTTTTTGCTTATGCTCATCAACAACTTCTTTTACTCCTGACGCAATAGTAATAGTTACGGGATTTGTTTGCAATACTTTATACATTTTTTGTAAAGGATCAAAATAAGCAATGCGCTGTGACTCAACCGTATACGTCCCCGGCTTCAATCCCTGAATAACATATTCGTACTCATACTTTCCAGAAGCAGTTGCACGGCTATCACCTTCGTACATTACCAATTGTTCTGGTAACTTAAGCAACGGGTGATTAACATATGGTGCATTACCCTTGCCTGTTAATAATAACTTTGCACTTACACCTTCTGATTGCTTAACATCCGACTTTGAAACAATTAGTTCTGCTTTAGTAAATTGCCCAACCAAAGTAACAGGTTCTTCATTTTCAGGTAATGACAAAACTGAAATTTTTAATGCATTAGAATACATTTGTTTTGTCGATGCACCAGACATAATAGTATCAAACATATCAAAAAAAGAATTATGAGATTGCCTTCTGCGCTGAATAGTATAAGTACCACGAACAGCTCCAATGACACAATCACCTACAACACGCGGAAACATTGTGCATTTCCATTGCACAGTTGAATACAAAACCCCATCAATTTCTTGTTGGCCTGAAATTGGACCTTCTGTTGCATGCACATCAGCATTATCAAGTGTAGGTTTTTCAATTCCTTCAATTCTTACTGAATCATCAGCATAAAAAAATGTCATAATCAATTCGAGCGGCTCTCCGTAAAACAGCGTAGTTTTTGAAGCAACAAGCGTAATAAAAGCTTCCCGTTTTTGTTGCGCATCAACAACTGCCTTTGCTGAAACATGTATCGTTTTAACTCCCGATTCAAGACCATGCCCTTGTATTTGGGCAGGTCCAAGCGTAAAATCACCTTCGCGATCAAATCTAATGGTTCTATTCCATTCTTTTTTTATCGTAGTTACACCATTAATGGTATTAACCGATATACCAGACTGAGAACCCAATTGCACGCAATCTTCCAACCCTTGCACAAGAGGCTCAGGTAATTGATCTGACGTTCCTGATACAATAGTTTTAACTATCAAAGGAACACCAACCGTTGCTTGCGTTACTTCACGTCCCTGCGTATCAGTAACATGAAGCATTATGCGAGTATTTTTTCCACCACCATTGACACACGCAAGTTCGCTTTGGAATAAAAAACCTACTACCGCAAAAAAAATAGAAACTTTACCAATTGTTTTGATGTTTATCATTACGAGAAATTCCCTTCATTTTTGTATTTACCACTCTTTTTAACGCATTTTTTTCGCTACTCTCGATATATTGCAATAATTTACCTTCTGGCAGTTGGTTCAAATCTTTTTGATGCTCAGCGGCTTGAACATCATTGAGGTCGGCCTGAAGAGGCTGTTGCTTTTTGGCACCGCCCCCTGTAGACTCCTTTTTAGATGCTTTTTCTTCATGTTTTTGGTCATTAGGCTGCTGAACATTTTGTTTATTATCAAAGGTTGTATCATGTCGTTGCTCTTGCTTATCGGATCTTTCATTCTTGCCCTTCCCTTGTTGGCCATTGCCTTGCCGCTTCTCTTGACCTTCACTCTGTTGTTGAGCGCCCTGATTATCCCTATTTTTTTCTTCTCGCTCGCCTTCCTGTTGCCCTTTATTATTTTGATCGGCCCCTTTTTGCTGCTTTTTTACTTCATCTTGCCTGTCCCCTTCACCCTTTTGATTATCAAGTTCCTCGGATTGATCAGTATCATTTTCTTCTTGCTGTCCCTGTTGACCTCCTCCAGAATTTTTTGATTGCTGCTTACCTTTCTGTTTCTGCTGATCTTTCTGTTCTTCACTTTGATTTTCACCCGCTTGTTGTTCATTTTCTTGCTCATTGTTTTCTTGTTCGCCACTACCTTGCTGCTTATTTTTTTGTTCTTTTGATTTTTCTTTAGAAGACCCTTGTTGACCCTGCTCATTTTGATCTTTAGAAGATTTTTGTTTATCTTGCTCTTGAGACTGATCTTCTTTTTTCTGATTATTTTTTTTATCAGAAGATCCTCCACCCTTTGAAGGATTAGGGCAAGATTGATTATCTTTATTTTCCTGATCTTTATTTTCTTGATTTTTTTGCTCTTCTTCTTTTTTCTTTTTTTCTTCTTCTTTTTGCTTACGTAAAGCATCTTCTGCTAATTTTTTATTATGCAAAGCTCGTTCATGTTCAGAAAACATTTCAAGAACTTTATCGTAATAATCAATTGCTTTTTCATACTGTTTTTGTTGGTATTCTGCATTACCAGCATTAAAAAATGCTTTTCCCTTATCATCATTTTTTTCAAAAGAATCAGCAGCTTTTTGAGCATACAATGCTGCTTGTTTATAATCTGCTAAACGATATGCTGTATCTGCACAATTAAACAAATATGTTCCATTTTCAGGATCATCTACAAGCGCAGATTGATAGATAGCAAAAGCCACCTTAAAATCACCTGACTTATAAGCATTCGCAGCCTTATCACTATCAAAAAAAGCATTACTTTGCCACATATTTACAACACAAAAACTTATAAAAAACCATAATTTTTTCATAAAAGCCACTCAATAATCAATGCTAAAAATGTTCCCAATAAAAACAAAGGATACCGTTCTTCATATGATTTTACATTTTTATCTTCAAACATTTCTTTTTCATATTTATTTACATAAGACACTAAATGCAAAAGATCATCTTCATTTTGTGTCGGACTTATATACAATGCTCCTGTTTCCTGTGCCAATGTTTTTAACATGTCTTCATTCAAACAAGACATCACAATTGAACCATCTTTATTTTTTTCATAGCCACTGGTACTTCCATCTTGATTAACAATAGGAATCGGAGCTCCTTGTGTTGTACCTACACCGTAGGTAAAAATATGCAACCCTTGTTCAAGTGCATAAGTTTTAATTTTTGCAACTCCCTGTGAAAAATCTTCGCCATCGGTAAATAAAATCAAAATTTTATGAGTATTTTTCGAACTTGTTTTAAATGATTCAATCGCCTTTATAATTGCTTTATCGAGAGACGTTGTCCCCGACGATACCATTTCTGTGTCAAGTTGATCTAAAAATAAATGAAAAAGGGCAGCATCTCGCGTCAAAGGACATTGAACAAATGCATCTCCTGAAAAAACAAGCAGCCCTACTCGATCAGAAGGCAATAAAGTAAGCATTTTTTTAATTTTTGCCTTTGCAAAGGTAAGACGATTTGGTTTTACATCAGCAGCCAACATACTTCGTGATACATCAAGCGCAACAAAAACATCTCGTCCTTCCTGTTGTACCATTTGCTCTTTTTGTCCCCACGATGGGCGCATTAAAGCCAGCCAAAGACAAACAAAGGCTATCATAAAGCAACTCATTTTTATTAAACTTTTTCCAGAAGAATAATGAGGCAATAACAAAGAACGCCACTTTTCACTTGTTAATTGCGAAACAATACGCTCTTTTCCCTTCCACATATACCAAGCAAGAAAAACTCCGCCTGCAAAAAGCGGTGCCCAATAAAAAACATGCCATGCTTGCCATATAATTCCAGCTATCATCTTTTTCATAAGCCATACCACACAAAAGAAGCCAAACATAACTCAATTAATAATACAACCACTACAAACCATATCCATGGTGCCCCAATATCATAATAGTGATGGTACACGTTTGTCTCATAATCAGTTTTTTCTAACGCATCAATAACATTATAAACTTCCTGCAAATCCTTCTGATTTGATGCCAAAAAGAATCTTCCGCCAGTTTTTTCAGCGATAAGTTGTAAAAGTTTTGTGTTTATAGCAACACCAGCTTGCTGCAACTGACCAAAGAACTGATCATAATAAAGGCCCCCATATTGACCGCCGATTCCAATGGTGTAAATTTTAACACCATATTTTTTTGCCAAAAAAAGTGCGTCATCTATGGACAAATCTTCAGGAGAAGGTTCGCCATCAGTTAATAAAATAATAATTTTTGAACGAGCGACAGATGTTCGCAAACGATTAAGCGCCGTTATTAATCCCTTTGCAATTACAGTACCGGAAGGATCTATAATACCTAACTCAACCTCTTTAATAATCGATTCAATAATTTTTTTATCAAGCGTCAATGGACAACGAGAAATAGCCTCTTTTCCAAACAAAACAAGCCCTATAGGATCATTTAATCGTTTTCTGACAAAATGGATAGCTTCTTCTTTTGCTATAGTAATTCGTTGTTTTTGATCCTTTGGATCATCAAATAATTGCATACTACCCGACACGTCCAGCGCTAAAACAATATCAACCCCGTCAACTTTTACAGTAGATTGTTGATCAACAAGTTGTGGTCGAGCCATTAAAACAATCAATGCCGCTAAACTTATAAGTCTAAAAAATGTAAACCATCGCTTATAATAAGCTTTAGTTCCAACAATTTCTCGCTTAATTATTTGAGCAAGAGAATAACTATACCAAAGCTCCCGTTTTAATCTTTTTCTTGCAAACCAAAGGCATAGAATAAGAGGAAACAAACTATACATCACCAATGGATAGGCAAACCTAATGAGCATAAACACCCTTTTTTTTAAGCTTATCTGTCTGACCAACACCTCTACTATATCCTAAAAAATTACAATCGAAAAGCCATCTTAAAAGTGAATAGTTTACTTTACATTCTTGCACTAAAAACCTCTCTTCTGCTACTCTTAATAGAGAGAAAAGGGAAATAGTAATGAATAAATATATACTCTATTTTTTATTTACATGCACTACTGGATTAGATGGCCGCGTGCATCACAATCGTAAAAATCCACAAAATGCTCTTTTTGACGCTGCATGGAGAAATGATGTCACTGGAGTAAAAGAAGCAATTTCCCAGGGAGCAAAAATAAACCAATGCAATACTTTTGGGCATACGCCCCTTATGATCGCAGCAAAGTACAATAGTTTTGAAGTTGTTGAACTACTCGTAAATAATTATAAAGTCGATATTAATTATATTAACAACAGTGGAATGAATGCATTAGCACTCTCAATCACTAATAAAAATCCGCGTACCCTTCTTTTTTTGCTCAATAAACACGCAGACCCAACACTTATTACAGTTAATGGCTACACACTAACATCATTAATTGGACAATTTGGCCAAACACACATCAAAAAAGCTTTTGATGAATGGCAACAAAAAACCAATTTACAAAAAAATAATTAGCCTAAAACTAATTAAAAAGAGACCCTGTAAATGTTATCTTTTTAACTATTGCAAATAAAAATTTGACTCTTTGTAAAATTTTTATGTAGCATAAAAGTATACTATATAAAAAGAGCGCGAAGAGTTTGAAAAATGGTGGTTTATCAGCTACATTAACTTTTCACTGCTTTAACTAATAAAGAGGCCTATGAAAAAGTTATTAATCGTTGAATCCCCTGCAAAAATAAAAACTATAAAAAAATTTCTCGACAAAGATTTTACCATCGTGTCGACCATGGGGCATATTAAAGATTTACCCACAAACTCAATGGGGGTGACGCGAGATCCCATAGCAATTGAATATGTTACACTTAAAAATAAAGACAAAGTGATTGCAGATCTTTGCAAAGCAGCAACAGGGACACAAGAAGTCTACCTGGCTCCAGATCCTGATCGGGAAGGTGAGATTATTGCATGGCACGTTGCAGAAGCATTAAAAAAAGTTGTCAAAAAGGGAACTTTTTATCGAATAGCTTTCAATGAAATTACAAAGCCTGCAATACTTGAAGCTTTAAAAAATCCAGGTCACATCGATATGCAAAAAGTAGCAGCGCAACAAGCGCGTCGTATACTTGATCGATGGGTTGGTTATGAAGTATCTCCTGTTTTATGGCGAAAAGTTACCAAAGGTCTTTCAGCAGGACGAGTTCAATCGGTCGCTCTTCGCTTAATTTGCGACAGAGAAACAGCGATCAGAAACTTCAAAACAGAAGAATATTGGACAGTTGAAGGAACTTTTTCGACGCAACTAGCATCATTCATCGCACAACTTACCCATGCAAATAAGAAAAAAATCGAACTCAGCACCAAGGAACAAACCGATAAAGTTGTTGCCGAAATTAAACAAGAAACGTTTATCGTTGACCAAATTAAAGACAAAACTCGACTTAAAAATGCACTTGCTCCCTTCATGACCAGCACCCTGCAACAAGCTGCCTACAACCAACTTGGATTTTCAGTCGATCGCACCATGAAAATTGCACAAAATCTTTACGAAGGTATCTCTCTGGATTCTGATTCTCCAACAGCTTTGATTACCTACATGAGAACTGACTCACTGAGAATTGCAGATACCGCTTTAACACAAGTACGTGGATACATAAAAAAACAATTTGGGGACGACTATCTTCCTTCTAAAAGTATCTTTTACGAAAAAAAATCAAAAACTGCAGCACAAGACGCTCACGAAGCAGTTCGACCAATTGATGTTGTTATAACACCTGACTCAATTAAACAGTATCTTTCTGATGAACAATTCAAATTATATGAGCTCATTTGGAAGCGATTTGTTGCATGTCAAATGACAGCAGCACAGTACGCACAACGACAAGTTGTTATCGAAGGTAAAAAATATACATTCAAAGCAACCGGATCTACCTTAATATTTGATGGATTTTTAAAAGTCTATGCCGTTGATGACGATGAAGAACAAGAGGAAAATACAAAAATTCCAAAGGATATTGCTGAAAAAGCAAACCTTCCTCTTAAAAAAGTTGAACCAAAACAACACTTTACACAGCCTCCACCACGATACTCTGAAGCAACGCTTGTTAAAGAACTTGAGCAAGCTGGCATTGGACGACCAAGTACCTATGCCACTATTTTAAATACCATCAGAGCACGTGCTTACACAACATTAGAAAAAAAACGTTTTGTACCAACTGAACTGGGCATGACCGTCACCTCACTTCTGGTCAATAACCTACCAAAAATCATGAACCCTGCATTCACCGCCCACATGGAAGAAGATCTTGATAAAATAGCAGAAGGAACACTAGAACGTGACGTTTTACTCAACACTTTTTGGCATGATTTTGAAAAAGATTTAAACCTCTTTAAAGGCGATACAGGCAAACCTGCAACACCTACAGATCTTGTATGTCCAACCTGTAAACAACAAAAGCTTGTTATCCGTTTTGGCAAAAGTGGTGAATTTATTGCATGTCCTGGATTTCCAGAATGTGCATTCACCAGTAATTTTGCACGAAAAGAAGATGGTACATTAGAACTTGTTGAAAAGGAAAAACCACAAGAACTTGATACAAAATGTCCTCAGTGTGGAAAAAATTTACGTGAAATGATGGGTAAATTTGGAAAGTTTGTTTCCTGTTCTGGATACCCAGATTGTAAATATATTCAACAAGAAAAAGCATCTTTCAAATGCCCGCTTGATGCAGGCGATGTCATCAAACGAAAATGGAAAGGTGGAACTTTCTGGGGTTGTGGAAACTATCCAAATTGTAAGTTCGCTCTTTTTGGAGAAATTGAAGAAACGCCATGTCCAAAATGTAAAGCTCCAGCCTTAATCAAAAAAACTGATAAAGCTGGCAACGTTACGCTTTTATGTGGTGATAAAACTTGTGGATATGTTAAGTAAAATTTTTCAAACAAGAAAGCTATTTTAAGCACAATAGCCCAAAATAGCTTTCTTTATTTTTTCAAGATAAAAATCAATTACCTATTATTACGGTCTCAAGTCACAACCTCTACTCAAAGACCTGCCCAATCCCCTGGCTTAGGAAGGAGAGCATTTCGCCTTGCTTCTCTTCTGAGAGCATTAACCTCTTCACGTCGTTGTCGAAGTGCTTCTAAAATCACAGGATCAATATGACGTAATGCTCGTAACTCAAATCTTTGATTTGCCGCAGGCTGTTGATTTTGTTGCCTATTTCCTGCATCATTCCGATCTGTTATTGCTTTAACATCCAAAAAACAAACACTCATTATAATAAAAAACAAACCTCTATTCATCTTGGTCCCTTACTTACAAAAGCCCTTATACACACAATAATTTTATTCCATACAACATTAAAAACTGGTAACCAATTAGTACTACCGTCTGCATTATAATAAGCCTTTTCTGTCTTTTTTATTTTTGCTTCAAGCCTAGCTATTTCTTTATTTGATGCTACAATTTCTGGCGAACTAATTTCTGGAACAGAAATTTGATTTTGTGGTATTAACACTTGTTGCTGAACATGAGGCATTAATACAGGCACCTGTACAGGCCTTTGTTGCCTAAACAACGCAATGCGAGCTTTTGAAACAAGGCCCTCATTTTCGGCAGCACTTTCAACACTCATCAACAATAAAACACCTACACACATTTTTCGTAACATATTTAACCCCTCTACCAACCATTAGTTTAAGAAATTCGCTGCCCATTTGGAACATTTTTCCCAGGTCCTACAAAAACCACGCCATCTTGTTCGTCAAGAACAGAAAGCATCATCCCCTGCGACAACTCGCCCATCATTTTACGCGGTTTTAAATTAATTACAAACAATCCTTGACGGTTAATAAGATCTGCAGGCTTAAATGATCGTTTAACTCCTGAAAAAACAATTCGTGTTCCATGAGCACCCGTATCAACTTTAAGCTTAAGTAGCTTATCTGACCCCGTCACTTCTTCACATTCAACAATAGTGCCAGTTACTATCTGAACCTTAGCAAAATCATCAATTGTTATATAATTTTCAGATAATGCAGCTTCTGTTTTTACATTCATTGCAATATCTAATTTTTGATCCATATCCTGTTCTTTCAATTCAATTTTTTTAAATAATGGTGTTTCATCATCTGACAAGACAAATGATTGCTTCCAACCATTATGCACAATGCCTGCAATATGATTAACGCCTGGGACATACGTATGTCCCAACAAATGCAATAACCGCTCTGCAGTCTCTGGCATAACAGGCCAAATCATATACGCGACTGTCCACAACCCATGACATGTTGCACTCATAATTCGTTCAAAAGCTTTTCTATCTTTTTTAATAACTTTCCATGGTTCTTGTGTATGAAAATATGCATTAATCTGATGTACAAATGCCCATATATGATTCACTGCTATATGAAAAAAACAACGTTTCATTTCAATATCTACATCACGAATCATTTGACATGCAGCTTGATACAATACTTTTTCTGCATCAGTCCACTCTTGTTCTAAAATTGTTTTACATTCATTTTTAAGTGAAAGCACTTTCATACGTTGCAATAAATTTCCCAGATCATTCACCAATGTACTATTAATTTTTTGCTCAAGATCATCAATACTAAAATGTCCATCTTGCGTAATAGCAAGTTGACGCACAAGATAATAACGCACTGCATCTGCACCGTACTCATGTAATAATTCTGCGGGATTAACAACATTACCACGAGATTTTGACATTTTGTGTTCGCCAACTTTAATCCACCCATGCACAACTAATTGTTTTGGCAAAGGAAGCTCTGCTGCCATCAAAAATGCTGGCCAGTAAATTGCATGAAATCTAAGAATATCTTTTCCCATAACCTGAACATCTGCAGGCCACCATTTTTTAAATTCTTGCTCTCGCCCATCCTGACCATACCCAATAGCTGTAATGTAATTATTAAGCGCATCTGCCCAGACATATGTAACATGTTTTTCATCTCCAGGAAAAGGAACTCCCCATGAAATTGTCGATCTGGAAATACTTAAATCTTGCAATCCACCCTGAACAAACGAAACTACTTCTGCCATACGCTCTTTTGGAGTAATAAAATCAGGATTATTTTTATAAAAAGTAAGCAGTCGATCTTGATAGTTTGAAAGTCTAAAAAAATAACACTCTTCAGAAACCCATATAGTGGCACGTTGACACTGAGAACACAAAGGATTTTGTTGCCCTTTTTCATAATCAGATTCAGCTAAAAATGCTTCATCTGGGGTACAATACCATCCTTCATAAAGCCCTTTATAAATATCTCCTGAATTCTTTAATCGTGTAATCCAACCTTGAACAGCCTTGATATGAAAATCATTGGTTGTACGCATAAAAATAGAATAATCTATTTCATAGTCTTGCCACATTTTTTTATATGCAGGAATAAATCCATCAACAAATGTTTTAGGATCTTTGCCCACTGCTTGCGCAGACAATGCTACTTTTTGTCCAAACTCATCTGTTCCAACTAAAAAATAAGAATCAATACCTTGTACTTTGTGCCAGCGAGCAACAACATCTGCTAAAATAGTCGAATATAAAGATCCTAGATGAGGCGCTGCCGTTGCATAATAAATAGGAGTTGTTACATAACATTTTTTTTGATCAACCATTATTAAGATCCTTTTACCGCTGTCCACATTTCATTCACTTGTTCGTCAGTCAAAACATCTTGAAAAACCGTCACAGGAATCGACGATTCTAATTCCAAAAATGTTGTCATTGAGCATATAACCTTATTATTCTTCAAAAAATCATGTTCTACACACGTTGAAAAAGAAACAACATTTTCAAAATTATACTTTTGAATATCATAACGAAACAAAAAATTAAGCAACTTATATACTTTTTCAGTTTTTTTACACGCTTTTGGTATTACATAATTTTCCATATTTAAAACTACCCCCTCCTTAGGTAATGTAAAAACAAGACGATCATCACGTTCAAGTAATTTCCACATTAATACAAATGATATAGTAACCATTGAACAATTACCCGAAGCAAGTAAATTATTTCCTCTAAAATCTGTATACGCTTCTACATATTTTTTTTGCTTAACAAATATTTTCTTGATTTCTTCTACTTCCTCAGCGGTAATAGGACGTATTTCTCCATATTTATAAAAAACCAAAATAGTTGCAAGCTCCCTAATATCATTAATTAACCCCTGATAATAAGGCATATGCATTGGATCAAAAACAGATCGCCAACTTGCCTCTGGCAGTACCCCATCTTTAAAAAAATCTTTATTAATACCAAACCCTAAAACATACCACTCAGCCGGAATCGAATACACATTACCTTCGTCATACCACAAATTTTTAAATCGAGAATGAATCGCATCTAAAAAAGTAAGCTTACTTTTATCAAGTGGTTGTACCATTTTATTCTTAATTAAATGATCAACCATAAAATCTGATGGCATAACTAAATCATATCCGTAACCTTGCGTAGCTTGTAATTTTGCAAAAAGCTCATCATTCCCGTCATAGCAACTCATATTCACATGAATTCCGGTCTCTTGTTCAAATTGCTGCAAAACTTTTGGATCAATAACACCAGACCATATAAAAATATTAAGAGAATCACTTTGTTTATAATAATCTTTTACCAAAGGTAGATATAAAAAACCAAAAATAAGCGCTGTCCAAAACACAAGCGGCGCACAATAACGCCAAACAAGTCGCTCAAATAATGTTACCATACACTTGCCTTTGCACTTCTATTTAAATAACAAAACGCAACAACCAACAAACTGCTGATCACAAGCATTAACGTTGCTAATGCATTGATAACGGGTGTAACACCTGAACGAACCATTCCAAAAATATACATTGACAATGTCTGAGCAGACGTTCCAGCACAAAAAAATGCTATAAGAAAATCATCAAAGGATATAATAAAAACAAGCAACCCGGAAGCAATAAGGGCAGGAGTTAACATAGGTAAAATAATTTTAAAAAATGTTTGTCTATGGGTTGCTCCTAAATCAAGCGAAGCTTCAATAATACGACGATCAATACTTTTAAATTTTGTATAAATAATAGGAACTGTGTAACCAAGACCTAAAAGAGTATGCCCAACAATAAGCGTTGAAAGACCAATTGGGGTATTAAAAAAAACAAAAAAACTAAGCAAACCCGCAACTAATATAATTTCTGGAATCATTAAATTAGGGTAAAATAACGCAATTAATCCATCTTTTTTATTTTTCAAACACCAGGAAACAAACAAAAGACCTAACACACTACTCAATGTTACTGCTGCAGTAGCAACAATCAACGAATTAGAAACCGCCTGCCAAATATCTGACGCTTCAAAAAGATCTTGATACCATTTAAATGTAAAACCAACCCACCGATAAGGAAACGCAATTTTATTAAAAGAAAACAAAATAAGAACTGCAATGGGCGTATACAAAAAAGCATATGCACAACCAACCCAAACAGCCAACCATGAAGGCATTGTAACCAACGACTTTTGATTATTCATCACTTGCTCCTCCCTTAACATATCCAAACCAAGACGTTATCCAATACCCCAAAGCCAAAACTGCTATTAAAATCAATGTACTTAAACAAGTGAAAGCTGATCCTAACGATACATTATGCAATGTAAAAAAAAAGTGCGTAATTGCCGTTCCGACATACAAACTTTTATCACCACCCAAAAGCTCTGGTGTCACAAATTCACCAAATGCGGGAATAAATACAAGCAACGCACCCGTACGAATCCCAGACATTGTCAAAGGCAATGTAATTTTTCTAAAAGTTTTCCAACCACTTGCACCAAGGTCATAAGAAGCTTCCAATAATCGCGTATCAAAACGTTCAAACGTACTGTAAAGCGGTAAAAGCATAAAAGGCAAATAACAATAAAACATTCCGCAATAGACTGCTAATTGGCAATTCATCAAATGTAATGGCGCAGTAATAATACCGAGCTTTAAGAGAAAAAAATTAATTAGTCCATCATTTTCAAGCAAAAAATACCATGCATACACAAGCAACAAAAAATTTGTCCAAAATGGCAAAATCAATAATGCAAACAAAATCGTTTTAAATCGTTGAACTCGAATAGCAAGATAATATGCAACAGGATAGGCAATGCACAAACATACAATTACCGTAATAGCAGCAAGCATTAATGAACGCATAATTGCTACAAAATACACCATTTTGCACAAACTTTTATAATGATCAAGCGTAAAAACAGAGGTCGATAACTCAGGACAATATTTAACAAAACTTGTAGATATCAAAAAGGTCAAAGGAATATAAAAAAAGAAAATTTGCCACAAAAAAGCAGGTATTCCCCAAAAAAATCCCCCATCAGATTTTCTATGCGTCAATCTATCCACGGCTACCTTTCAAGCAACAATGCATTTTCTTTCTGCCAATACACATACACTTGATCATCATAGTCAATCTTATCTGCTGTAAAATGTTCTTCATTCTGCAAAAACACTTGAATCAATTGATCATTCTTCAAACGAACATTATACTGCGTAACAGGTCCTTGGTAACTTATTGACTCAACATTTGCGATAACATAGTTAGAAAAATTTTCTTCTTTTTTCTTGCTTAACAAAATTTTTTCTGGACGAATACCCATAATAAGATCGCATTCTTCTGTCATCCATGCATGTCTGCTTGGAACAGCAACATGAAACACTCCCAAATGAGGAATGTCTACCGTAATATCTGCACCTGCTGTACGCAATTTTCCCCTAAAAAGATTCATCTTCCCTACAAATGTTGCAACAAATGATGTTGCTGGAAACTCATAAATCTCACGCGGCGTACCAATCTGTTCAATTTCTCCGTCATAATTCAAAATTGCCATTTGATCAGCAACCGTCAGTGCTTCAACTTGATCATGCGTTACATACACAAATGTTGTTTTCAACGTCTCCTGAAGTTCAATCAACTCCAACAACATACGTTCACGCAACTTTAAATCAAGAGCGGCCAATGGCTCATCAAGCAATAAAACCTCTGGTTCATTCACAATGGCACGAGCCAAAGCAACACGTTGCTGTTGCCCACCCGAAAGTTGCGCTATCGTCTTATTAAGATGTTGCTCAAGACGCATAGTACGAATAACTTTCAATACACGCTGATTAACTTCTTCGTTAGGCAAACGTTTAATACGCAAACTATACGCTATATTTTCAAAAACATTCAAATGAGGAAATAATGCATAATTTTGAAAAACAGTGTTAACACTCCGACTATAAATCGGTTCGTGAGTAATATCTTTTTCCCCCAACATAATAGTACCACTATCTGGAATCTCAAATCCCCCAATCAAACGAAGTACTGTTGTTTTTCCACACCCACTGGGGCCCAACAAAGCAAAAAATTTACCCTCAGGCACTGTCAATGAAAAATTATTTAAAACAATCTCACCATTAAATGTTTTTGTAACATCATGCAACGTAATCGATCTCATCGATCTTTTCCCTTTTTAGCAAAATAAAGAGGCACTACCACATCTGACAAAGTACAAGGAATAACAACAGCAGTTATTAACAATAAAAAAACAATCCCCATTGAATGGGTCCAGTCAGATAATCCATGAGATATCATGTACAATAATGCAGCAATTGAACTTACTAAAATATGGGCAAAATGTGACCATACCGAATAATAACTTTGCATTTCTTTTCCATGCCAACTCAAAATAAGCCCATTCAAAAGCCCAATTCCAAGAAAAGGTACAATGTTATGAAGCTCAGAATAAAAACAAATATGCAAATGCATATTAACACCAAGTAAGGAGCCTGCAATATAAGGGAAAAACACATCAGAAAGGAAACAAAAAAACATTGAAGAACAAGCTCCAATAATAATTCCTCTGAAAATTCGACGTGAAAACCTAAAATAAGTTAACAAAACACCTGTCGATGCAAAAACAATATGCATAAAATGAAAGGTGTGAAAGAGTACATCAGTACCATGGCGCGCAACTGATGGATTCATCGTTGACGAAAAAAATCCTAATAATGCAACACCCATTAAACTTGCTGCTACTGAAAAAACTGCATAGGGAAAATGAACAATAAGCTCACCAACCAAACTTCCACACTTTCCATCATGATGATGATGGCCATGGCCTGAACCATGAACATTTGTATCATGTCCCATATAAATTCCTTACAAAAAAACTCACAAAATTAAGCCTTCTTGAATATAAATCGTTTTGCTCCATAAAGCAAAAAAAGTCCTAAAAAGCCTGGCCAAAAGCAAGAAACCATGCATATCTTTTTTCTTGAGGGTACTGTTTTTGCCATTTCCACCCAATATCAAAACGAAACACACTCAGTGGTGTTTCATACCTAAATCCACATCCGGTCGCAGAATAATATCCCCCACCTCCTGCAAACGATGGTGGCAAAGAACCTCCAGCTAATGTACCAATATCATGAAATACTACTGATCCATAATTTGAAACAAAAGGGATACGAAATTCAATATTAGCACATACAACAGATGCTCCACCTTGTGGAACAAAATATATTTTATTATTGTCCTCATAAAATCCAAGGGGAGGACATTCGTCCTGCTGATATCCTCTAATTGTTGTTGAACCACCAAGATAGAATCGATCAACAGGCATCATCTTGGTAAAATCTTGAGTAAAAATATGACCAAGCCGTCCACGCAAAGCAACAATAATCTGCAAGTCAGGAACTATAGGAAAAAAAATTCCCGTTTCTGCTAAAAAACGAAAAAAGCTAACCCCTGTTTTAAAAGGAACCAATCCTTTAGCCGTCAATACCCCATAGATCCCCTTGTGAGGCTGTAACGTATTATCTAACCAATCAAAAAAACTTGTTGTTTCAACAAAAAATGATGGCACTGATTTATCTATTAAAATAGGCTCAAAGTGAATTGCGCGCGCCAACCTTTCTGAAAGATCTTTTGTTTTACTCCATTCAAGTCCCGCAGTAAAAGCTGAATCCATTTTTTTATAATTACCAGCGCATGAAATAAAAAATCCACGCTCTTGTGCTTCATACAACGGTTTATTTACCCCCACAGCAATTGGTTGAATATATTTATTCAAATATCCCTTAAAAATTGTTTTTATAGGCGCATCAAATAATGCTGGTACATGGTACGCTAAAGCAATTGCCCGCTCAAAACGAGTAACATCTGCGTCAAGACGCAAAGTATCTGCAATGGATCTAAGATTACGATATAAAAGGGTTCCCCCTACCTTATACGTTGAACCATTTTTAAATTGTAAGTTTTTACTCATCTGCTGAAAACCAAGGCGCAATCGTCCTTCAAAAGGATAATTATCTTCTACACGAACAACAATATCCCTCACATTTTCCTGCGACAAACTATATTCAGAAACGAGAGCGACATGCTTAAAAACATCAAGCGTTTTCAGAGATTCATACATCGAACGCATTGTATCTTTACTCCATGCTTCCCCCTCTGCAAGACGCACTGTCTGACACAATGTTTTATAAGGAACAGCTGTGTACCCATCAATAATAATTGAACCAAATGAAACCTTTTTGCCCAAATCAATTTTCCAGTGAATAACAAAATCATTTTTTAATTCACGTTTTTCAGCAGTTACCTTAACATTTAAAAAACCTTCCTTTTTAAAATAATCAACCAACCATTGTTGCTGCTCAACAATTATTTTTTGAGAAAAGGGAATTGAATTTTTCATCTTATGAAAACGCCTAAAAGGCCCCTTTAATAACAAATACTCAAAAGGCTCTTGGATAGTCACAGAAGCAATATGATGAGAAACATTCTCCTGTACATAAAACGTGAAAACACAAGAACCATCGTGCTCTTCTTTTTTTGTAATTTTTTTGGTTATAACACAATGTAAAAATCCTGCATCATGATAAAAAGTAATAAGTCGATCAATAGCCTTTTTTAATATATCTTCATCATACGATTTATGTAAAACACGATAAAAAAATTTATTTTTTAAAGCTGATGCATCGTACGTATCAGCACCTTTAATTACTATGTCTCGAACACGAAATCGCTTTCCCTCAGCTATAAAAAAAGTAACATTGTCTACATGATCATCATGGGCAATGGACACATCAAAAAATCCTTTTTTAAGATATTCTGCCTGCAACTCCTGAACCAATAATGAAGCAGGAATAGAATGCATAATGTCTGAAAAAACTTTTATTTTTTTTAAAAAATAATCGTCAGAAAAAAAATAGTTGCCTCTAAAAATCAAGGGCTTTGGGCGTTCAACCTCAAGAGAAAATGTCAATGCAACATGCGTATTTTTTTCAGAAACGGCTTCCTCTACTGTTATTTTTACTTTAAAAAACCCCTTTTTCATCAACAATTGCTTAAGCTTTACCGTTTGAGCATTCAACAACTCAAGCGAATATTTTTTTTTATAAAGATGCTTTTGCATAAACGCCTGAATCTCTGCTTGCACCTCTGAATCAATCTCATACGCATCCTCCCCCCTTATAACAACGGAGACTTTCGCAATAGAATGACACATCCCACGATTACACGTAATAACTAAAGCAACCGACGCATCATCTTTTTTTTCGTCAAATTCAACCAAAACTTTCGCTTTTTTGTATCCTTGTTCTCGCAATGCACGTTCTATACGAGCAACTGATTGCGCATGTTTCTCAAAAACAAATGGGTCCCCGACATGCATCATATAATAATGACGATACATGTCCTTTTCTCGTACCATCCCTTTAAATCGAAGTGACCGTAAAACTGTGGCACATGTAAGATTACAGACCACCAAACAATGACCAGGGACAGTAGCAATAAAAGAAATATGAACCGATTGAATTGTTTTTTTTCTTTTCAAAAACAACAATGTTTCCTGTAATGCTTTTTTACAATCAGATTGTTTCCAATAAGGCAAACAGAGTGTATAAAGCTCTCGATACATTCGTTGAGGCGCACCACAAAAAACAAGTTCGTAATGCATTTTCTGATCAATATCTTCTTCGCCCAATGCATGATCAACCACTTTTTTAATATCATCAGCCGGTTGATAAAGATTACTATTAAATGACGCTGGCAAACAACTGACATTCTTAAAAATGAAAAGTGTAAAAAAAAACCAAGAAAGTTGAAAAGATATTTTCATAGCGCGATCCACAGACGTTCTTATGCTGCCAATCGTACCAAGAAGAGTAAAAGACACAATCAAAATTATCAAATTAATGTGCAATAAGCTCAAACTATTTTTTCACTCTTGAATAGATTGACTGCCCCTAATAGACCAGTATACTACGTATAAAAGACAGTATGCAGTTCTGAAAAAGAATACATAAACCGTGAAGGGGTACCGTATGTTATTTCTATTTTTTTTACTCTGTGCAACCCAATCTGTAAGTGCAAGTCAAGTTTCAGAAAATACATTTGGAAACGAAATGGCACTTGCGGAATTTAACCATGACCGCACGTGTGCATTCGGTAAGGGTTTGTTTTTGGGATTAGGCGCAGGATTGATTATAAGCCGCAATCCTCAAATTATAGCAGTCACCGCACTCACTGGAGCTGGACTTGGTTATGGATATGCATCACGACAATCAGCCCGGAATGAAAAAATCAAAAAATACGAAAATTACACACAAGTGAACTTTAAAGACGATGTAGAAATCGAATATTTGCAAGCTCAAATTAAGCTTGCAAATGCTCAGAAATACGTAGCATGGTCACAACTTTCTACCCCAATACTTTTGGCTGCAAACTTAGCCCTGATCGGTGCTGCATGTTATTTTCTTCATAAGGAACTTCCGGGAATAAAAAATTTTAGTGTTACTTGGACTCCACTTAAAAATTAAAAAATATTTAAAGGATATTCAAATGTTTTTACCATTATTTTTAGTATGCTTAGTACAATCAATACCAACAGTCCAAGCATATCAAGCTGGGCCAGACATCATCACGACACTTGGTTCAACTCATTTAATTATTCCACAATCGTCAGAAGAAAAACGTATTGGTAGAGAAAAAGCCTACAGTGAGTACAAATCTAACTATCGCTGGGGAACCTTTGCCGGATCACTTGCTGGTTATGCAGCTGGTGCATGTGTTAGTACTGCAATGTACGATGAACTCAACCCTCTCGTTATTGCCGCATCAACAGCGACCGCTGGTGGGCTTGTATATTGGATTTTATCACATGACATATTTTTAAACGCAGCACTTAAAAAGTATCAAGACTATAATCGTTTTGAAAATATAAAAAATATGATGCGTCCTATTAACCCTCTTTTATTACGCATTATTATTCAAGCAGAAAATTGTCACAACTTACTCATTAACCAAATAAAAATGCTCTTTTACAAATCAACCTACCCGCTTCATGATACCACAAATCAAATTGAGGACTATATTGAGTGTTGTTTTTTTGCAAGTGAAGAAATCGCAGATATTCTCCACACTCACGATGGATTGACAAACCAACAACGTATCACTCTCAACTATTATTATGGTGAATTACGCACAACGCTTGCTTCCTTGGACAATTACAATCGACGTCTAGCTGTATCTTTTGACATGCAACAGGAAAGGGATGCTATTAAAGATGAACAAGAACGTTTAGATAGACTGGCACGAGAAAAGGCACTTTTTGAACAACAAAAATTGGTAGCACAAGCACAAATACATGCATCGTACGCACAACAACAAGCTGCTTATGCACAACAAGCTCAAGCACAACGCCCATCACAACCAGTCGTTGTTGTTCAACAAGCCCCAGCAACTCCACAAGTTGTTATCAATAACAGTCCCGTATTTAATAATTAAAATAACAACAATTATTAATGTAATCCAAATCTTAAAATGAAGGATTAACTATGTTTTTACTATTTTTTATTGCACTCGTTGCTCAACCCATAATGACAAATGCCATGGGCCAAGAAAGCACAATCGCTATTGATGACCTTCACAGGATGACAATTCAACTTACACCATCTAATGAAGAAAAAGCTGAAGGGAAAAAACTTGCACGCAAAGAATTTATTAAAGATTGCTTTGTGGGAACTGTTTTAGCCGGAACTACCGGATTTATTGTCTCGCCATTATTACATCATTTTATGCGCGAAAACGACTTAAACTTTAAATTTGCAGCAACATCAGCGCTTTCATGTGCTGCCATCGGTTATTTTTTTAAATCACGCCCAGCAAACCGCAATTATTGGAATACATGTTATGAAAACTACTCCCCCACAAATGATGGTTTGCAAGCATTGAAGGAACAAGCGGCAACAATTGATACAGATTTTGTAAAGCAAGTTATAAAATTAAACGATCCTCAGCAAATCAAAACTACAACAAACCGTTATTATTACCAACGACCTGATAAAATAACCTATGCTGTATCAGTTCTTGAAGCATGTCTCAGTCTTGGAAAATTTGGTCATCGAAGAATTTCAGACATTTTAGATTTTCATCAACCTCTCACAACTGAACAGCGAACAACTTTATTATGCATTAAATCTAAGCTCAATACTTTGATATATTCAAACATCAATGATAATCATACCCTTGAGAATAAAATGAAAGACCTTGCAACATCGCCTGAAGCACGAGAAGAAAAAGAACGTTTTATACAAACACAAAAAGAGCAAGCTCTATACCAACAACAAATGCAAGCAAGCCAAGCTCAACGTGAGTTAGCTGAAGCTCAAAAGAACCTCGCTGGTGCTCAACTTTTTGAAACTTTTTTTGGAAAAAAAGAAGTACATCATTATCATTACTAAATAACACCAAAAGATTCATATGATAAGAAAGAACATCCTCTCTATTCTATTACTGCTTGGTATAACTTTATCGATACATGCGCAACAACAATCGCTGATTCACTTGTTAAAGACAAGCACACTGGAAATTCCTCAGCAACGGAATGATTATATCCAGGGACTTAAGAAAGCTGATGCATTAATCAAACGGGACCAAGCTCTTGGAACTTTTTTAGGACTTTCACTTGGATCGCTCATTGGATTTGGAATAAGTTGTGCATGTAATGCAAATAAAAATATGAAAATTGTAGGCACAAGTCTTGGTGCATTTAGTGGTGTTTGCGTGGGCGTGGGAATTACTTTTTCTGATTCCCACAAGGAAAAAATTTATTGTTCTTTCGAAAATTATTGTCCTTTAAATGATCAATTTCAACAATTAAAAAACTACGCCTATGAATGCAATGAAGATATGCTTGATCTACTTATAGCAAGTGAAGACACAGATACGTATATCAAACAGATACAAATAGAACGATCTCTTTTTAACTATCCACTCATTCACGCGTATGATGCATTAAAAATGCTCGTTCTTTTTTGTCAAAAAGTTGATTCAACCATTACTCTTATACTTATGCACCATTGTACTTTAAAAAATACAGAGAAAAAAAATCTTGAAACCTATCTAAGTTGCGCAAAAGAAACAATCTTCTTGCTCAAGAAAACAATTGCTGAATATAAAGAACACCCGGCATACCTCAAAGAGGTTAACACGCAACTTGAAATTGAAATTAAAAAAACTGAACGACGTAAACTAGAATCAGAAATTCAAGCAAATATTGCAAAAACCAAATGCCAAAAAGCTAAGGCTGAAGAATCATTTGCTAAAACAGTTGAAACCTGGCACGGATTATTATTTGGCGAATAATTACATGCAATCAAGTTTACGCTTTAAACTTTTAACACCAAAAAACCCAAAAATACATGTAAAAAAACAGACAGCTACCAAACAGGTCGAAAACGAAAGCATTCCTTCAGTACCAATGGTTGCTCGACGTATTCCCTCCATGCAATAGGTCATAGGATTAAGCAAATTTAAATATGCAATGTATGGCGCAGCTTTATACATTGCATCCCACGTAAAATTATATGATCCAAAGTAATAAATAGGAAACATATAACGCAAATACAAGTTTGAAAGTTTATCCATAGAATGAACCCTGCTGGACAAATATAAGGAAAAAAATCCATAAAAAAGATGCATGACAATAAAAAACACTATCGCTTTCCACCACACAATAGAAGAACCATCAAAAGCTGGCCATGCCGAAGCAACCGCAAAGGGTAAAACAGCACACGCAATTATAAGTGCTTGAATAGCATTAGTAAAAGCCATTTTAATAAAGATCATATTTTGAGAAATAGGTAATGTTAAATAATAAGAAATAGCTCGTTCACCTTCAAGATCTGCCGCAAATTTAGAAACATTTTCACCAACTTCCCAAAAACCTGAACTTGAAACATTCGCTATTGCCATAAAAGCACCCATGTGTGCAAGACCCATCTCAGGCATAATAACATGCATTACCCAGGTCGACATTGTTATCCATGCAATACCATTAATGCCACGGTCCTTAAATTGTGCAGAAAAAATCAACAAATCACGATGCATGAGCGCACCAAGTGTACGCAATTGATCAATCATGATGCACTCCTTTTACAACTTTAACTTACAAACAATCAAGTCGTTTTTTTAATTTTTTTATAGCAATCGTTCCGAATAACAATGTTGCCACTACTAAGACTGTTACCGAAAACCAAAATGGCAATGTATTGTCATACCCAAGTAATGCACCACGAAATCCTTCCAAGCACGCAGTTAACGGATTGAGCAATAATGCATATCCCAGCCAAGGAGAAAATGTATATGCAATCTTCCAAGGAAACATATGACAACCCGTCATCCACAAAGGCAGCATGATACGAATCCAAACATTATCAAAATATTCAAGACGACGTAAAATACTCGCAAAAAAAAGTGCGAAAAAACCAAAAAATATATGTGACAAAATAAAAATTATGGCAAAATTTCCCCATGACGCATGCTCAAAAGAAAGTGCCCCCCCTAGCAATAACTTCATGACCGGCAAAAGGACAATTGATATCATCATTGCCCTCAATGCATACGAAAGCGCCATAGAAACAAAAACCAATGTTTGCGGAAATGGTAATGTTAAATAATAAGAAATCGCTTGATCACCCTGCAAATCACCAACCAGATGAGTAATTAGGCCAATTGATCTAAAATATCCAGAATGGGCTAAATCTGCAACCGCCATAAAGGCCCCATAATTGGTTACGCCCATAAATGGCATAATATACTGATAAATAAGAGCCATCGTTCCACGTGCAACGCACAAATTAATAATATTATCAGCTTTATCTTGTTTAAAAAGCATCATATCATGATGTATAATTGCACCCATAACACGTAACGAAGTGCGCCAATTACCTTTCATACAGAAGTACCCTCTTTTCGAGTTTCTTCAATTAACTTAATAAAGACTTCCTCTAAATTTGCTTTTTCATGAGCCTTTTTCAAATTTGCAGGTGTATCAATTAAACGAATAATCCCACCGTCAAGTAAACATACTCTATCTGATAAAAACTCTGCTTCATCGAGATAATGAGTTGTTAATAAAATAGTCACGCCATCATTTTTAAGTCCTTGTATAATCGCCCAAATATCTCGCCGAACATGAGGATCAAGACCAACCGTTGGCTCGTCAAGAATAACTAATCGAGGAGAATGCATTAACGTACGCGCAAGCAAAAAACGTTGTTTATATCCACCAGACAAAATTGATGCTTTTTGATCAGCATAAGGCGTCAATCCAAATCGATCCATCAAATATTGACTTCTTTGCACAATACTTTTTGAATCCATACAAAAATAGCGCCCCGCAAATTCAAGATTTTGCTTAATGGTAAGCATCATATCAATATTAGGTTTTTGAGGACACAATCCTATAATTTTTCTATAACCGATCATATCTTCATACACAGATCTACCATTATAAGTAATAGATCCAGACGACGCAGGATGTAATGTTGCAATGATCGTTGAAAGTGTTGTTTTTCCTGCACCATTAACACCAAGCAAACTTAAAACTTCGCCCTGCATAATATCAAGAGAAACTCCTTTCAATGCATAGATAATTCGCACACCATCATTAAATGCTTTTGTAACATTTTTTATTGAAACTAATATTTTTTTGTCCATACAAAAACCTTTTTTACATCAAAAGCACAGTTATTTTGAAGATTAAGACATGCGCGAATAAAAACTTACAACACACACCACCGAGCTTACAACACCCAAAATTTTACAACCATTTTCTTTATTATACCGATTGATAAATAAGAGTGCAATCATCAACCAATAATTCTAAAAACTCCTCGATAATCTTTATCTTTTAAAAAAGGCTCGCATTCAACATTTTTTACACCCCCACCACAATAATTACTGTGTAATTCATCAAGAAAAGATTCAATTGCATTTTTTACACCGCATACCACTATACGAAATGAAGTAGTAGTTAAAGGTTGCATCATACCTTCTATGTGCAATTTTTTTGCTTGTTGTTGGATATAACGGTCAACACACTCTTTATCACCTTCGATCTCCACAACAATTCGAAAACATTGGCTCATGATCATAACTCCTTTTTTTGATTATATGCATCATCTCAGCGAAACCGTAACAAATCATTTGCCTATTTGTCAAAATATTTGTCAAAATATTGTCATTCAATCAAAATACTTCAGTAAATTACAACAAAAACATTACAGCCTTAATAGGCTCAAAACACTTTCAAAAAATTATAAAAACATAAAAAGTAACCTTTTCATAAACCTCAAATAATCTGGTTTAAAAAAAATTATTTTTTTATGTTTTAAAAAAGTTGCTTTTTATCTTTTAATTGGTTACACTTTTTTTGTCTTTTAAGCTGTTAGTTAAAAAGATATTGATTCGATAACCTCCATTTCCCCTATTCGACGTTCTGTCGGGTGGGGGTTTTTTTTCGGCAATTTCAATTCAATTTCAACATACACCAACATTAAAAATATTTAACCTACAAAGCTAATGGTTTTTGGTTATTTTTTACCGTAGCAGCAAGCGTATCTTCTTGAGCTGTATGCTCATAAAAATGTTTACTTAAATAAGCACGCCCTGAATCACCACATACCATAACAACAACATCGCCTTCTTTAAATTCAGGCAATTTTTTAAGTACAGCAGCTATCACAGCGCCACTACTTGGTCCAACCAAAAGGCCCTGTTTCGATGCTGCATATTTCAAAGCATAAATAGCTTCTTCATCACTAACACCAATGATCTCGTTTGTGACTGACGTATCAAGAATTTTAGAATCAAAATCAATACCAATCCCTTCAAGTTCATAAGGTTTTGGGTTTCCTTTAGTTGAATGATAGGAATTGACAGCATCGACACCATACACAACAATATTTGGATTTTGTTCTTTTAAATATTTTCCAACACCACTAATAGTTCCACCCGTTCCTGCCGCTGCAAAAAAATGAGTGATCGTCCCTTCTGTTTGTTTCCAAACTTCAGGCCCAAGTAAGGCATAATGAGCATTACGATTTTCAATATTATTATATTGATCTGGCATAAAAGAATTTGTGATTGATTGCGCTATTGCCTTTGCACGCATGTGATAGTTATCAGGATCATCTATAAAACGTGTTTTTGGACACGTAATAACTTCAACGCCGTATGCTTTTAGTGTTTTAATCTTTTCTTGGCTAAATTTTTCAGATACAGTAATAATAACCCTGTACCCCTTAATGGCACCAATCATAGAAAGTGCAATTCCCTGATTTCCTGACGATGCTTCAACAATAGTTCCACCGGGTTTTAAAAGTCCTAACTTTTCAGCTTGTTCAATCATATATAATGCAGAACGATCTTTTACACTGCCACCAGGATTAAGATACTCTAACTTTGCAAGAACAGTAGCCTTTGTTGCTAATGGAATTTTAACTAGTGGAGTGTTACCAATTGATTCTAGTAATGTTTTAAAAGTCATTGTTATATCTTTCTCATGAAATATCTATGCATTATTACATAATAGCATTAGATCAAAAAAGTAAAAGCCCCGACGGCTTAAAAGCCGTGGCTTTCGCCTCTACGAAAATTTACTGATTCTTCACATATTCACGAATTGTTTCAAAATTTACAGTTCCGACTGATTCAACGAAATACCCATCCCCCCAAAAACTAT
>SXGU01328731.1_pt1 | contig 29521 bp, 24 predicted proteins | sample 3174531 | NCBI WGS metagenome assembly SXGU01 (sample SAMN11356863, study PRJNA531348) | freshwater metagenome | isolation source: freshwater sample F1-140 | place: China: Fuxian Lake, Yuxi | collected 2017-12-25 | reverse complement strand
TGTCTTGTAATAGGGCACCCGCTGTGGCAGTCGCGGTCGGGACATCAAAAAGAGGGGTTACGCATGCGTTTCGGTAAGGCTCTGGCTGCGGCGCTGGTGGCCGCTTCGCTTTCCAGCACGCCGGTGATGGCGAATCCGGCCTCGGCGCTGTCCGTTTCCACCCGCGCGGGCGCGGAGCTTGACGGCGAGAGCGATCTCGTCGCCAGCAGCATCCTGATTCTGGTCGTCGTGATTGCGGTCGTGGTCGGCGGCGTCGCCGCTGCCACTGGCGGCGGCAATGGCGACGACCTGCCGGTCAGCGCCTGACGCTTCGGCATCAGCAATGAAGAGAATAGCGGCCTCCGGGCCGCTATTTTTTCGCCTGGGGCAGGTCTCCGTGCCGGCTCGGCGTGGCCGATGACGATCCAAGCCTCTGGTGGCGTAGACGTCCGATCCCGGCCTTAAGCGGCGGGGCGTGAACGCGGAAGTAGCTGTCTAGCTCGACTGCACCAGGCTGAGCGGACGTCCGAGCGGAACGGAGATGCGCGTCTGCACTTCATCGACGGTGGGACCGGTCGGCGCGTATTCCGGCACCAGCATCCGTAGGATAGCGACGCCTCTGATCACATCTTGGCTGGCGAGCGCGCGTTGCAGCTCGTCTAAGACCGGCATGAGCTCGGCCATGGGCAGGAAGCTCTCGTTCGCCATCATCACGCGTGGATGCGCCGTGGCGGTTGGATCGCCGCCGATCAGCAGCTCTTCGTAGAGCTTCTCGCCCGGCCGGAGCCCCGAAAAGACGATCTCGATGTCGCCCCCGGGATTGCGCTCGTCCTTCACGCGCAGACCCGAGAGCTCGATCATGCGCACGGCAAGATTGTGAACGCGGACCGGTTCGCCCATGTCGAGAACGAATACCTCGCCGCCGCGGGCGAGGGCGCCCGCCTGCAGCACCAGTTGCGAGGCCTCCGGAATGGTCATGAAGTAACGTGTCACCTCGCGATGGGTGACCGTAACCGGGCCGCCGGCAGCAATCTGCTGGCGGAACAAGGGAACAACCGAGCCGCTCGATCCGAGCACGTTCCCGAACCGGACCATCGCAAACCGAGTGCTGCCATCGCCCAGGCCGGCAAAAGCCTGGAGCACCATCTCGGACAAGCGCTTGCTGGCGCCCATGATATTGGTCGGCCGCACTGCTTTGTCGGTGCTGACGAGGATGAAGCGGGAGACGCCTGACTGGTGCGCCAGCCGCGCGCAGATAAGCGTCCCCATCACATTGTTGCGGATGCCTTCGACGACATTCTGCTCGACCAGCGGCACGTGCTTGTAGGCCGCCGCATGGTAGATGACCTCCGGCCGCACCGCCGCGAAGATCGACCGCATGCGCGCCTCGTCGCACACCGACGCGAGCAGCGGAACCAGCTCCGGGCCACCTGACGGCGGCAGCAGGCGGCTGAGCTCCCGATGGATCGAGTAGAGCGCGAACTCATTCGCCTCGACCAGCGCCAGCACGCGCGGCCCCATTGCAAAGATTTGCCGACACAATTCGCTGCCGATCGAGCCACCGGCCCCGGTCACCAGAACAACGTGCCCCTGCGTGTCCGCTTCCAGCAAGTCACGGTCCGGCGGGACGGCATCGCGGCCGAGCAGATCCTCGACGCTGAGCGGCTGAAGGTCCGTGACGGCGACCTTGCCGGCGGCAAGATCGAGGAGGCCGGGTAGAGTGCGCACCGCAACGCCCGTCTCGCGGATCACGCGAAGGATTTCGTTGCGCCGCGGGCGATTGGCAGACGGGATCGCCAAAAAGATTTCACCAACTCCCAGGCGCTGGATCAGCGACTGAAGGTCCTCGGAACTCCAGATGCGAATGCCGCCGATGCTGCTGCCGACGAGATCACGGGCATCATCGACAAACCCCATCACGCGCAGGTTGGTGTGAGTGAGCGCCGCGGCGAGCTGACGTCCGGCGGAACCGGCGCCGTATACGAGCACGTTCTGCCGACTGCCGCGGCCCAGCCACTTCCGATACTCTCCGGCTAGCCAATAGCGCCCGAAGGCGCGGCTCCCAGCGACAAATACGAGCAGCAGCAGCGGCTGAATCAGCCCGACGGTTCGCGGGACACCGGGGATACCCCATGCAGTGAAGACGGAAAAATAGAACAAGCCGTAGAGAAGGTGCGCCTGAAAAATGGTGGTCAGCGCTTCCCAGCTGACGTAGCGGAACACAGTGCGATAAAGGCCGCACGCGATGAACACCGCTGGCGCAGCGACGACCGCGACAGCCGCAGCCGGCCAGCCATCGCCGGACAGCGAGACCCAATAGCCGAGGCGTAAGTAGAAGGCGAGCCATACAGTCAGCACGCACAAAGCTGCATCGACGCCGATCGCGATAACGCGCTTGGTGATCCGCGGCAGACCCAGGATCGGAGCGACGGCTCGCTCAATGAAGCTACTCATCGCACCATTTTCTTTCGCTCGGCTCTGCAGCTCGCCGGCACTGGACTGTCCGTCGATTCGTATAGGTCGCTGGCGCGTCGATCCACCTTCAAGCCCCATTCGGCTAGAAACATCTCTCGCGTTTGTCCAGTTCGTTGCCGGCCCGCCAAGCATCCATTGCCGTTGCGCAGCCTGCCAGCTAACGGATTGGAGATGACGAGAGTTTTCGCCTTACTGCTCGCCGTGTCGTCACCGTCGATTGCGATGGCGCAGAGCCGATTGGTGCGTTCGACCACAGACGATTTGTCGCGCGTCTGCATCTACGAGCGACCACGCACTGCGGAGCGGGTGTTGACCCGAGTGAGACCCGGGCAGGATGTCGCGCTTACAGGGACGCAGGTTGCCACACGTGTCGGCCTTGCCGAACCTTGTCCGACCACCTACCGCGCACCCGTTACCACAGTCCGGTCGGTTCCCTCGCTGGCAACGCTGCGAGGGCGGAACGTGCAGCGCGGTCGAACCTTCTGCGTCTACGCCTACAGCGGGGTTGATTATCCGATCGAAGTTCGAGCTGGCGGCAGCTGCCCGCTGACTCCGGTGTTCGTTACGTCGGTCGCGCGTCCCTGATCAAGCTACTCGCGCCTGACCTCAACAAAGCGTTTGCAAGTCGATAAGCATGGCATCAGCAGGTGACGATCAGCCGGAACAGGGAGACCTGACGAGGCGGGCAGCTCTCGGCATTGTCGGTGCGGGCGTCGCACCCTTGCTGCGGAACGATCAAGCGGTAACCGCACCCACAGCCGGCCTTGATGCAGATCGCATTTTATTCAGGCAGCCGAACCGAGACGCGGTGGGTCGCTCCGTCCTCGACAAATTGCGCGACGTCGTTTCCGTGAAAGATTTCGGCGCACGCGGCGACGGGGTTGCCAACGACACGGCGGCAATTCAGGCAGCTTTCCTCAGCGGCGCAAGACGGGTGATCTTTCCTCCCGGCAGATATCTGACAGGCGCGCTCCGGGTGCCGGACTGGCTCCACATTCAGGGAGAGGCATATCAGCCGAGCATCGGCGGCGATGGCCGCGCCGCAGAATTGCGCTTCCAGCTACGCAGCGGCGCAGGATTTACCTGTGGGGCGAACCCGGTCATTCAGAATCTCTTCATTCAGAATATTGGGGGCATTTACAATGAGGATCGTAAAGAACTGACCGGCACAACGGCGCAGGCGATTTCACTGACCGAAAACGCAGTCATTCAGGACTGTAGTTTCTCGCTTTGGAATGAGTGCATACGGACGGGCGGATCGACCTACTACCTCAAGACCTCTCGACTGCACTTCAACCGGTGCAATTTCGGGTATCGAACGATATCAGGTCCCGCATACAACATGCACATCGACGCTCCACATAGCGTGTTGACTCGCGCCTTCATTGCCGGGAAACAATCCTATGCTCCGCGGAATGTAAAGGTCTTCGGGGGATCGATCGAAGGCTATACGAGCGTATCGGAGTTCGTCTCCGAGATTTCGTTTTTTGGCACCTACTTCGAGACGGCGGCGCCACGCGCGAACGTCGTTGCAATCAACCCGCGCATTGATCGCGCGAGCGTCGCGCTGTTCGGGTGCCTCATCTACATGAACCGCACCGCGCGCTTTGTAAGCCTCGCCGGCTTGGCCGGAGCCGCGCTGACCAGCGTCGGGAACGTCTTCGATGGCATTGGCCAGAGCGGAGGCACGTGCCTCCACCTGCCAGCGTCAGGAACTGTGGCATTGCATGGGGATCGTCTGGGGTCCGGACATCCCAATGATTGCTTGTATCTCGACTCCATAGAGTCGGCGGTCCGCTTCAACGTCGTATTGCCAGCTTTGCCGCCGGGCAATTTGCAGGCGATGTTCGGTGGACTTCAGCTGATGAGCCCACGGGGTTTTGCCATGGGCCGCTTGACCGCCGAGCCAAGCGAGAAGGTGCTCGGCATGACCGTCATGGCCGACGGGCGCACCTGGGATCCCCTTCGTCGAAGCAGCAGCGGGCCTTACTGGACCATGTGGAACGGGGAGCGGTGGAGTCCGCTCAGCGGGTGAGGTCACCGGCGCGACGGCCGCCTAGCCACATCGCCCGCTCGCGCGGCAAGATTCTTGTCGCGACGGAGGCGTGCTGATAGCGGCCTGACTGTGAAGCGTGCATTCGATTTCTTCGCGGCGCTCGCGATACTCGTGCTTGGGGCGCCTTTGTTGCTGGTGATCGCATCGCTCGTACGGCTGAAGCTGGGAGCGCCGATCCTGTTCCGGCAGCTTCGGCCTGGACGTGCCGCCAAACCGTTCGAGCTGCTCAAATTCAGGACCATGACGGATGCGTGTGGTCCGGACGGCGCGCTGCTGCCGGATGCGGCGCGCCTTACGCCTTTTGGGCGCTTTCTTCGTGCCTCCAGTCTCGACGAGCTACCGAGCCTCCTCAACGTGATAAGGGGCCAGATGAGTCTCGTCGGGCCGAGACCGCTGCTCATGCAATATGTCCCGCTTTATAGCCCGCTCCAGGCACGTCGCCACGAGGTGCGGCCAGGCATCACCGGCTGGGCGCAGGTGAACGGCCGCAACGCATTAAGCTGGGACGAAAAATTCGAGCTGGACGTCTGGTATGTGGACAATCGCTCATTCTCGCTGGACCTGCTCATTCTCGCACGCACCGTTTCCCGAGTCATGCGTCGCGAGGGCATCAGCGCCGCTGGCGACGTGACCATGCCCGTGTTTCGCGGCAACGGCTCGGCGCAGTGACCCTCTGGGGGATTTATGGCGCCGGCGGATGTGGACGCGGAATCCTGCCGTTGGCCAGGGCGCAGCTTAGGCCTGGCGACGACCTCGTCTTCGTGGATGATCTCGCACACGGGTCGCTCATCAACGGCGCCCAGGTGCTCGCCTTTGACACCTTCGCCAGCTCACCCGCCCGTCGGGCGATCTGCCTCGCGGTCGCCGATGCCACGCTGCGGCGCGCGCTGGATCATCGCTGTCGGAGTGCCGGCGTACCCTTCTTTTCGCCGCGCGCGGCGGAGCACGTGGTGATGGACAGTGTCGAGATAGGTGAAGGTGCTCTGATCTCACCCTTTGCGACGCTGACGAGCAACATCCGCGTCGGCCGGCACTTCCATCTTAATCTTTACTCCTATGTGGAGCACGATTGCGTGATCGGGGACTTCGTGACCTTCGCCCCGGCGGTGCGTTGCAACGGCGCCGTCAGGATCGGCGACGGCGCCTATATCGGCGCCGCTGCGGTCATCCGGCAAGGCCTGAGCATCGGCGAGAATGCGACGATCGGAATGGGCGCGGTTGTCGTGCGTGACGTTCCGGCAGGTGAGACCTGGGTCGGTAATCCCGCCCGGCCGATCCGCCGGTCGGCGGTGCCGTGATCCTTAGGCAGCCGCCTCGCTGAGAACTGCCTGCAGTACATCACACATCCGCTCGACTTCCGGATCGGTCAGCGTTGGATGCGTCAAGAACATCAGGCTGGTTTCGCCCAGTTCTCGTGCAGCGGGCAATCGCTGTGCCGGCCGCCAGGGGGTGCTATCGAACGCGCGCTCAAGATACACCTCCGAGCAACTGCCGTGGAAGAGGGGAACGCCGAGCGCGGTGACTTCGGCGACGATCCGATCGCGATCCCAGCCCTGTCGCAACCCCTCCGGTCTCACGTAGGCGTAGAAGCGGTAGAAGGCGTGAGTGACCGTCGCCTCGGGCACGGGCGCGCGCAGCGCCGAAGGAAAGTCGAGCAGCGCCGCGCGCAGACGCATGGCAATCGCGGTCCGGCGTTCGGTCCAGGCTGCCATGCGCGCGAGTTGAACGCGGCCGATTGCCGATTGCACCTCCAGCATCCGCCAATTGGTGCCGAAACTCTCATGCACCCAGCGGAAGCCGGGCCGGTGCTGCCGGTGATAGATGGCATCCCAGCTCTTGCCATGATCCTTGTAGGACCACATCGCCGCCCAGAGGCCTTCGTCATCGGTGGTGACCATGCCGCCTTCACCGCCAGTGGTCATGATCTTGTCCTGACAGAAGGACCAGGCGCCGATGTCGCCGATTGAGCCAACCGATCGGTTGTTGATCCGCGCACCATGCGCCTGCGCGCAATCTTCAATCACGGCTATGGCATCGGGCCGTGCAAGCGCCATGATGCCATCCATCTCGGCCGGCCAACCGGCAAGATGCACCGGGATGATCGCCCGCGTGCGCTTGCCGATAAGCGGCGCGATCGTGTCGGGTGAGATATTGCCGCTGTCGCGATCGACATCGGCAAAGACCGGGCTGGCGCCAGCGTTCACCACCGTCGATACGGAGGCGACGAACGATCGCGGCGTGACAATGACCTCGTCGCCAGGGCCGATCCGCAGTGCCTTAAGTGCGAGATCAAGCGCAAGCGTTCCATTGGCCACTGCGACGGCGTGCCGAGTGCCGGCCCATCGTGCGAACTCACGCTCGAACTGCCTACCTTCCTCTCCCGTCCAATAGTTGACGCGGTTGGAGGCGAGCACGCGGGCAACGGCCGCTTGCTCATCCGCGCCGAAGCTCGGCCATGGACTGAAAGACGTGTTGAGCATGGTCGCCCTCTGCCTGGATTATGCGAGCGTCTGCTCAGGAATGGCGAGTGCAAGATACTGCCGCGCCAGCTGCGGATAACCTCGATGCTGAAGCAGCCATTTCCGAGCCGCGGAACCGATCTCCGCGCGCTGTTCGCTTGTCATATCGGCATAGTCCAGGATCGCAGCCTTCAGTGCCCCGACATCGCCGGCAGGCACAAAGGTGCCCCCCCCCGACTCATCGATCATAGACGGGTACCCGGAATAAGAGGCGATGATCGGCCTACTCGCCAGCATGTAGTCGATGACCTTGTTGAGCGATTGGCCGTAGCGCCACACCTTCGAGACGTGAACCGATAAGTACAGGAGATCGCAGCGCTGCAGCATGGCTTGTACCATCGCCTTCGGAACGCGCGGCACGAAGCTCAAATTGGGCAGCGAGGACCATCGCGCCTGATACTTCGGCTTGAGATCGCCGTCGCCGACGATCAGGAAGTGAATGTCAGGCCGGTCCCGCATCGCCTGTGCGCAGGCGAACAGCGTTTCTAGCGCATTGGTCGTGCCGATGGTGCCTGCGTGACACACCAGGAACTTGCCCCGCGGTATGTGCTCCTCCGCAAAGGCTGCCGGAAGCGGCTCGACTACATCGATCTGCTCGGAATCAAAGCCCATCGGTATGCAGTGAACCGGCGCTGCCCGATGGCCGGCGACCTCGCGGACATGCTCCTCCAAATTCGGCATGGTCCCCACGATGGCGTCGCTGTGGCGATAGGCCAGGCGTTCAACCAACGACAGGCCGAGCACCAACGGGTTGCGTGAGCTGAACCCCCCTTCTTCGATGATAGTAAGCGGCCAGATATCCCGCACTTCGAAGACGAGCCGGCATTTGTAACGTCGACGAAGCAACAGGCCCGTGAAAATTGAGAAGAGAGACAGGCTCGACGCGACGACTACGTCCGGCTGAGGAAAATCGCGCTTCGGCAGTCGCCAGAGCCGCCATTCGAAGTCGAGCCAACTCAGTATCCGCCCCAGCGATCTTGCGCCGTGATACTTGCGGGTTCGCACCCAACAAATCTCGACCCCATCGATAGTCTGGCGAAGGTGGGTACCCGGCACCGCAGGTCTCGAAACCAGATGGTTGGCATCGGAGGTAAAGATCACCGGACGATGGCCGACGCGCGCGATCTCGCGCATCAACAGGAAGGATCGTGCGCCGACCCTATCCGAAGGCAGCGTGGCGTATTTCGAGATGTACCAGATGCATGCACTCACCGACCAGCAGCTTCGTAGAGACGCGGAACGGCGTTCACCGTACGGATGGCATCCTCGAAATCCAGACCAACAGCGTCCAGATACCATTTGATGTTGGCGTAACGCGGACGGTTCTCGTCCTCGATCAGCACAAGAGCTTCGCGGCGCGTCATCTGCCCTTCCCGTATCTGATTGCTCCGGAACGTGTCGTGCTCCGAGAAACCGGCAATGGTGTGGTATACGTAATTATAGAATGCAGCGGTGCCGTCACCGATTCGCCACGTTGTCGACGTGTCCGGCGCCTTCTCCCAATCGTACATCGCCAAGCATTGATCGACGAGCGGCTCCTCCCAAGTCCAGTAGTCGAATACATGGAAGTAGTCGGTCTTCGCGTGGAAGCTTCGGTAATACTCGCCGGAAAGGGTGTCCCACAGCGAGCTGTTGAAGTATCCAGGACTCTTGCTCATGGCTTTGAAGCGCAAGTACTGATACCTCATCTGCTTCATTGCACCGTTGCTGTATACCTTGTCTTCTTCGAAGTCAGGGGGGACGCCGAGAAAGCCCGACTTGAAGTGCGTGGTCTCAAGCGGATTGACACCCCACAAGTTAAGGGAAACTCCAGTTTGCTTCTTGATGGTCTCGACATGCCGGAAGAAATGCTTGTCTCCCGCCATGAGGATGTTGATCATGCCAAGGTCCGGCGCCTTCAACCACGCAGTCAGGTTCATCCGGATATTCTCTCGTTTCTTGGCGATATCATCTGCCACGATGATATTCTCAACGCCAAGTTCCGCGGACATGCGGCTGATGTTGCGACGCCCGAGATCCGTCACCATGCCCCAGTCATAGGTATAGGTAATCGGCTTCATCTGGAGCTCGTTGACGATCAGGTGAAGGGCGTAGCAGCTGTCTCGCCCCCCCGAGAACGGCACGACGCAGTCGGCACCGTTCTGGCGTCGGAAGGGGGCAACCAGATCGAAGAGTTCCTGCTTAGGCTTCGGAGCATTGCGCCGCTTATAGTTCAAGCAGTAGTTGCAGACGCCCTCCCCATCGAAGCGGATGAACGGCATCGTCTCCGGCAGCACGCAACGGGTGCAGCGGCGAAGCTCCGGCTGAGCATCGACCAGCAGCTTCTCCTGACTCGATGAGAGCACCAATGACGGAATCAGGTCAGTATCCCGTCCGACGACGTTGGACACAATATAATCTGCCTTCATCACCGGAATATCGAGAACCACTCCATCATCACGGATCTGCATGATGTCGATGCAGCCGACTTGCTCAAGCGGGAAGCGTTCAGATGAAAAATAAGAGGCTCCAACCTTGGTCCCGAGGTAAAGGCTCCCGTTGTTGGAAAAGAGGCAGAGCTTTCCCAGGCTCGGAAGCACCAACGCGCAGGCGACAACTCCGCGGCACAAACCCAGTACGGCGGCTGCTATGCCGCTTACTTCGCCGCCTGCCTCGAGGTGAGCGGCCGCAATCGCCGGAATCACCTCCGTATCGATCTGAAGCTCGCGAGACTTCCCGATCTGTTCCCAAATCGCCTCGTGATTGACGACAATGCCATTGTGGAGCGCACATAGACCATCGCGCACCACTGGCTGATTGTCAGCAAGACCGTTGGTGATGAGACGGCTGTGCCCCATCACCACGCGTGTATCAAAGGGCTTGGCTTCGCGAAGCAATTTGGCGGTCGGGTAATCGGCCCGGTGCACGTGATAAGCGTCGTCCCGCAGGAACAACAAGCCGCTCGAATCTCGTCCCCGCTGCTGCGCATGGTGCGCGAGCCGAGTCAGATCGTCCTTCGGCCAGGAGCCCGTCGATATGATTCCGAAAAGTCCGCACATGTTCAGTCGATCTCCAATCGTTGAGCGAGCGCATGCTCCACAGCCGCCGGAACGGACGGCATGCTTCAGCGCTCAGGCGGCGACCCGCAATCGGTTCCGGTAGAATGCCGTGAGCGTCTCCGCTTCAAGGTTCCAATTGAAACGCTCCTCCACCGCACGGCGGCCGCGCTCGCCCATCGCCTGTGCTTCGTCGGGATGGGCCATGACCCAATTCATTGCCTCGCTGATCGCGTCCACGTCGCGCGGATCTACCAGCAAGCCGCAATCGGCGCCCTCCACGATCTCGCGCCAAACCGGGAAGTCGGACGAGATCACTGGCAGCCCGGCCGCCATATATTCGAATAGCTTGATCGGCAAAGTCTCCATTTCGTGCGGCACAGGCTTCAGCAGAACGAGGCCTGCCCGAACCTGGCCGAGCACGGCCGCAACCTCCTGTCGCGACGCCCAGCCATCGAATCGGACCGAACGCCATTCCGGCAAGGCCCGCGCGCGTTGCTCGGTTTCCTCGAGCGCGAAGCTGCCGACTAGGCGGAGCCGTGCCTCCGGCTGTGGCAGGCGCGCCACCGCCTGCATCATTGCGTAGATGTTCCGCGTTTCGGAGATATAGCCGACATAAGCGAACTCGAGCAACCGATCGCGCATCGGCGCGGGATTCGGGTAGTGCAACTCCTCAAGCATCGGAAAATTGCGGACGAGGGCGGTGCTGGCGACCGGAAAGCGATCGGCGATCGTCTGGGTGGGCGCGACTATACCGCTGATCAGGCGTGCACCGATCCACTCAGCGAGTGCAACGAAGGGCGGTAGCAGGCGCTGTGCGATAGCGGGGAGTCCCGGATTGTGCTTGACCTGCTGCGGCGTGTCCTCATGCACATCGTAGACGATGCGAATCCCGAGCAGGCGGAGCGTGAGCGCCCAAGGCAGCAGTTCGGGATCATGGAAATGCGCCACTCGGGGTCGCGCCTTCGCAACCGCGCGGATCATTCGCCAGGCGCCAAGCGTCATGCGCATGATGCGACCGAGACGTGGCCCAGTATCGACGATGCGGTAGCCCTGCTCTCGATCGGTAGCGTCACCCAGCCCATCCTGAACATAGAGGGCAACATCCTCGCCGAATGCGGCGGCCAGCGTTGCTACCTCTTTGGAACGGATGCGAGAATCGTCACGCGGGTGAACGGTGGTGAAGTGGATGATCACGAACGATAAGCCTCGATCGGGTAAGCGCCGCTGACGAACGGCACCGCAACATCTGCCTCTTTGCCCTCCTCCACCGCGACGCGGCAGCCGATCCACAGGAGGGCAAGCGCGATCTGGAGCGAGGAGGAGGAGAGTGGATCACTGCCAACGGAGAACAGCAGCGGCAATCCCAAGGCGGAAGCCGCTACGAACGCGCTGAAGCTAGAGGCCACGCGCGCACGACTGATGGCGTAGACCGGCCCCAGCAGTAGAAAGCCAAACAGCGCCAGCCCGATCACGCCATTCTCCGCCAGCATCCGCGCCAATCCATTGTGTGGGTTCACAATCCCGTAAGTGCGGCCAATGAACCCACCATACCACATCTCCGACTCGAACCCGCCGGCACCAACACCGACGAACAGGCTTTCCGCCGCCATTTCAATGGAGCTGGTCACAAGCTGAAGCCGAATGAAGGTGGATACGTCCAGGAACTCAGCACGTTCGTTCATGATCAACGCGAAACCTAGGAGCAGCCCACCGCTGACCAGCATGACGGTTGTGAGCGTCGCAGTTACTGCCGCGCGCCGCTGCAACGACGCCGCGGCGTAGAAGATGGCGAACACAGCCAAGGTCAGAAGAACGATTCGGGCATCCAGCGCGTCGGCCAGATAGCCGACAACACCGAAGTAGGCGGTCACGAAGATCGCCCATGCAACGGATCGCCTGAACAGCAAGATCGCTACGAAGCAGCATATTGCAAGATGAACGATCAAGTCGTTTGGATTGCCAAACGTGAACCACGCCTGGTTTTCGGATATGTAATTCAAAGACCGGCTCGACTCTGCCAAATCCTGAATTGAAGAACGAAAGAAGTGGATGCCAGTCGCCAACTCATAGGCCGAGAGCACGATCACCATCATGCCGATCAGGACAACGGTTGTTACAATTTTCAAGAAGTCGTCGTGACCGCGAGTGATGATATCGAGAATGTAGATCAGAAGCAGAACGGTAAGAAGATAGGACAGCTGACGAATACCATTTTCAACATCCGGCGACCAAGAAAGAGACAGGAGCAGCCATGTTGCGAGAATTGCACCGGCGGCGAGAGCACGAAGTGACCACTCGCTTACCGGTCGTAAGCCGACGCTCAGCATCAGAACCGCACCGGTCAGCACCAGCAGCAAACGGAAGACGCTCACGCCGAAGCTCTCGAGCCCCGGAACGAACAGCACCGGTGAGAAGATCTGGGCAATCGCAATCAGAACGATGAGTGTTTGACGGTATCTCAGCAAGCCGATCATCGGTACGTCTCCAGTATTGCGGAAGCCAGGTTCGCTTCATGGAAGCGACATCTCGCATACCGCCTGATCGTCTCCTGCCTCGCCTTCCAACTTGCCAGGTCGTGTACCATCTCTTCGATCGCGCGCCGCAATCCGGCGACATCATCCACAGCGACGAGACGTCCGACTTCTTCTGTAACGATCTGCTCCGGCCCTCCGCAGCGGGTCGCAATAACTGGCAGGCCGAGCGCCAAAGCTTCGGCAAGGACGACGCCGAAAGTTTCGAAAGCGGAGGGATGAACAAGCATATCGGCGTCGCCCAGTACGGACATAGCGCGGCCATGCGGAAGATTGCCGAAAAAATGTGCCCTGACTCCCTGAACCGCCGCCTGTTGCTCCAGTCGGCGCCGACAGGGCCCGTCGCCGACGATCCAACACGTGATCTGATCGCGAGTTGCGCCCCGCAACCCCGCGATCGCGTCGAACAGCTGATGAACCCGCTTGTTTGGCGTCAGGCTGCCGACAGCTGCAATCACAACCCGGTCGCGCTGCCGTGCGCCGGACACCCGAATCGCAAACACGGACTCACGAACCAGATTGCCGACGACCTCGATGTTCGCGGCGGGATAGATGGCCATGATGCATTCCGCCAATTTCGGCGACACCGCCAGCACTTTGCGCGCGTCCGCATACACGCGCTCGGCTGCTCGCTTCCGATCAGCGGACCGGATACCGTTCAGCACCTCGCTCGAATGCTCGGTCACCACATAGTTGAGCCCCGTGCGGGCAGCGATCCGGCGGGTCGCGATGCCGGCCTCCAGTGCGACATGCGCGTGCAGGATATCCGGCATGCCCAACGCGCGCTGATACGCATCGAAGCGGTTGCATAACATCGCTTCATTCAATCGTGGCACGATCGGGCCGGCGCCCGGCAGGTTCCAGCTTTTGAAGCCGTACGTCGGCACCGGTTCATGCAGCTGGACGAAACCGGGCCATCCGCGGGCGAAGCGTCGCGCGGAAATAGCACGAAGACCTTCCACGCGTGAAAAGACCAGCCCGATCTTCGCTCCGGCCGCCTGCAGCGCAGCACATTGCTCGACGACAAAGGTACCGGCGGTGCCATCGATATAAGGGTGCCAGGTCGTCAGGTGCAAAGCGTGGATCATCTGACCGCCCTCACCCAAGCGGATGGCGAGCGTAGGCGCGCGACGGCAACCCAGTTGTACAAGACGATCGCGACGGTCTCGGCTGCGACATGAACCATGATCATGGTGCGGAGGTTGGCCCCGAACATGCCGAGCGAGTAGGCAATCGTCCGATAGGTTGCTGCGGCCAGACAGAACCACCATTGCTCCCGCTGCATGCCAAGCTTCAGATAAACCGTGCTGGTGGGCGAGCTGACAAAGCGGATAAAGAGCAGCGGCGCGAGGTAGCGCGCCACCTGTCCAGCGTCAGACCAGTCTCCGCCGAACGCGGCGGAAAAGATCTCAGGACCGTAGATGAAGATCAGAAGGAACGGAGCGGCGCCGATCGATGCCATGGCCACCCAGATGCGCTTTACTGCCGTCTCGAGCAGGCGGCTCTCCCCCGTGTGCCCCGACATATATTGGAGAAATGCTTGCCCAACTGCTTGCCCAATCAGAGCGGCCGGTGCCGAAAGCATCATTATCGCCAGTCCGTAATATCCAGCCGCAGCGAGCGACAGAAAGGATCCGACGAGGAATACGGGGACCTGATTAGACAAATTGTCGAGCGCCTCATTTGGCATCACGTAACGAGGGTAGCGCCAGTGGCGTCGGATCAGCGCCTTGGCCGACCGGAGCCGCAGATCCGAACGCAGGCGACCCTGTTGCAATCGCCATCGTACACCTGCTGCGAGCAGCAGCGACCAGCCGGCCAGACTGCCCAGAATGAGACCCGCCACTTCTTTGACGCTAGCAAGGAGCAACTGAACGGCGCCGACGCTACTCGTCTGGGCGACCTTGAAGGCCGCCAGACGGCGAACCTTGTTCTGCCGCAGACAGGCGTAAGTAAATACCTGTCCACCCGCATAGGACATCATGAACAACGGTATAAGCAGCGCCAGGTCAATCGGCTCGAGCGGCAAGGCGCTTGCAACGCCGGCGATCCCGAGCGCCAGGCCGATCGCCGATACCAGCAGGGCCGCCGCCGCAGCCAGCATCAAGGCGGTGGCCGCGGCGCGCTGCGACTCCCGGTCCGAGCGCGCGAGCAGCACGACGCGGTCCAGCGCGCCCGTCGATGCTGCGCCCAACACGCCCGCGACACCAACGAAGATCGAGAAACGTCCGAACTCAGCGGGATCGTAAAGCCGCGTCAGAATGAACGACAGGCCGAAGGTAATCGCCTGCGCGACAATGGTGCTCGACATCAGTGTCGAGGCGCTGATCAGAAAGCGACTGCCCGCCGACATTGCTGAAGTTCCCGCCCGCCGAGCAGCGGTCAGGCGGGCTTTCTCAACACAAGACAGATGATGTCGCCGCTCGCCTGCCTGCCCATGAACGGGCGCAGCATCGCACCGATCACGGATCGGAGCAGCAAGAGCGGACGCCTGGACACCACCAGCCACGGCACCCGGCAAATCGTCCGAGCCTCGACGATCTCCGCGCCCGTTCCTTCAACGATCAGCATCAGTTCGTGCATCGTGAGCGGGTTGATGTGACCGGATCCGACATGGTCGGCCCGAGAAAAATGCGTGAAAAGTCCCGAGAAAAGGAACTCCACGCGCGACTGCACCGATCCGGCATTCGGCGTGGTGAGCAGGATTGTGCCGCCGGGATGGACAAGCGCCAGGAGAAAGCGGACATACTCCCAGGGGTTCTCGACGTGCTCGATGACCTCCATGCCGATCGCAACGTCATAGCGCCCGCCATGCTGTGCTTTGAATCTAGCGACTTCGTCTGCAACATCGAAGTCCACCGCGATGAAATCAACCTCGAGCGCTCGAAAATCTTCCGGATTCTTGTCGACACTGGTGACTGAATAGCCTTGGTCGCGCAACCTTGCAGCAAAGGCGCCTTGGCCTGAGCCGACATCGATCACCTTTGCTCCCGTCGGCGCCGCGCGACGCAGCAGCGCGAAGGCTTCCTCGTGCAGCGTCGGATTTGCGCGCATCAGGATGCCATCGTAGTCCCGAGCCGGCGGTGTGCCGAACTGGATGATCGAATTCCGCCCCATCAAAATTGCTCCCGCACCAACACGAGCAGACCTGCCGCTGGAAAAACGGAATTGTTCCCGCGCCTGTCGGCGGAACGGGTCACGCCTTCACCACCTTCTCGTGTTCTTCGCGATAGCGACCCCGCGTGTCCACGATCAACTGAGCATGGCTGAAGATGGCGTCGTAATCGAATTCTGAATGATCTGTGAGTAAGACGACCGCATCGTAAGATGCAATAGCCTCGGGCGTAAGTTCGACCGACGCGAGGTCGAAATGGTGCTCCCGCATCTTCGGGAAGGCGGGCACATTCGGATCTGAATAGTTCACTTCGGCACCGCGATCGCGCAAGTGCTCCATCACGAATACTGACGGCGACTCCCGCATATCGTCCACGTCGCGCTTGTAAGCGATGCCGAGAGCCAAGATGCGGCTCCCTTTGACAGACTTCTCGCGTGCGTTAAGCGCATCGACGACCTTGCTCACCACCCACTCGGGCATATCGCGGTTGATCTCGCCCGCCAGCTCGATGAAACGCGTGGAGAGCCCATATTCGCGGGCCTTCCAAGTAAGATAAAAAGGGTCGATCGGGATGCAGTGCCCGCCCAGACCTGGCCCAGGGTAGTAAGCCGTGAATCCGAACGGCTTGGTGGCAGCGGCGTCGATCACCTCATAGATGTCGATGCCCATCCGATCGGCGATCAGCTTCATCTCGTTAACCAGGCCAATATTGACCGAACGATGTATATTTTCGAGCAATTTGGTGAGCTCGGCCGCTTTGGTCGAGGATACTGGCACGACCTGATCGATGACCGCATCGTAGAGCGCTTCGCCAACGCGCGCGCAGGCGGGGGTGGCACCACCAACGACTTTAGGGATCGTGCGGGTTGTGAAATCTGGATTACCGGGATCCTCACGCTCGGGCGAATAGATGAGGAAGAAGTTTTCGCCGACAGCCAGCCCGCGCTGATCGACGAAGGGACGCAGTACCTCCTCCGTCGTACCCGGCCAGGTGGTGCTCTCCAGTGAGAGAACCTGGCCTGCGCGCAGGTGAGGAGTGATCGTCCGCATGGTCTCGACGATAAAGGAAAGATCGGGCTCTCGGTGCCGGCTGAGAGGGGTCGGCACGCAGATGATCGCTGCATCGACTTCCGCTATTCGCGCGAAATCGGCCGTAGCCTCGAAACCAGCGACGCGCATCGCCGCGATATCGCCTGACGCGATGTGCTTGATCGGTGTCTCGCCAGCGTTGAGAGTTGTGACCCTCTCGTCGTCGATGTCAAAGCCGAGCACCGTTACGCCTACTTCATGGAAGCGCAGCGCGAGCGGAATGCCAACATAGCCCAACCCGATTATACCAATCCGAGCAGTGCGGTCCCTCAAACGTGCGACGAGACCGTCGGCCGCTTCGGGGAGAGACGGAGAGTTGTGCTCACTCATAATTCCTGCTCAGTTCTTCATGACGGCCGCGACGACCGCCGCCGCCACCTGGTTGATCTCATCGGGTGTCAGATACGGATGCATGGGCAGGCTCAGCACCGTCTGTGACAACTGTTCGGCAATCGGCAAGGAGCCTTCACCGTCACCGTAGCTCAAGTAGGCAGGCTGCAGATGCATTGGCCGCGGATAATAGACGTTGGAGGGGATGCCCGCCGCCCTGAGCTGGCACTGAACAGTATCCCGATTCTCGACCTTGATCGTGAACTGAGCCCAGGCAAAGCGAGCTTCGCATGCGGGCAGTAAAGGCGTGGCCACGTGCCCGCTCAGCCGCCCAACATAAGCCGTGGCGACAGCATGCCGCTTCTCGATCTCGTCCGCGAAGGCTGCCAGCTTCGGCAGCAGAATCGCCGCTTGCAGCGTGTCAAGCCGGCTGTTCACACCAACACGGACAACATCATATTTGGCCTCGCCCTTGCCGTGCAGGCAGATGGAGCGGATCGTGTCGGCGAGGTCGTCGCTGTCGGTGAACACGGCGCCGCCATCGCCATAGCATCCTAGCGGCTTGGCCGGAAAGAAACTGGTAGTCGTGATATCGGCAAGTGCCGACCCTACGCGGCGACCCTTGTAATCGGCGCCGAAACCTTGAGCGGCGTCCGAGATGAAGGAAAGGTCGTGCCGATCAGCAAGGGCTCGGGCGCGCTCATAGTCGACGGGCTGGCCGAACAGGTCGACGGTCATCAGCGCAGCGGGGCGCAGCTTGCCGCCACGTCGCGTTCGCTCGATCATGGCTTCGGCGTGATCGAAATCCATGTTGAACGTGATTGGATCGGAATCGACAAACACCGGCTCGGCGCCGAGCAGCAGGATCACCTCGGCCGTAGCGGTGTAGGTGAAGCTCGGCACGAACACCGCGTCGCCGCGCCCGATCCCCAGTGCCATCAGGGCAAGTTGAAGGGCGTCCGTTCCGTTGGCGCAGGTCACCACCCGCCGGGCGGCACTAAACGCGGCGAGCGCGTCTTCCAACTCGCGCACCTCCGATCCTTGGATGAACGCTTGGCGATCGAGAACGCCCTGAATACGTCCGTCGATTTCGCCCTTGAGCTGAGCATATTGGGATTTCAGGTCGATGAACTGCATGGAGCTGCTGCCTAGCGGATGGAGCGGATGTGGTGAAGGAAACGATCATGCGGCACCGCGAAGTTGCCGCTAACAACGGCGCCCTCGGCCACGTTTCGGGTGACGACCGCACCGATGCTGACCTTGGCCCCGGCGCCGATCTCAAGCCCGTTGCGGACCACCGCTGACGGCCCGATATAAGCGCCATCGCCGATCACAGTCCGCCCCAGGATATTGACGAGTGCGCAAATCTGGACACGCCGTCCGATTTGCACATCGTGCGCGATGTAGACGAGATTGTCGGCGACTGTTTCCTCGCCGACGACGGTCTCGCCGCCGAACAGCGCGCGGGCGACACAGACGTTGGCAAGCAGTTCCACATATGGCTTCAAGCGCACGCCGCCGAGCTGCGGAATAACCCGTTGCCGACCACCTATGATCCCGATGTTGAAGCCGGGCACGCCCAGGGCAACACCCGGGTGCAACACGCAATCGGCTTCAACGGCAACACCGGCGGCGATTACGACGTTGGCCCCGATGCGTGCCCGCGCGCCGATTTCGACGCCGTGATCGGCAATGCGCGCGCCCGCATCGATGACCGCACTGGCATCAATACGATTAGGACGGGCGCGAAGCGCCTCCGCATGCGCCTCTGCGAGCCTTGCGTGAACCTCGGCGTGCGCCGCGTCAGGATCGTCGGCGACCGCAACCGCGAAACGTGAATCGAGCACCTCCACGATCTCACGCTTCGTGATAACGGCCGCGATCCGGGGATTGCCGTTGACCTCGTCGCTATACTTGGCCGCGCGCAACGGCACGCACAGGCCATCCAGCGGTGTCGACAACTTGCCCGTAAGGGCGAAATTGCCGTCACGAATGACGTCAAGGCCGGCTAGGCCCTGAAAGGCGGACAGGCGCTTAATCATGCAGCGGCGGCGGCGGCCGCCGCCGCGCTGGCGCGGTGCAGCAACTTCAATACCGGAATGGCCTCTGCCGGGCCCGTGCGGTTGCCTGCCTGGCCGCGTGCCATGGCCAGGAACGCGGCCATCTCGGCCTCCAACGGCTCCCCGTTCGGCCAATCCAGCGGCTCGCCCGCGCTCTTCACGAACCGCGGGACGCCGCCGTCGCGATCAACATAATCACGGTAGATGACGAGTTTGCGGGCACGATCGGGAGCCGTGTCTTCGAACACGATGGCGCCTTTCGTGCCGAGCACCGTCAGCTTGTGCTCCTTGTAAGGCGAGAGCCACGACACGTTGACCTGAGCGGTTACAGCGCCCGGAAAACGGAGTTGAACAAAGAACTGGTCAGGGATGTTTTGATCAACGACGCGCACCGGGAGCGCTGAGACCTGATCGGGTTCGCAGCCGACAAGACTGAGCACCATCGAAAAGTCATGAGGCCCCATGCTCCACAGCGCATTCTCCTCGGTGCGGATCGCTCCGGGATTGAGACGGTGGGAGGTGATATGCCGAAGATCCCCGATCTCACCGGACGCGATCAGGTCGCGCGCCGTGGCGAACGCCGGGTGATATTGTAGGAGGTGCCCGACCATGAGCGGAACACCCCGCTCTGCCGCCAACGCAGCCAAGCCAATCGCTTCGTCAAGATCGAGCGCCAGCGGCTTCTCGACGAAGACCGGTTTGCCTGCCTCGATGGCGCGGCGCACGAGGCGAGCATGATCAACAGCCGGCGCGGCGATGGCAATGGCCTCTATGTCCGGGTCGAATGCGGAGTCGAGCCGATCCACAACCCGGGCGCCGAGCTCGTTACCGAAACCATCGAGCGCGGGTGCAGCCGGATCAACAATCAGCTGGAGCGCGTCAAGACGGCCAAGCACTCTGGCGATGTTGCGACCCCAGCGGCCGCAACCGATCAGGGCCGTGCGCGGCGGTGTGAACTGTTTAGACATGATACTGAAGGACACGCTTCTCTGACAATGGCCGGCCGCGTAGAAACGCGCGTTCGGCATGAACTTCGCGACGATCCGGACCTGAGCGCTCTCGCGTGTCGGCCCGTCCCGATCAACCAGACAGCGTCAGCAGCCTGCAGGAGAGGTCGCCGCGCCTGGTGCTGACCCAAGGCTCACCGCCCGGACGCGGCGCTGCTAACGCAATGCGCACCCGGTGACAACTGGCGGTCGCGGACGACTCAGGTTCGGACGGTCGCTGAAACGATCGTAACATCGTCGATCCAGGCGGCCGCGCCAGCCGGATCATCAACTGGCGAGAGAACGATCTGCAGGGCCTGCACCCCGCATCCGCCGGGCGGAACTTCGAAGAGCGCCTGTACGGGCGAACCGTCAGCGCTCGTCGTCTGAACGCGGGTCTTCAAAAGCTCGCGCCCATCAGCGCCGTTACAGAGAACGACCCAACTTACTTCAGCCGCAGCGGCGCCTGCTTCGCTGCCGACACGGCTCGAGAGGCGGTAGCGGCCGGGTTCCAGCAAGAGCTTTTGGTAAGCGGCAAGTCCGGCAGCGTCGGCTGCGCCTCGAACCTGCAAGCGACCGCCCTCGACGAGCGCATCGATGCCTCCAGCTTGCGTCAGCGCCCAGTCTAAAGGCGGTAACGCGTTCTCGGCCTCGAACGCGCCGTTGCGCAAGAGAACGGCGCGCGCCACCGGCTGCTTAAGCAGCCGATAGATGCGCTCAGCGACTGCAACCTCGTCCTTTGTCGCGAGCTGATTGACGTAAGGTATGATGGTCATCGGAAAGGGGAGCGGGCCGGCGCGGCGCATGACGGCGAGCACCGCTGCGACCGTTTCGGGTTGCGCCGGCGCCGTCACCAGCGTTGAAATAAACTCTTCCGTCCAAGGCGGCCGTCGTTTGAGCAAGCGGCCAAGTGGAGCTCGGATTGCCGGATCGCTCGCCGCTTGCACCAGGATTGGTAGTAGCAAGGCCCGGGTGCCGGGGGAGGTGCGAAGGGCGATGTCGTAGTGACCAAGCGCGTCGGCGATGTTCCCATTCCGAACGGCATGCTCGATAAGCCAGATCTGTGTGGGGCTGTCCCGCCGGGAAAAGGACTCGCTCGTCTGGAACAGCGACAAGGCACGGCGTTCCTCGTTTCGCAGTGCTGCGACGTAGCCCAGCGTTCGCCACGCCGCCGCGGTGGCTGGCGCCCGGGCGAGCGCGTATCTTGCTGCCGACTCAGCTTTTTCCACCTGCGCGGGCGCAATACGGGTCGCCTTCTGCTCCGGCGCAAGCGCACGTTCCGCAACTCGGGCATGTGCACCCGCGTCCCACGGCGCGAGCGACAATGCCCTTTCCGGCGCCAAGCCGCGCAAGCTGGCCGCCCACCCCATTGCCACAATCAATGACGCAAGCGGCAACGTGATGAGCAGGATCAAAACGAGCCTTGCCGGGCGGATCGCGGCGAAACGGGACGGGCGAGGGCCACGCCGACGTTCACCGCTAGGCCGGTTACTTGACATCAGCCGCTCTTGGTTGCGCCGTAGCCATATCCGTAATCGTAGCCATAACCGAGGTGCGCGCGTTTGGCGTCGAACTTGGTCAGAACCGTCCCGAGCAACTGAGCGCGGCCTTGACGAAGACGGTTCAGCGCAACCTGCGCCATTCGCGCCTTCACCCCCCGTGCCTCAACAACGTACACTGTTGCCTCCGTCCGGCTGGCAATGATCGGCGCATCCGCGAGCCCCATTACCGGCGGAGAGTCGATCACGACGTGATCGAAATGCTGCAACAGCTCCTTCAGCAGGTGCTCCAAACGCTCGCTGCGCAGCAGCTCGGCGGCGTTCGGCGGCTGTGGACCCGCCGCCATGACAGCAAACGGCTCTCGCTGCGGCGATTGGATGAGCTTTTCGAGCTCGTTGATGCCCGCCAGGTAGCTGCTCAGGCCAACCTCGTTGGACAGGCCAAGCTCTGCGTGAACCGAAGGGGATCGCATGTCACCGTCGATCAGCAGCACCTTGGCGCCGCTCCGTGCCAGCACATACGCAAGCGCGAACGATGTTGTCGACTTGCCCTCCGCGGGGCGCGTGCTCGTTACCGTGAGCGTACGCGGAACGCCGTGCGGGGTGGAAAAGGCAAGGCTGGTCTGAACCGAAAGATAAGCTTCGACCAGCGCGGACTTAGGATCGTGCAGGTCCACCAACGGCTCACTGCCCTCGGTTTTTGGCACGGTGCCCAAGAGTGGCAGACCCACCCTGCGTTCGACGTCCGTCGGGTCGGTGATGGTCTCGTCGATCTGCTCGCGCAGTAACGCAACGGCAATACCGACGATTGCGCCAATCAACAGCGACAAGAGAAGGTTGATCAGCGGACGAGGTGAGGACGGCCGCTGCGGCACGCGCGCGGGGTCAACAACGGCAATGTTGTTCTCGCCTACGCCACCAGCGACCCCGATCTCCTTGTAGCGCTGAAGCAAGCCATTGTAGAGTTCGCGGTTCGTATCGACGTCGCGCTGAAAGATGTTGTACTGAATGCTCCGTCGGCGCTGATCCAGGAAGCTCGCTTTCAGGCTCTCCACCTGAGCAGCGAGTTCACGCTCGCGCCGAACCGCGTCTTGGTAGGCGTTTTGGATCGAGCTGGACACGCGCGCCTCTTCGCGCGCGATTGCTTGCTCAAGTTGCCGAACCTGTGCGGCAAGCGCCTGCGCCGGTGGATAGCCCGGTTCGAATTGAGTCATCAGCCGGGCGTATTCCGCCGCTGCCTCGGCGCGGCGCTGGCGGAGCGCGACTACTGCGGGGTTTGAAACCGCTTCTGCGCTCGATCCTTGCGTTTGATTGAGTCGACTCTCCGCCCGTACGCGATCGCCCGTCGCGCGTGCGAGCTCCGCATTGATCGCGCCGAGAGTTTCCACGGTGAGCGAGCGCTCCTGCGTTCGACCCTCCACATCCGGCGCGCCCGTCGGCACGTTGATGATCGCCTGATTGGAGGCGTAGCCAACCAGCTGGCGTTCGGATTCTTCGAGCCGGCGCCGCAACTGCTCGAGCCGCTGCTCCAGAAAGCGGCGAGCATAGGACGTTGCTTCGAAGCGACGTTCCAGCGTGTACTCGATGAAGCTCGTCGCCCAGGTATTGGCTATCTGGGCGGCGAGCGCCGCATCCGGCCCCGTCCACTGGATATCGACCAGCCGTGACAGACGCAGCGGTTCGATGCTGACCTGTTCGAGAAGGATGTCGGTTGCCTTGCGCACCCGCTCCTGCTGAGCAGCAGCAAGTCGGCTGGACATATCGACTTCAGTCACGTCGAACATCTCGAAGAAGGCAGCGTTATCCTGCAGGCGCAGCTGCCTCACGACCCGCTCTGCCAACGAGCGCGAACGCAGCAGTCCGTATTGAGTCTGGTAGAACTCGTTGTCGACAACGCTCGTCTCTGGCGTAACATCCTCGACGTTGACGATCCGATTGCCGCCGCGGCTGATCTCCAGCCGTGTCGTGGCGGTGTATTGGGGCGTAGCTAGCAAGGTTGCGAGCGTGCCGATCAGGATCGACACTGCGACAGCGCCGATGATCAGCCAACGCCAGCGAAGAAGGACCCGGAGATACTGCGTAAAGAGCGGCACCGCGGCCGCCTCGTTGGCATCGCCGGGCTTGGGTGCGGGCAGCGAAACGTAGGCACCCGGAGTGCGGGAGAAGCTGATGTCGTTCATGAAGCGGGCACGCGCCTTATCGCTGGAAAGCTACGATGATCGGCGTGGTAAGCAGCGGGGCGGCCGCCAGCAGATCACGGAAAAGCCGACGCGAAGGCGAATTGCCGACGATCACTACGTCGTCGGCGTATACCGCTGGATCCGGGTAGCTTCCACGCCGGATCGCGCCGAGATTGTAAAGGGCGGCCAAATCCTGCCCGCCAACCTTGCGGAAAACAACAACATCCTCGAGTCTCGCGAACTCACCGAGCCCCTTGGCGGACGCGACCGCCCGCATCAGCGTCATCGATCCGATCACTGGATAAAGGCCGGGCTCACGAACTTCGCCTTCGACGGTGACAACCTGGCTGACTGTCTCGGCCACGTTCACTGCGACTTTCGGATCACGCACGTAACGACCGCGAAGCTGCGCAGCAATGTCGCCGGACAACTGCTCAGCCGATCGGCCGGCGGCCTGTAGCGAGCCGACCAGCGACAGCGCGATCCGCCCGCTCGCATCAACCTGCACCTCCTGCGTGAGCTCCGGAACACCGAAGACGGAGATTGCCAGCCGATCGAAGGCGCCGATACGGTAGGGAGCGCCGGGACGCACATCGTCCGGAGGCGGTAATTCAGCCGAGGAAACGAGGTTTAGGTGCGCGCCAGGAGCGAACGGCTTGGCGGCACAGCCGCCGAGCAGAAGCGCGCCAATAATGGCGAGAGCGAAATGTGTACGCAAGATGGACATGGTTCCGAAAGGGGCAGAGCGACCGAGCGTTAGCCCAAGCGCTGAGGACTGCCAACCCCGGCGTTGCCGCGGCGCTCAGCCGGAGCCTGCCAGGCTTGGGCGAGCCAGACCGCCGCGATCACGAAGAGGGCAGACATGGTCGGCGTACGCAGCGGATAATCACCAATGCTGGCCACCATCATCGCGAATAGGACGATGCTGGCCGTGCGCCCCATCAACTCAGTCGTACTGACAACGCCTCGCCGCCACACCGCCGCCGAGGCGAGCAGGTACAGAATGAAGCCCACTGTCACGATGAGCAGAGTCGGCAGCCCGCCTTCCACCACTATCTGCAACCAGTCGTTATGGGCGTGGTTCAGATATTGCGAGTCCAGCGACGCGACGGGCTCGTACATGCGGTAGACGGTATCAAACGCCCCGAAGCCGGCGCCAGCCGGGAAGAAATCTCGCGCCATCTGCCAGATGACCGGCAGCAGATCGATGCGGAGCTCGTCCTCTACCCCCCCGAGCACGCGCTGAAGGGCTTCGTCGCGAGAAAGCATAATTGTCGCGGCGGTCGCCAGCATCGCCACACTTATCGGCACCAATGCCAGGCAGAGCAGCCGACCGCGGATGCGCGCGTCGCCCGGCAGAAAGCGTGCGCCGCTCCAGACAATCAGCCCCCCGCCGGCGGTGGCCAGCGCGCCCAGGGCAAGCCCGGCGCGCGACCCCGTGATGAGCAGCAACGGGTAGACCGCGGCCGCAGCACACAGCGAAAGCCAAAATTGAAGACGGTGGTAGGCCGCATCCTTGCGCGGCAGGACAGCCCAGGCGGCGAGCATCGGCAATCCGCATGCGAGCAGCAACGCCTGGTGATTACGGTTGGCGAACAGGCCGACCGCAGATCCCTCGCTCGTGATGCGATAGAGGTATCCCGAGCCGCTGCTGAGCTGCAAGGCGCCGAACAGCCCGCTCAGTACGATGCCGCAAAGGATGGCGCCGAGCAGAATCGGCATTGCCTGCCGTGGCAGGAGTGACACAATCAGGATTGCCGCCAGTGCGGGCAGCAACGCGAGCAGGCTGTTGACCGTACCGTCGGGCGTCAGCGACATCGGACGCCATATTCCGCCAAGCTGGATGCTCGCCAAGGCGGCGGCGTGCCGCTCCTGCCCGGGCAGCACGTGCCAGAACGCCGGCGGGAGCGGAACGAGCTGGATGATCATCACTGCTGCCAGCGCCGCGATGAACAGGAAGGGGACGCGTGCACGCAGCCATGCGGCCCGGTCAAAAAGAAAGATTGCGACCGCGATCACCGCTAGCGAGGCAAGCCGCGCCAAAGGCTGCGACAGAGCGTCCGCGCGCGAAGCACCTCCAGTAAGGAAGAGCAGCGCCAGCAGTGAAAGCGCCACGACGAGCGCAACCTGTTCGCGCCGGCTGTGCATAGCCACCGCCGTCAACATCAACGTCATCCTTCCACCTGTTGAGGACTGGCCGCTCGGTTTGCCAGGCTACGATTCACCTCGAAGCTGGGATCAAGCACTTGGTCCGACCGCAGCATCGCGGGCACGCTGGCTCGATCCACGCGGCATTACCAGCACCCGGTCGCCAGCGGCGACGACGATGAGGTCGGTGACTCCGATTGCAACTAGCCGAATCCCGTCGCTGCGGAGCAGGCTGCCGGCGCAATCGAGTGAATGAACGTCGCCCCGAACCACATTGCTCGAGCTGTCCTGGTCGCCGAGATCGTAAATGGCGTCCCAGCTGCCTACGTCCGACCAGCCCATGTCCACCGGCACGACGGCGAGCCGCGGCAGCTTTTCGATCACGGCACGATCGAGCGACACATTGCGTATTGCAGCAAAACGCTCGCCGTCAGGCACGATACGAGCATCTTCCGGCGAATGAAGTGGGAGTGCCGCGCAGACATCGGCAAGGACATCCGGCGCATGCTCCTGGAAAGCCGCGAGAAGAACCGCGGCGCGCGCCAGGAAAATGCCGGCGTTCCAATGATGCAAACCCTCCGCAAGCAGGCGTTCGACAGCCGTTGCGCTCGGCTTTTCGACAAAGCCGTCAGCGGCAAATACGCCATCGCCGAGCTCTCTGCCGCGGCGAATATAGCCATAGCCCGTGTCAGGGCGCGTTGGACGAATGCCGAATGTGACGATCAGACCGGCACTCGCAACCGGTATAGCGCGCCTCACTGCTTCATAAAAGGCGTGCTCGTCGTCGACCACATGATCGCTTGGCAGCAGCAGCAGCAATTCGTCCGATACGGCAACTTGCGCCGCAAAGGCGGCGGCAGCGGCGGTGTTGCGGCTGGCCGGCTCGAGCAGCAGTCGGACCGAAGCCGCTTCCTCGGCGGCCACAAGAGCCATGATCGCGTTTGCATGGCTCGCATCCGCGACAATCAGCGGTGCATCGAACAGCGCGCAACCGCGCACCCGATCTAATGTCATCTCCAACATCGTCCGATCGCCGAACAGTCGCAGAAACGGCTTCGGTCGATCAGGCGTAGACAACGGCCAGAGCCTCGTTCCGCCGCCGCCACACAGAATTACCGGCCTGATCCTATGCCCCGTCACAACCTGGTCCTCAGCGACCACAGTTCCGGAAACGCGCGCTTGGCCAGCGTGGTCTGCAGATACTTCACGCCCGCCGTCCCGCCGGTGCGGCGCTTGAAGCCGATGATCCGTTCCACGGTGATGACGTGCTTGTGGCGCCAAACGGCGAAGGCGTCGTCGATATCGACCAGCTTCTCGGCAAATTGATAAAGCGGCCACCAGCGCTGCGGATCGCGGTAGATCTCGGCCCAGGCGGCCTCCACGCGCTCGTCCGGCCAGTACGGCTGAGTCCAGTCGCGCGTCAGCACGTCCGGCGGCAGCGCGATGCCGGCGCGGTGCAGCGCGGCATTGGCTTCGTCCCACAGGCTGGGTGCCTGCAAGGCAGCCGAGAGCGCGGTGTGCTCGCTGCTGTCGGCGAGATGATTGCGCAGGTGCGCGCCATCCTTCAGCCCCAGCAGGTATTCGACCTGGCGGAACTGCGCCGATTGGAAGCCTGAGCTCGAGCCCAGGACGTGCCGGAAGCGGCTGTAATCGACCGGGGTCATCGTCGCCAGCACGTCCCAGCTCAGGGTCAGCACCGCCTGAATCCGCGACACGCGCGACAGGCCCTTATGCACCTCCACCAGCCGGTCGCCACGCACCAAAGCGATCGCCTGCTCGAGCTCGTGGATCGTCTGACGGAGCCACAATTCCTTGGTCTGGTGGATGATGATGAACAGCAGCTCGTCGGGCTGGTCGGAAATCGGCGCCTGCGACGAGAGCAGGCGCTCCAGCCCCAGATAGCCCCCATAGGTCATCGCCGACGCATCCATGCCGCCGCCCTAACCCCGGGGGCGCGGGTGCGCAAATCCGCGTTGCAAAGCGTTGCGAGGTGCGAGACACCGGAGTGTCGGGGGACGATCAAGGAACGGAGTAGGCCCGATGCGTCCGGTACTTGGCAGCCTTTGCACCTTCACCGGCCTTGCCGCATTGCTGCTCGCCGGCTGCGGGGGCGGCGGCACGATCGCACCCGAGCCGCCGAACCGTGCGCCGAGTTTCACCTCCGCCGCGGCTGTCGCGGTGCCGGAGAACAGCGCAGGCACCGTCTACACGGCCGCCGCAAACGACGCGGACGGCGACCCGCTGGCGTTCTCGCTGGCCGGCGGGACCGACCAGGCGCTGTTCCGGATCACCGCGGCGGGGGCGCTTTCCTTCGTTGTCGCGCCTGATTTCGAGACGCCGGTCGATGCCAATCGCGACAATCGCTACGAGGTCCGGATCGGCGTCAGCGACGGCGAGGCGAGCGCGGCGCTCGATCTCGTCGTCACCGTCACCAATGCCGGGCAGGATGCGTTCCGCGTTACCAGGGTGGCGACCGGGCTCGCGCAGCCGCTGTTTCTCACCGGTCTGCCTGACGGCAGCGAGCGCGTGCTCGTGGTGGAGCGCGCCGGCCGCCTGCGACTGCTCAATCCGGCAACGGGTGCCTCGACGCTGTTCCTCGACGTCTCGGGCGACACGACCACCGACGGCGAGCGCGGCCTACTCGGTCTCGCGCTGGCGCCGGACTATCTCGCCAGCGGCACCTTCTACATCTACCTGACTAACCGGCTGGGCGACATCGAGCTGCGGCGGTATCGCACCGCCGGCGGCGTCGGCGATCCGACGAGCGCGGACGTGATCCTCACCATCCCGCATCGCGAATTCTCCAACCACAATGGCGGCTGGATCGGCTTCGGACCGGATAACCTGCTCTACATCGCGGTTGGCGATGGCGGCGGTGCTGGCGATCCGCGCGACAATGCCCAGAACCGCAACGTCCTGCTCGGCAAAATCCTGCGCATCGATGCGGCGAGCGATAGCTTCCCGGCAGACCCGGCGCGTGATTATGCGATACCGGCGGACAATCCGTTCGCGGGCGGCGGCGGCGCACCCGAGATCTGGGCGCTGGGCGTGCGCAATCCCTTCCGCGCAAGCTTCGACCCCGCCACCGGCAACCTGCTGATCGGCGATGTCGGCCAGGGCGCGATCGAGGAGATCGACCTGCTGCGGCCGTCCGACGGCGGCGCGAATCTCGGCTGGCCGTTCCTGGAAGGCACGCGGCCGTTCCGCGGCACCGCGCCGGCCGGACTGGTGCCGCCCGTTACCGAGTACGAGCACGGCTCGGGCGAACGGCAGGGCCGCTCGGTCACCGGCGGCGTCGTCTATCGCGGGCCGGTGGAAGGCCTGCGCGGCCAATATGTGTTCGGCGACTTCATCACCGGCAACCTATGGTCGCTGCCGCTCGCGGAGCTGATGTTCGGCCAGACAGCGCCGAGCAGCCGCTTCACCCTCCGCAACGCCGCCTTTGCGCCCAATGCCGGCACGATCGGCAATATCGCGAGCTTCGGCACCGATCAGGCCGGCAACCTCTACATCGTC
>SXGU01290712.1_pt1 | contig 29524 bp, 26 predicted proteins | sample 3174531 | NCBI WGS metagenome assembly SXGU01 (sample SAMN11356863, study PRJNA531348) | freshwater metagenome | isolation source: freshwater sample F1-140 | place: China: Fuxian Lake, Yuxi | collected 2017-12-25 | reverse complement strand
GCAAATATACCCGAAAATATGGGAAATAAAATTAATTCATTGTTAATACATAACAATCAATTATTTTTAGGAGGTCAATTTAGTCAAGTCAGTGGTCAAGCACGCACAAACCTTGCGGCAATATCAATCTCTACAGAATCTCTTGATACTAATTTTGTTCCTAATCCCGATGGTGCAGTTTATCAAATGGTAACTACTGGAACTTATTTATATGTAGCTGGTACCTTTAATAATATCGGAGGGCAGGCAATCAAATATTTGGCCGCTTTAAATTTAACTAATGGAGCAGCAAACGCAAGTTTTAATCCAAATCCAAGTCGAGTATTTATAGATCAAAACATTATAAGATCCATAGCTCTTTCTGCAAATAACTCCACCCTTTATGCCGGAGGATCTTTTACCTCAATTGGTGGTGCCTCAAGACACTTAGTTGCTGAAGTGGACGTAACAACAGGATCAGCCACTAACTTTAATTTATCAATAGCTGAGGGGGGGAGCTCACAAAATATGATGGCAATTTTTCGTGATGATAATATATTGTATATTACAGGAAATTATTACATGCCTGTTTTAAATAAAATGTCTGCTGGTATTACTGCAATTGATTTAAATACTATGACAGTTACAGGTTTTAAGCCAAAGTTAACAGGGTACTATTATGGATTTTATTCGACTGCTCCATATATTATATCTACTAATAATAGTTTAGTTTTTTTAGGTGGATCATATATTTCCATTAATGATGAAAGTCGATTTTCTATTGCTGAAATAAATACCGTTACTGGGGAGCTAACAAATTTTAAACCAGAAATCAGTAAATTATATGTTAATTCTGCTTTGATAAATGATTTATATATTAAAAATTCTAAATTATATATAGGAGGCGATTTTAAATTTATCAACGGCGAAACTAGAATTGCGATGGCAGCTTTTGACTTATCGACAGGAAGTTTAAATTCTGTTTTTAATCCTAATTTTGCAAATTCAACAGTAACTCCAATTATAAATACAATGGTTGAAGCCAATTCTAAATTATACTTGGGTGGTATTTTTAATAAAATCGAAAATGAAAATCGATCAAACCTTGGAGTTATAAATCTAGATACAGGTGCATTAACTAACGAACTTAACATTGGCACAAATGGAACAGTTAATATTTTAAAACAACACAACCAAAACATATTTATTGGAGGATCTTTTACTCAAATTGAAAGCATCACAAGTAATAATTTTGCTCATCTAAATTTAGAAAATAATATCGTGGCAGCAAAATATCATTAAATCTGACATTATTGTGAAACGATCAGGCTTAATTTTGAGAAGTTATTTTCTTGCAAGTCCGGTGTCTTTACTTTATTTTTAGGAATTATTTAGGGCAATTTAAAAAAGGAACATAGAGTGAAATTAATAAAGGATCTTAAAGAAAATAAAAAGACGAAATCAACATCAATTGTAAAATCAGAAAAGAAAGAAACAGTTGAGAAAAATACAAAATTGGGAACAAAAATTAAAAATTTTAAGTTAAAAATGACTGGAGATCAGAATTTTAATTTATCGGATTTTAAAGGAAAAAAAATTGTTTTATTTTTTTATCCAAAGGATGCAACTCCAGGATGTACGCAAGAAGGTCATGACTTTTCTAAACTAAAAAAAGATTTCACAAAATTAAATGCCGTTGTTTTTGGAATTTCACGAGATTCAATTTCATCCCATGAAAAATTTAAATCAAAACAAGAATATTCTGTTGATTTAATTAGTGATGAGCAATCTGAAGTTTGCAATACATTTGATGTTATAAAAGATAAAAACATGTATGGTAAAAAAGTACGTGGTATCGAAAGAAGTACTTTTATTATTGATGAGGACGGTAAACTTTTGATGGAGTGGCGCAAAGTTAAAGTTGAAGGCCACGCCGAAGAAGTTTTAAAATTTATCAAAAGTATTAAAACGATCTAAAGGAATAATTGTTTGAAAGTTGATAAAGACAGGCCAGGTACATGGCGATTATTTTTTCAAAAAAATTGTGATAATTGTTTATCGCTTTGTTGTACTATGCCTGTTGAAATTACGCTTTCTGATCTAGTTCGTTTGGGTGTTGTTTTTGAAGATGAGTTTAATGATTCACCTAAAAAAATAATAAATCAACTTAAGAAAAATAAAATTATTAAATCATATAGAGAGTCAACTCAACTTTTTCAATTAGAGCATAGTCCAACAGGAGATTGTTTATATTTGAGTAAGGAACGACGTTGTACAGTATATGATTCACGTCCAGAAGTTTGTCGTAAATTTCCAACAGAAATGGGAATTCGAAAAGGGTATTGCCCATCTGTTGCTCTTAAACCAGTTAATCGATAGATTCTATTTTAAGATTTGGATATGTTTTCAGTAGTTCCTCCGTAAATACACCATTGCCATTTGTTAAAGCTCCTGTAAAAGTTCCATCATATACTTTTTTATACCCACACATAGGAGATTTGCTTTTTACAAAAGCAATTTCGAGATTTGTTCCTTGGAGATTGTTCGAAGTTTCTTTTTCAATTATATTTAGCGCTTTAGCTGCGCCTTTTTTATATTCGCTGGTTTTATCTATGCCATCTATAGTTTGAATTTTATTGTTGAACTTTTCACAGGGAGGGCGCGGAGTTGGTAAGCCACCTAATTCTTCTGGGCAAACAACTATAAATAGTTCTGGATTTTTTTGATAAATATTATAAAGTTTCTTATTTAACTTGTGACCAGCATCATATCTACAGTTTATTCCAAGTAAACAAGAACTGATAATAAATTTTTTGGGAATATGATTATTCATGAAGAAGAGGATATCAAATGATAACCTCTTCTTGCAAGATTGATTTATTTTTTGTCGCTAACTAAAACGGTATCAATTATATAAACATAACCATTTTTAGCCTGGATTGCAGTTTTAATTTCATGCCCATCTATGAAAAGCTTACCACCTTTTTTCTCAACTTTTAATTTGGGTCCATCTACCATATCTAGTTCTGTTAAACTCTCTAAAACTTCTGGTGAGTACCCTGGCGCAGCAGTATGATGTTCTAAAATGCTTGATAAAGTTTTTTTATTTTCTGGTTTTAATAAGGTTGGGATAGTTTCTTTTGGTAACTTACCAAAGGCTTCATTTGTTGGAGCAAAAACAGTATAAGGACCTGGGCCTTGAAGAGTTTCGACTAAGCCAGCAGCTTTTACAGCTGTAACTAGAGTTGAATGATCTTTTGAGCCCACTGCAACCTCAACAATGTCTTTTCCTAATTCGCCATTCATTTTTATGACCTGAATTTGAAGTTTTTCTTCCTTTGAAGCTTCAGATTTTTTTGCAGCATTTAAATTAATTGTTGTTGAAAGAATCATTAGTGCTGAAAGTATTAATTTGTAATTCATTTTATTTCCTTTTTTTAATTAGAGTTATTTATTTTTTTGATTTTTGTTTTGATTTTTTTAATTCTTCTTTAATGTCACCCTTAGTATCATAATACCTAAAATATTCTAAAATAGAACGAGCTTGTTTTTCACTGACATCTTGAAATGACATTTGCGCCAAGTATTCTTCAAGTAATCCTTTAGCAACTTCATCTTTTTGAGTCATCTCTAATGGATTTAAAATCATATTCATGATCCACTCGGGGGTTCGTCGTTGTGTTACGCCTTTAAGAGCTGGTCCAGCATATCTTTCATCAAGTTTATGGCAGCTACCGCATTTTTGTGTAAAAACGGTTTTACCCTCTTTGGCTAAACTTTCATTTAGGTCTTCAAGGGTAAGGGTTTTTATTGGGCCCACACCTTTAGATGGATTATTATCCTCTGCTAAGGCATGAGGTAATCCAATAGATAAACTTCCTATAAGAAGAAGAGGCAAAAAGTCTCTTCTAAATTGAAAATTTAATTTCATATGATCTCCTTCATATTGTTTTTATTTTAGTTGGTCTAATTTTTTAATTACGGATTAATGAAGGAGATAAATAAAAGTATACATTATTATGTTTAAAAAGAAACAAAAAAATAATTGCTCATGATAAAGTCTGATTGCTTCGCAATTGTATCAGACATAATCATAAGCAATTATTTTCTTGAAGTAGTAAAGTTAAAAAAAATTAATGAGAAAAAATGGTAATAAAAATAATGGAGGATTTGTATGAATAAAATTAATGTGAAAAAAAATATTTTCACATTTGCAGCACTTAGTTTTGTTGCAGGTATGTTGAATGTTGGAACTGTAAGTGCTCAGGGGCCAAAGGCGGCCATTGCAAGCGATGCAGCTCAAAAAGTTTATGTAGCACCAGGAAAGCATGATGATTTTTATGCGTTTTTATCTGGAGGTTTTAGTGGGCAAGTTTCGGTTTATGGTTTGCCATCTGGACGTATGTTAAAAGTCATTCCTGTGTTTGCACAAAATCCAGAAAATGCATATGGTTATTCTGAAGAATCTAAACCAATGTTAGAAACTTCCCATGGTTTTGTTCCTTGGGATGATTCACATCACCCTTGGTTATCACAATCAGAAGGAAAAGATGATGGACGATGGTTATTTATAAATGCAAATAATACACCTCGAATTGCTCGAATAGATTTATCAACTTTTAGAACGGTTGAGATATTAGAGATTCCCAATTCAGGTGGAAATCATGGATCTCCTTTTGGAACTCAAAACACAGAGTATTTAGTAGCATCTACTCGCTTTGCGGTTCCTATCCCACAAAAAGATATTCCGATTAAAGATGTTAAAGATTACAAAGGTTCTATCAGTTTTATAAAAGTAGATCCTAAATCGGGAGATATGAATATTGCATTTCAGTTGATTGCTCCAGGTATTGATTACGATCTTGCTCATTGTGGAAAAGGACCATCACATGGGTGGTGTTTTTTCACAAGCTACAACTCTGAAAAAGCACATACTCTAATTGAAGTGAATGCCTCTAAAAATGATAAAGATTTTATTGCAGCAGTAAACTGGAAGCAACTTGAACAGTGTGTTGCAAAAGGAAAATCAAAAGATGTTTCAACTGAATACACATCAAATAAATACAGCGAGGAAACTCACACAGCAACAAGTAAAAAAATGAAATCCATTAAAACATTACTTGCAAAAGATTGTGAAGGATCAATTTATTATATTCCAATTGCAAAATCTCCCCATGGTTCTGACGTAGACCCAACTGGAGAATACATAATTGGAGGTGGTAAACTTACAGCCCAAATTACTGCTTATTCATATTCTAAAATGGTAAAAGCAATTCAAGACAAAAAATTCTCTTCAGATTATGAAGGAGTTCCAGTTCTTGATTACACTTCAGTTATGGCTGGAGAAGTGAAAAAACCATGTCTTGGTCCTTTGCATACAGAATTTGATGGCGAAGGTTATGCATATACATCATGCTTTGTAAGTTCTGAAGTTGTGAAATGGAAACTTGGCACTTGGGAAGTTGCAGATCGTATGAGTACATATTATGCCCTTGGGCATTTAATGATTCCAGGTGGAAACACAATGAAACCTTGGGGTAAATATGTTTTAGCAATGAATAAAATTACAAAAGATAGATATTTGCCAACAGGACCAGAGTTAAATCAAGCCGCTCAGTTGATAGATATATCTGGTAAAAAAATGGAAATGCTTTTAGATTTTCCAACAATTGGTGAGCCCCACTACGCACAGGGTATTGCGGCCGATCTTGTTAAGAAAAATCAAAAAAGAATTTATAAATTAGATGATAATAAGCACAAATATGCTGTTAAATCAGAAGCAGAAACAAAAGTTGTAAGATCCGGAAAAGATGTTCATGTTTATATGGCCTCCATTCGATCGCACTTTGCACCAGATAATATTGAAGGAATCAAAGTTGGTGATAATGTATTTTTTCACGTAACAAATTTGGAACAGGATTGGGATATCCCACATGGCTTTTCAGTTTTAGCTGGTAACACTGCTGAATTGCTAATTATGCCAGGTGAAACTATGACATTTAAATGGGAAGCGAAAAAACCAGGTATTTATCCGTTCTATTGCACTGACTTTTGTTCAGCACTTCATCAAGAGATGCAAGGCTATATGAGAGTATCTCCACAAGGAAGTGCTACGCCATTAAAATGGGGCACAGGTAAAGCATTATAATTAGATTATTGCTCCCAGAAGTTTATAATTTTCTGGGAGTAATTTTTTTGAAGGATAATATGAGAAATTTATATAAAATAATAATTGTGTTTGCGTGTGGACTAATGAGTTTAAGTTTCTTTTTACCATTATGGAAAATAACAATTTGGGCACCTCAATATCCTGAGGGTTTATCAATGCAAATTTGGAGTCATAAATTTAGTGGTGATGTGCAAACGATTAATATTCTTAATCACTATATCGGAATGCAAATGATTCAAGAGAGTAGTTTTCCAGAATTAAAATATTTTCCAACCGTGTTTGGAGTATTAATTATTTTTGGGTTGGTAGTTGCTTTTTTAAATTCTAAAAAATTAATATATTTATGGACAGTGTCTGTTTTAAGTTTTGCAATATGGGGTCTCTATGATTTTTGGAAATGGGAGTATAATTTTGGTCATAATTTAAATCCAGATGCTGCAATTAAAATGGATGATATGACTTATCAACCTCCGCTCATTGGTACTAAAGAATTTTTAAATATTCAGGCATCGTCTTGGCCTGATTTGGCTGGATATGGTTTTGCAATTTCTGTTGTCTTAGGAATCGGAATATCTTTAAGTTTATTATTGGATCGAAAGAAAATAGTCGAAAATTAGTAAAGGTGAAATAATGTTTTTAATTTCAATTACAATTACAATTAGAAATTTAAAAATTCTATTTAGTAAAACAATTGTTTTACTAATGGGTGTATTATTATTAGTAGTAGTAGTAAGTTGTGAAAATCAAAATCCTGAGAAAATATTTTTTGGTAAAGACTATTGTGATCATTGTCATATGACTATTGCAGATCATAAGTTTGGTGGAGAGTTAGTAACTATAAAAGGTAAAGTTTTTAAGTTTGATTCATTAGAGTGTATGAAGTCCTATGAACATAATCACTCAGAGCTATCTCCATTCAAAAAATATGTAGTCAATTCTAGTTTGCCAGGTGAACTTCTAGAAGCTGAAACAGCAAAATATTTAATTAAACCTGATCTAAGATCCCCCATGGGGGGGCTTGGAGTTCTCTCGATTTCAAAAGACTCTATTGATAAAGATTTAAATTACAAAACATGGAATGATATTTACTCGAATATAGATACTCGGGTGAATAAATGAATGAAGATGTATTAAAAAATCTAAAAGTGGTTATTAAATATTTATTGTTCATTTATCTATTTATAAACATCGCATATGCTAAATCGAATGAAATTAAACCAACATTAATCTTAGTTTGCTCAACTTGTGAGATTAAATCTATACAAGTAGCCCTAGATGCAATTGCAGAAAATGGAACGGTAAGGGTCTTAAAAGGAAAATACGAAAATATAGAATTAAAAGTTTTGAAGTCATTAAAATTAATTGGTGAAAGTGGAACAGTTTTAGATGGAGGTGGAAAGTTTCAAGTTATTACAGTAATTCACGCCGATAATGTGAGTATAGAAAATTTTAATATTCAAAATACAGGAGCTTCTTTCACTGCTGAATTGGCTGGTATAAGAGTTATTGAGTCTAAAAATTGTAGTATTAAAAATAACAATTTTCATAATACTACTTATGGTATTTATCTCGAAAAATCTGAAAATTGTATTGTTCAAAAAAATTCTTTTGAAAGTTATGCCAAAGATGAAACATCATCTGGAAATGGCATTCATATGTGGACGGGTGCCTCACATAAGATTCTTGATAATGAAATTCAAGGTCATCGTGATGGAATATATTTAGAGTTTGTAAAAGGTGGCTTTATATCAAATAACAATGTTCATCATAATTTACGTTATGGTTTGCATTTTATGTCTTCCAACGAAACAACTTACAGCGAAAACACTTTCTCCTCTAATGGTGCGGGGGTTGCTGTGATGTATTCTCGCAAAATAAAAATGTTTAAAAACTCATTTACTCACAATCTTGGAGCATCTTCCTATGGTTTGTTATTAAAAGAAATTGTAGAAAGTGAAATTTCGCAAAATTTAATTTCAGCAAATACAGTTGGCATTTATATGGAGGGTAGCAATCGTTCTCTATTTAAAAATAATCAAATTTCACAAAATGGTTTTGGTTTAAAAATAATGGGGGATTGTGAAAATAATGAATTTACTCATAATAATTTTTTACAAAATACTTTTGAAGTGATGACTAATGCCAATCACAGTTGGAATTCTTTTAGTGAGAATTATTGGAGTCAGTATTCTGGTTATGATTTTAATAAAGATGGATTTGGTGATAAGCCACATCGCCCAGTGAGTTTATCGTCTTTTATTTTAGAAAAAGTAGATTCAGCATATATTTTACTTAATAGTTTTTTCTTTCAAGTTCTTGATGAAGTTGAAAGAGCATTTCCTGAAATGATACCTGAGCAATTAAAAGATGATAAGCCAAAAATGGAGAGGGAGCTCTTTAATGTTAAAAATAGTTAATCTCAAAAAAAAGTATAATGAAGTGTTAGCTCTTGATGGAATAAATTTACAAGTTGTACCTGGACGTGTGACAGGTTTTGTTGGACCAAATGGATGTGGCAAATCTACTCTTATTAAATCTATTTTGGGTCTTGTAATTCCAGATGAAGGAGAGATTTTAATTGATGGTGTTAACATAAAAAATAATTATGAATACCGCAGTCGTATTGGATATATGCCCCAGCATCCTGCTTTACCAGAAAACTTAATGGTCAAAGAAATATTTTCATTACTCGAAGATTTACGAGAGCAAGATGCACCCTTAAAAAATGAACTTATTGAATTATTTAACTTAGATAAATATTTAAATATGTATTCGAATCAATTATCTGGAGGTACAAAACAAAAAGTTTCAATTGTTTCAGCATTGATGTTCAATCCTGAAGTTGTAATTTTAGATGAACCAACTGTAGGCTTAGATCCATTGCAGACAATTCATTTTAAAAAAATATTACAAAAGTTTATTTCACAAAATAAAATTGTGATTTTAGTGTCACATGTTTTATCTGAAGTTGAACAATTAGTAAATGATATGGTTTTTATGCTCGAAGGAAGAGTGCGTTTAGTTACAGATTTAAATGCATTAGCAAGTGAAGTCGGTTCAGAAAATATAACGCAAAAACTTGAAGAAAAAATTTTGCATCTATTAGGTAATGTATGAAAGCTTTTAAATTATTTAAATATGAATTATTAAATGTCCTCAGAAATAAATGGATCTTGTTTTATGGTGGACTTTTGTTTCTTTTTAGTCTTGCACTTATTTGGATTGGTGGAAGTTATTCAAAGGCAATTTTAAGTATCGCAAATTTAATTGTAGTATTAATTCCATTAGTTAGTTTACTTTTTTCGGTGGTGTATTGGTATTATAATGAAAGTTATACTGAAATGCTAATTACTCAACCTTTAAGTCGTAAATCTATTTTTATAACTAGGTGGTTAGCAATTTCATTGATTCACTCAATTACTATATGCTTGGGCTTGATCCTGCCATTTGTTGCCTATTGGGCCTTATCAATGGGGGTGATAATCAACATATTAATTGGATTAATTTTGTGTTGGATATTTACTGGAGTTGGATCATTAATTTCACTGCAATTTCGAGATAGAATGAAGGGGTTCGGGTTTTCTCTTTCTTTATGGTTATTTCTTGTTTTAATTTATGATGGTTTAATTTTGACATTATTACTTGTTTTAAAAGATTACCCTCTTGATATGATTAGTGGAATCATAGGGGTGTTAAATCCAATAGGTTTATCTCGAGTGTTGCTTTTAGTTTATCATGATGGTTCATTATTATTGGGTTATACAGGTGTATTGGTGCAAAATTTAATTTTATCATTTAATGGAATACTAATCGCAATTTCTATTTTAATTTTATGGTTGGTTATCCCTGTGCTTTTAGGCATTAAGAAAATAACCAACCGTGATTTTTAATTTATCTTTGGCTTGGAGAATTTAGTTTCATATAAATTTCACGAGCCTTAACACCATCATCAGCAAAGTCAGTAAACACACCATCCACGCCAAGTACAAAGTACTGAATGTACTCCATTACTGGATCGTTTAAATATTCGGGAGCTAAGTTTTCTTTATCTGTTCTAAAAGTATAAGGGTGAACAAACAATCCAACCTCATGTGCATCGTCGACAATATTATTTGGTTGATTAAGTTTATGTGTAATAGGGTCTTCAGTCACGATCATTCGTTTCCAAGGTCCTACTCCATCAGCATATTTTGCAATTCGAGCAAGGTTTGGTTTTGAAAGCATATCATTATAAGTTAAAGTTTTACCTGGTTTACCAATAAGCTCACCTGGCTGCATTTGTGGCTCATCAAGAAGCTGTAATAATTTATATGGAGATTTTGGGCCTAAAATATTTCTTAATTCAATTAAATTTGCAGTTTCAAAAGATTGAATGACAACAGGTGAAGCATTAGGTTTGTCGTAACCATGTTTATGTAGGAGCTCAACAAGTTTTTCTTCCACAGTGCAATTATGCTTTGTAGGTATTTCGCAATTGATTGCAGTGCCTAAACTTCTTAAGTAAGTAGTATGTTTTATTTCAGGGTAAAAACCAATTTTTTTGCCAAGTCTTTCTTCGTTCTCTTTAATTAATTTTATAATATCTTCTGTTTTAACAAGTTTAAATTTACCATCGTCATCATGATTACGATATGATAGTCTCTCTACAGCTCGAACTTTCGATTCTAATTCAGCATAAGTAAAATCTTCGGCGTAAAATCCTTCTTTGGTAACTCCATCAACTGTTTTTATTTTTTTTCTTTCGGGATAAAAGGTACCAACATTTGTAGTTTCTCCAATTTCATACTCGTGTCTTGCGATGAGTTCACCGTCTTTTGTTACAACAATATCCGTTTCAACAAAATCAGCACCCATATCAATCGCCAATTGGTAAGATTTAAGGGTATGTTCTGGGGCATGACCGCAAGCGCCTCGATGGCCAACGATTGTGGGTCTTGCTGGAGCCTGAGTGATAGGTTTTAGTTTTAAACTTTGTTTTACTTTTAAATTTTCAAGAGAAACCAGTGGTGTATTTGCCAAGCTTATTGAGCTGATAAAAGTTAATTGCAATGAAGAAAGAGTTGCTAACGAAATTAGAATTTTCTTTGAAATCATAAGTTGCTCCTGTTGATAATCGATGTTGGGTGGAGAGAGATTAACGAAATAACCTCTTATTTTCAACTGTAGATAAATCGACAATGTGACAATTTAGAGCATTTTAATTTTTGATTTTTTCTGAGTCACTTTTAATTAAATCAATGATTACTTTGGGGTTCATTTCTGAACCATCTGTTCGACCTAAGATTTTGCCTTGGGTATTTAATGCTACTAGTGCAAATGAATGATCATAATCGCCATTAGGTAGTGTTTTATATTTAAAATCTATTAGGGTTGAGTATTCGCGAATTGTATTTTCATTTTTATTTGTTAAAAATATCCAACGTGATATATCAAGATGGTTTTTGTTTGCATATTTTAAAGTTTCAACGGGTGTATCATGTTTAAAATCAAAGCTGATAATTACGAACTGAACTTTTTTTAACAAATCAGGGGATAATCCTTTTTCAACTTCTTTCATTTTTGCAATAGTTAACGGGCATGAGAACTTACAAGATAAATAGACCATTGAAGTTACAACATATTTATCTTTGAAATCTTTAAGTTGAACTGACTTATTGTTTTGATCGGTCCATTTTGAATTAGCATTGTAGATCGAGTCATCAGGCAAGTCCATAGCAAAAGCAGAAGAACTTATGATAGCACTAAAAGTAAGAAGTAAAAATAATATACTATTTTTCATTTGCAGTCTCCAATTCTTTAACGCATCTAAATCCTAAATTTGCGATTGTATAATTTGCTTTTAAACTTGATCGAAAACCAAATCGCATAAAGGCAGCATAGTCTAATTTATCAGCTGCATTTGAGGAACCACTTCCACAGAATAGAGTTTTATCAAGTGAGCCATCGGCGCGAGATTCGCCAGTGACCATTGTTGAATTAAAGTCCTGAGTCCATTCCCAAATTAAACCGTGCATATTTGAAACTCCAGATGTATTTTTATATCCTGATTTCACTGAAGGTAAAATTTCGGGAGTTGGTATTGAGTACCAATCTAGAATTATTTTTCGTACATCATGACCTTTAATTTTTTGAGAGGCTACAAATTCCCACTCATTAACTGTGGGAAGTCGTTTGCCTTCAGCATCGCAAAAAGATTTGGCTGCATACCAAGAAACATTAACTACAGGACTGTCTGGTAAAGACTTAGAGCCCAGCTCTGTGTCCTTGAGCCAATGATCTAAATAAGTTTTATCCACAAAAATTTTTTTTGCTGATGATTTTTTCCATTCAGGATATTTTTTTACAAACTCCAAAAAATCTTCATTTGTGACTGGGTTTTCATCAATCTGAAATTTATCAATAGTGATAGGTTGTTTGAGCGTTCCATAAAGAGGAGTGAATGAACCGCCCTCAACTGTAACAATTTTTCGATTTCCGTGCGTATTAAATGAAAAAAAATAAAAACCACTTATTAATAATTTTAAAAATAATTTATGAATTTTATTTTTTTTCATCGAAAAATCCCTGAAGGTTTAGCTCCCCCAAAATTCAATAGGATAGGGGAGCTTTTTTAGGTTTTAGATTTTATGTATAATTTAACCTTTTCTTTAAACTATATTTTATTTCAATTATTTTTTTTGATCCCTAATTTTTTTAACTTCCGCTGGAGTAACTACTTTTTTAGAATTATCCCATTGGTGGTAAACATAAGTTAAAACATTTGCGATTTCTTCGTCATTTAATTGTTGTGCTGGCATCACAGAGTTATATTTTTCTCCGTTTACAGTTAGCTCACCAGAACGACCGTGAACAACAGTTTCAATTGCCAACTCCTTATTTCCATTTAAATAATCAGATTTTGCAAGAGGAGGGAATGCGGCTTTGATACCTGTTCCATTGCCTTGATGACATGCCAAGCAATTGTTTGTATAGATAGCTGCTCCAAGTTTAATTCGATCTGCAGTAGTTTTAGCAGTAACGACTTTGGGAGCTTTTTCGTCAGGCATGTTTTGAATACCAGAACCCTCTGGTTGATAAACTTCATCTAGTTGTTTACCAGAATAAATCTCTTTATCTTCAGCTCCTTCAACTTTTAACATTCCAAGAGACCCTTTATTGAAAGTTCTAGTTAATGCATGATCAACAAGAATTAGTGTAGATGGAACCTCAAGCTTGAAATCAACAATTGTAGAACCTCCTGGGGGAACAATAGTTGTTTGAACATTTTCATTTATAAGTTTTGTTCCACCTTCGGGATATACTCTGTCAAAAATTTCTCCGATTACATGGAAATTTGAAGCGATATTAGGCCCACCAACTCCAAAATAAAATCTTACTGTCTCGCCGACCTTTGCCTTGATTGCATTATCACCAGTCATAGAACCAACTGAACCATTGAATACAATATAAGTTGGATGTTCATCTATAGCTTTTTCCATATCAAAAGGTTGTAAGCCAGGAGCGCTGTATTTTCCTTTTGTATAAAAATCACCTTGCATGACATAAAATTCTTTATCAACTTTTGGTAAATCTTTTTTAGGTTGAACATAAATTAAACCATACATGCCGTTTGCAATATGCATAGCAACTGGTGCAGTTGCACAATGGTACACATACAATCCAGGATTAATTGCTTTGAAAGAAAATTTTGAACTATGGCCAGGAGCTGTAAAAGATGCACCAGCACCTCCACCTTGTCCTGTCACTGCATGCAAGTCAATGTTGTGTGGAACTTTAGATGAGGGATGGTTTTGTAAATTAAATTCTACAACATCTCCTTCGCGCACACGAATAAATTTACCAGGCACACTACCGCCGTAAGTCCAGAAGACATACTCAACTCCATCGGCCATTCTTTTTTTAACTTCTTTAACTTCAAGATTTACAATGACCTTCGTTGCATGAGTTCTCGTTATAGCTGGTGGAACATTTGGGGCATCAGTTAATATCGCTTCCTCTTGACCTTTAATTTCATCGTCACTAGCAATTGCATTAAGGCCACTTAATGCAAAAAAGAATGCTAATAATATTCGATTTAAATTTAACATTTTTTATCTCCTGTTCTTTGGTTTGTTTAAATTATTAACTAGTAATCAATTATAGAATTGTATTTTATAACCATGCAAGGTCATTAATAATTTTATACTTAATGCTAATAATCTCACATAAATTAAATCAACCTTATGATATCAGTCATAACTTAGCTTGAATTTTTAAGTTAAAAATTTAATTAACTTCTCATGATTAAACCTTAATTAATAATCGTATAAGACAAGAATTCATTAGCTGTGATTAGCAAAGAAAGGATTTATTATGCTATCTAAATCGTCTGCCAAAGCATTTTTTTTAACAGGAACCGCTGTATGTGTTGGGGCATTTTTACTTTTAACACTAGATACGTTAAAACAAATTCCAAAACAAACAAATGAACAAACAATGAATGAGTCTGTCATACGAGGCAAGAACCTATGGGATAAAAATAATTGCATGGGGTGCCATACACTTTTGGGGGAAGGTGCATATTATGCTCCTGAGTTAACAAAAGTTTTTGAACGTCGTGGAGAGGGATTTATTTATGCTATGCTTACTGACCCCCAAGGAATTTATCCCGGTCAAAGAAAAATGGTTAAGTATGACTTAAGCGACGGCGAGAAAAAAGATTTAATAGCATTTTTTAAATGGATTGGAGAAATGGATTTAAACGGTTTTCCGCCCAAACCAGACTTAGTAAAACCAAATTAAAACTCAATGAATAAATTTAATAAACAAAATTTAATAAACTTAAAAGACTTAAATAAAGATTTTCAATCTGGAGTTATAAAATGAAATACAAAACACAAAAAGTAGCATACTGGTTTTTTGCAGTCTGTATGCTTTTATTTAGCTTACAAATAATTTATGGATTTATTATGGGATTCGCAAGAATTGGAATGGATAATCTACATGAGATAATTCCATTTAATGCAGCTAGAGCAACGCATACTAATTTACTAGTGATGTGGTTACTTGCAGGATTTATGGGGTCAGCATATTATATTGTTCCCGAAGAAACGGAATCCGAAATTCCAAGTATAAAATTAGCTTATCTTCAACTTATTGCTCTTGTCTTAGTTGGTGTCACATCAATTATTGGTTTTCATTTTAATTGGTGGGAAGGACGAAAATTTTTAGAAATACCGAGGCCACTCGATTTTCTTGTAGTTGTAGATGTTTTACTTTTTATTTATTTAATTGGTATGACGATTTGGAAATCACCCAAAAAAACCACAACGGCCATGGTTTTATTTTTTGGTTTATTGTGTGCAGCTTTATTATATTTACCTGGAATGATTCCAACTGATAATCAAACTGTAGATAGTTATTTCAGATGGTGGGTTGTACATTTATGGGTTGAAGGTGTGTGGGAATTAATTATGGGAGCTATACTGTCTTACCTTTTAATTAAACTTACAGGTGTAGATCGTGAAGTTATAGAAAAGTGGTTGTATGTTATTGTGGGGTTTACTTTCTTATCAGGTATATTAGGGACAGGACACCATTACTATTATATTGGAACTCCAAAATATTGGCTTATGATTGGTGGAGTATTTTCTGCGCTAGAGCCATTAGCATTTTTGGGAATGGCCGTATACGCAATTGCCATGATGAGAAAAGGGGGTAAACCTCAAGATAATAAAACTGCAATGGCTTGGACATTAGGTTGTTCGGTAATGTCTTTTGTTGGTGCAGGATTTTTAGGTTTTGCGCATACACTTCCACAAGTCAATATGTGGACCCATGGTACTCTTGTAACTGCGATGCATGGACACTTAGCTTTTTGGGGAGCGTATGCAATGTTAATTTTGGGAATCATTACTTATGCAATGCCAATTTTAACTGGTCGAAAATTACAAGATAGCAAACTAAATTCATTTGCCTTTTGGAGTTCGAACATTGGAATGATTGCAATGACAGTTGCTTTTGCAATTGCTGGAATTGCACAAGTTTACCTTGAACGAAAAATTGGGATGGATTTTTTAGCTGTACAAAAAGAAATTGAAGTCCATTTTGTTGGATTGATATTGGCGGCATGTTTATTTTCTGCGGGGATATTTGCATTTGTTTGGAACTTTATTAAATTTGGGATGCCTATAAAAAATAATTAACTACTGAGTTAGGTTAAAAAATGAAACCATTTTATAAAGAAACTAAATTTGAGAAAAAAATTTTTCATAGTGCTTTTGAACGTAGATTACCTTTATTATTAAAAGGTCCAACAGGTTGTGGAAAATCACGATTTATTGAAGCAATGGCCGTAGAGCTTGGATCAGAGCTTATTAAAGTTTCATGCAATGAGGATACCACTGCAAGTGATCTTATTGGGCGATTTTTATTAAAAGGTAACGAAACTATTTGGCAAGATGGCCCTGTCACTAGAGCCGTAAAGCAGGGAACGCTACTGTATCTCGATGAAATAGCTGAAGCAAGAGAAGATGTGATTGTTGTTTTGCATTCACTTACTGATCATCGTCGAGAAATTTATATTGATCGACTGAATGAAGTTATTGCAGCGCCAGCCAGCTTTATGTTATTAGCGAGTTTTAATCCTGGATATCAAAGTCGCTTAAAAGAATTAAAACCGTCGACTCGACAAAGATTTGTGACTTTAGAGTTTAATTATCCCAATGAAGATATTGAGGCAGAAATAATTTTTCGAGAGACAAATATTTTACCTAAAACTGCTTCGAAGTTAGCAGTGCTTGCAAAAAAAATTAGAAGCCTAGATGAGTTAACTCTTCGAGAGACGGTATCTACTAGATTACTTGTAAATGTCGCTCATCTTATTTTAAGTGGAATTAATGAAAGACAGGCCTGCGAAGTTGCAATGGTAAATTCGTTAACAGATGATATTCCTGTTGCAAAGGGTTTAAATGATTTGTGCGCGCTTTATTTTTAAGGATACCTATGGGTTTCGATGAAAAACTATTTGATTATTTTTATAAAATAATCAAAACAGCAAAAACAAAAAATAACACGAATACCAAAGGAATATATCTTAAAGATTACTTAATTCAAAGCCAAATACTTGTTAGTGCGTTGTGTGAATCTAAAATTGAAATTAGAGATTCATCTGGATGGGGTGGTATAAAAGGAAATATTTTATTTTTGCCAGCTGAAATTAATTTTTTTATAGAAAAAGTAGATCAGTTAAAATACCTAGAATGGAGATTATTGGCTGCTGCTACACAGTTCGAAATTATAAAAAAAAATAGTGAAAAATTTAATATAAATTCAGTCATCGAATATTATCCCCAGTTAAAAGAAAGTTATGCAAGGTTATCTCAATTAATAGATTCTGATAAGGAGAGTATTTGGCTGGGGGATTTATATGAAGAACTCGGCAACGATGACACTCAAAGAAAACTTCCTGCTAATAATTTAATTGATAAAATAAATAAAAAATCTTTTGCGACAGGAACAGAAATCCAAGGCAAATCTCAAGATAAAGCAAAGATAAAAGAAGTAATTGAAATCGGGGAGAATCCCCTAACCCATGTCTTTGAAAAAGTAATGACTGCGGAAGATTATCAAGGTGGTAGTCGTAAAATGGATGGAAGTGATCAAATTTTAGATCATCAAGACGCACTAAATGAATTAACACTTAGCCATGTTATTAGAACAAATCAGTCCAGTGACTCCATTTTTAAAACGAATTCAATTATCGAAGTGGGTAATTTAGATTTAGCTGAAGTATCTTCTAAAGAGAAAATTGAAAAAATTTATTATTATCCAGAATGGTTTGAAAAAACCAAAGAATATAAAAAAAATTGGTGTACTATTTACGAGTTACACAAAGCTGATTTTGGACCAAGTATCAATTTTGATAAAAAAACAGCCTTTGATTTAAAATCTCGATTAGAATCTTGCTTTAATTCATATCAATGGAAAAGTCGCCAAAAAGAAGGAAGTGAGATTGATTTAAGTTTAGCATTAGATCGATATATTCAGACTAAAACAGGAGGATCATCTTTTGATAATGTTTTTTTACAAAAAAAAAGATTAAATCATGATTTTGCAATACAAATATTAGTTGATGCTAGTTTATCATCAGACTCCTATGCAAATGGGCGAAAAATTATTGAAACTTCAAAAGAAGCATTATGCATATTTTGTAATGCTTTTGCTGAAATTTATGATTCAATTAGTATTGCAACTTTTTCTAGTCACACTCGCAATAAAATTAACTTTCAGATAATAAAAGATTTCAAAGACGATTGGTCGATGATACCAGCAAAAATTTCTGCTATTCAACCTGATGGTTATACTCGTATAGGACCCGCAATTCGACACTCAACATATCGATTAGAAAATATTAAAGCAAAAAAGAAAATCACAATAATTTTAAGTGATGCTAAGCCAACAGACTATGATTATTATGAGGGACATCACGGAAGTTCCGACGTACAGCAAGCTGTTATTGAAGCTAAAGCTTCTGGTGTAAAAATCAAAGTTCTTACTCTTGCAGATTATAAATTACCCCATCAGAATTTAATTTTTGGTTCAAACAACTGTAAAATTTTAAAAGATGTAAAACAGTTATCTTCGAGTTTGTTTGATTTTTGGTTTGCAGCCATAAATTGATATTAATTTTTTATGTTAATAAATCTTCTAGCGTGAGAATTCGATCAAAGTAGTTGTTTAATTCTCCTTTAGCTCCAGCTGACGAAATTAGAATTTTTTGAATAGTTTCAGTTTTTAAGGGGCCAATTATATATAAAATTTAATGTAATTGGCCCCTCTTCAATTTAATTATGGGGCCAATTGCATATAAAAATATGCTTAATTCGCCCATCAAAAAATTGCTTAGTATGTAACATAAAACTCCAAGAAAACTAATTTTTCGTAATGCACTTATATCTAAAAGTCACCAACGTGTACATTTTTTCTCACTGGCCGTGATAATAATCATACACATCTAGTTATTTAAATCTAATTTTTGACTACATCTAGTTGTTCTAATGAAATGGACTCATGAAATACGCAAGTACAAAAATTGTTTTTCAAGAAGTTCCAAATGAAGTCTCACTAGGATTTTTAATCAGTGGTTGTCCATTAAAGTGTCCTGGGTGTCATTCTTCGAATGTTCGAGGTAAAGAGTTTGGTTTAGAACTTACAGAAGATGGATTTGTTCAGTTAATTTTAGAACATCAAAATATTATTACATGCATTTTATTTTTGGGAGGTGAGTGGGAAAAACAAAATCTTATCAAATTTTTAAAAATCTCACAATTTTATAATCTCAAAACTTGCTTATATACAGGGCTTGAATATCACGAAGTTGATGATTCAATTTTGCAATATCTTGATTATATAAAAGTAGGTCCCTATATAAAAAATAAAGGACCTTTAAGCTCTGTAAATACAAATCAAAAATTTTTTCATCTTAAATCCAATACGATTCTAAATCATTATTTTCATAAAAAAATCACCAAGGAGATTCTTCATGCTACGGCTTAACGAAATACAATTAAAGGATAAAGAGCTATTTGTATATAATTACATTAGGGCAGAAAATGCAGCTGATGGTTCCTTAATGGACGCAAATGCTAATGTGAGTTCAAAAAATATTGCTACACTCGAAGCTGAAATTAATAAAGATATAAATATTCAAATCAACCGAAAATTAGTATCACAAAAAATTAAACAATTATTTAGTGAGGAGTTGTCACACGAATATATTCGACAAATCGAAGAACATGAAATCTATGTTCACGATGAGACTTCACTAAAACCATATTGTGTATCAGTAACGATGTATCCATTGCTTATTGACGGACTTAAAAAATTAGGTGGAGAATCCCTAGCCCCTAAACATTTGGCCTCCTACTGTGGTTCCTTTGTGAACTTTGTTTTTGCTGTGAGTTCACAATTTGCTGGGGCAGTGGCCACTGTTGAATTTTTAACTTATTTTGATCACTTTGCTCGAAAAGAGTTTGGTGACAATTATTTGTTTACTAACGAAAGCAAAATTGAAAATTATTTTCAGCAAGTAGTCTATTCTTTAAATCAGCCGGCCGCTGCTCGTGGCTACCAGTCCGTGTTTTGGAATATTTCAATCTATGATCAATTTTATTTTGAAAGTGTATTTAAAGATTTTGTGTTTCCAGATGGAGATATTCCATGTTGGAAGACTGTTAAATTATTACAAAAAAAATTTTTAACTTGGTTTAATGAAGAAAGGCAAAGAGCCTTATTGACCTTTCCAGTTGTAACAGTAGCTATGCTTACAGCTAAAAGTGAAGTTCGTGATAAAGAGCAACTTGAATTTTGTGCTTCAGAGCTTGAAAAAGGGAACTCATTTTTTATTTACTTATCAGAAAACGCTGATAGCTTGGCAAGTTGTTGCCGCTTAAGAAGTGAAGTCGCGGAAAACTCTTTTTCGTACAGTTTAGGTGCGGGTGGTGTTGCCACAGGAAGTATTAATGTAATTACAATTAATATGAATAGATTAATTCAAGATCAACGAGATCTAAAAACTGAAATTAATAAAATTCAAAATTATCAAATTGCATATCGAAAATTAATGGAAGAATTTTTAACAGCAAAACTACTTACAATTTACGATGCCGGATTTATAAATATAAATAAACAATATTTAACAATTGGAATTAATGGCATGGTTGAAGCGGCAGAGTATCTTGGTTATCAAATAGATAATAACCATGAGTATAAGAGTTTTCTTGCGAGCCAATTAAAAATTATTTACGACTTAAATCGAACTAGATCTAAAGAAACAGGCTATATGTTTAACACAGAATTTGTTCCTGCAGAAAATTTAGGAGTTAAAAATTCTTATTGGGATTTTAAAGATGGTTATCAGGTTTCACGGGATTGCTATAATTCTTATTTTTATATTGTAGAAAATGAAGAATATAATCCATTAATGAAATTTGAACTGCATGGAAAAGAAGTGATTCAATATTTAGATGGGGGATCTGCTTTACATCTAAATTTAGATGAAATCCTAACAAAAGAACAGTATCAAAAAATAATTAATTATGCGGCATTTACTGGATGTAATTATTTTTGTACCAATGTTAAATCAACGGTCTGTAATGAGTGTGGACATATAAGTAAATATACTCTTGAAAACTGTGAGAAATGTAATTCTGAAAATATTGATTACGCCACTCGAGTTATAGGTTATCTAAAAAAAATTAGCTCGTTTAGTCGAGAGAGACAAAAAGAACATAGTATTAGATTTTATCATCCTTAATTAGAAGCATTTATTTTGTATAAGTTCAAAGAGTTGTGGGGGGTAAATTATTTCAATAACTCCTTTTTTTGTTTTTATAATGCCCTTTTTTTCTAAACTGCTCATGATACGAATAACAGATTCGCAATTAGCCCCAAGTAGATTTGCAATTTCTTTTCGTGTAATCGGTAGAAATAAAGCTTCAGAACTTTCAATTAAGAAATGGGATAAAAACTGTATTACTTTTTTTTCGAGAGAGAGGTGATTTAAGTTGAGTCCGAAATGAAATTTTTGACAACGGTTGTAGATAAACTTTTGTGTATGTGCAACAATATCCGGATTTAAAATCCATTCGGTGAGATAAGTTTGTTGTGGGATTTGTAAGACAGAGCTTTGTCCTAATGATGTCATTGTAACCGGATAAATACTTTGTGGATTAGTCATTAAAAGAATCCCCACAAAATCATTTTTTCGAGAAATAGATATAATAATTTCTTTTTTATTTTCGCCTAATAGTCCTGATTCAAAATTATGAAAATATTTTGAAAGTTTATAATAACCATCGATTATTAAATAAAAGTATTTAGCTGGTTCACCTTCTTCGAAAACAGTTTGATGATGATTGTGTTTTTTAATTTCAAATAAATGAAGAAGTTTTATTATTTGCGCACTTGTATAGTTTTGAAAAAATGATATTTTTTCAAGATATTGGAAGTCAGATTGTGGTAATTGAACATGAGGCATATTATGTTTGCTTTTCATATACCTCTATTATTATTTCGGACCATATTATTTTTTCATGTCCTTTATCATATTAAAGGTTATTTTTATTTTCCCTTTTAAAATCCTACCATGTCGCCTCGCAACAACCCTATATGTGGTAAAACACTTTACAAAGGAATATCACCTGAGTAACCCTAACGAAATATGAATAGCCATTTAATTAGCGCTCAAGAAATAAAAAATCTAAACAATTCTCCATTGTTTGAAAAATTGTCTGAAGTTAAAATTAATACATTATTAATGAACTCTAGACTTATAAATTTAAAACATCGTGAAACTTTATTTAATTGTGGAGATAGAACAGATAGCTTTGCAATTGTAACAGCTGGAGCACTTAAATTAATTAAATCAACAGCTCGAGGAGATGATATCATAATGTATTTCGCCACTGTTGGTGATCCAATAGGTGCATTACTTATGAATAAGCCAACAACAGAATATCCTATTTCAGTTGTTTCGATGGGGCCATCAAATGTGCTTTGTATTCCTAGAAGTACTTTCGAAAAAAATTGGGCAACTGATGTCGATGTTTTACAGAGATTAAATTCGCAACTTTATAGTCGCATGACTAATTTGCAAGATGATAAATTAATGAATAAAGTTCCACTCAATCAAAAAATTGCAAAATTATTAATAAATTTATTATTAAAATCAAATAATAATAATTCCGATGAAACAGTAATTTCTGTTCCTATAACAAGACAAGAAATTGCAGATTCATTGGGTGTTACTGTAGAATCTGTGATTCGTACAATGAGCGATTGGTCTCAAAATCAAATTATTTCTACTTTTGATAAAAAAATTGAAATTTTAAAATTAGATTTTTTGTTAAACTTGATAAAAGAAGTTTAAATTAATTCAACACTGATTTGAACCTTTGCTAGTTTTAAATTTCGGTAACATCAAACTGCCCCAAACAAATAAGCCAATAATTAAAGTTATGGCTGCATAAAAAATATGTGAACTATATCTTTCGCCCAGAAATCCCGCAGAGATTCTTGTAATTGCAGATAAAAAGACAAAACCAATTAAAAATAATATTCGTTTCGATTTTTTTTCTATTTCAAGATCATATCCCCCATGAGCAATGCCCACTCGTGTCCCAACAATAAATGTGATAAGTAAAAAGCCACTAATGAGAGTCATATGTTCAATATGAATTTTCCAATTATACAAAAATACAGACAGCCATTCGCCAACTATAATTGACCAAGCACTTAACCATAAGCCCCAAGAGACATATGTTTTACTTGCAGGTTTTTTTAATAAGTTCCATTCTTTAATTGCAATTATAGATAATAGTGATGCTTTAAGTGCACCAAAAATTATATTATTAAAAATGATTAAATGTACATTGAATGCATTAGATAAATGACTTAATAAAAATATGAGATAAAAAAATAATGCATAGATAATAAATCGTTTTTGAGATTTACTTTGATCTTCGACTGATTGAATTTGAGTCCAACCTGTAATTGCAGGTATGAGTTTTGATCCCACACCAATTATTAGTGATATGATGAAATTAAAATATATCCAACTGTTCAAAAAAACTTTCCAATAGGGAATAAATGAATTTTTAAATATTAAAATATTTGTAAGTTGCAATAAGATTAATGCCCAACTAAATATTAAAGCTGCGCCAATAAATACAAACGAGCTTGGCGGGTTTTGTATTTTATTTTTAAATCTTGAAATTAAAAAGCAAAGTAGTGTTGATAAAGAAATAAATGATCCAAACCATAAAACAAAATCACTTTTCTCCCTCAAAAAAAGTGAAAGACCAATGAGACTTATTCCAATAAGTCCAGAAATAAGCTCAGAAAGTTTTGCATGGGTCGTTGCAGTAAATCGTGGAATTGCAGTGAGCAAAAAACCAAGAATATAAGATAGTAAAAATAAATGAATCATTCCGATTTTATGAAGTTGCGCGGGGTATTCTATTGCTTGAAAGTAATATAACACCCAAACAAGTGCACCCAAAAGTGCACCTAACCAGCCAATTGGAAAAAATATACGGTAGGGCTCTTGTCTCAGTTGTAACAAACAAGATTTAGTTTTTTTTTCTTTAGTGTTTACATTTGCAGTTACATTTATATTTAGATTTTGGATTTTAATAGTAGTTGTGTTCATGAAACAATTAGAACACAAAATTTTTAGAATGAGTTATGAGTTAAATCATATTTAAATCTAAACAGTTTAAACTTATGCAGCTCTTGTTGATTTGTTCATATCAAAAGGGACTACATTATTATTGTGCTGTTGCGAATTATTTTCATCGAGTTTTACTACGTTACTTAAGTTTGTAATCGCTTTTTGTATGGAGTCTGCGCTTTTTAAAAGCTCAGCAGATTCTTTCGCTAATCCTCCGGCATTAGTAGTATTTTTATGTGTGACCTGTTCCATCTGGTTCATTGCTAAATTCGTTTGCTTGATTCCAATTTCTTGTTCTTTTGTTGCTTTAGAAATTACTTCTGATGAAGAACTTATTTTCTTTAAAATACTTGTAATTTGATTAATATCTTGTGAACACGTTTCAGTAATTTGTTTACCAGATGAAACCTTTTCTTGAATATCACTAACAACAAGACGTACTTCTTTATTTGAAGTTGATAGTAATGTACTAATTTCATCTGCGGCTTTACCACTTACTTGTGCAAGCTTACCTATTTCTTCGGATACAACTGAAAACCCTTTACCATGAATTCCAGCTCTTGCAGCTTCAATTGACGCGTTAAATGAAAGAAGTCGAGTTTCAAAAACGATATCATTGATAATTTTAGTTTTTTCATTAATAGAATTCATCAATGAAATTATTTTATCCAGATTGTGGTTACTGTTTTCAATTTCATCCATGGCATGATTTAATTTTACGAAATTCCGTTGCGTTTGTTGGCTTTTTTCATCGCCCTCAATAGTATTGTTAAGATTTAAAACTGATTGTGTAGAAGATTGAGCGAGCATGGCGCTCATTTCTTCCATACTTGCAACTGTTTCTTGGATAGCTGATGCTTGAGTAGAAACTTGGTCCGACAAATCGTTTGAAGAATGGCTAATTTTTATTGCTGAAGCATGAAGTTTTTTTGAATCATCATTTAATGAAGTTAATACATTTTGAACAGGAATAATCCATTTTTTAATTTGTGAATAAGCATTATAGCAATTTACAAGAATTAAGATTAAAATTCCAATTCCAAAATACTCAAGATCCCTTGTTTGTAAGTTTGCAACTTTTGTAAGAACATTATCGACATAAACTCCACTTCCTATAATCCAATTCCAAGGTTCAAATTTTTTCACATATGATATTTTAGGAACAGGTTTTTCAGATTTGGGTTTTGACCATTCGTATTCTACAAATCCTTCTTTATTAGCTGAGCCAGTAACTTGAACCATTTCTACGAAAAGTTTTTTCCCGGTTGGATCTTTCATTTCCGAAAGATCTTTTCCATCAAGTTCTGATTTAAATGGGTGCATGATCATAGTAGGATGAGTGTCATTGATCCAAAAATATTCATTGCCTCCATATCTTAATTTTTTAATAACGTTCATTGCTTGTTGTTGAGCTTGTTCTTTTGTTAAAGCACCAGTTGTTTCTTGGCCATGATAGTAATTTAAAATTTCAAAAACTGACTGTACCGCAGTTTGAATATTTTCTCTTTTGTATTCGAAACTTAAATCTTTAATCTCAGGTAGGGAGTGCATTACAAAAATTAAAACTAATGGTAATGCTCCAACGAGTCCTGTTAAAAAAGCACTTAAAAAACTTCGCATATACATTTTCATAAATAAAACCTCTAAAGAAGAATAAACAGACTTTGTCTTTTCTATCGGTTAATTTAGAATATTCTTTATAGTTGATGATATTTGAAATGAAATCACAGACTTTAGTCTGTCTTGAACTCATTAATTATAAATTAATGAGTTCAATGAGTTTAATGCGTTTGATGAGTTGACTGTCCAGTGTATTGAGCTTTTATTCCCGACTGATTTGGCGCTCTTGTTTTAAAAAGTTCCTTCGCATTTTTAATATCAAGAGCATTTACCAAAACTTGATCAACATGATCCACTAAAATAATTTTAAGATCTTTCATGATTTCTTTTGGAATATCTTTTAAATCTTTATCATTCTCTTTAGGGCAAATAATAGTTCTGATGCCACCTCTGTGGGCCGCTAATACTTTTTCTTTTAAACCGCCAATTGCTAATACTTTTCCTCTTAAGGATACTTCACCAGTCATGGCAACAGTTCGTTTAACAGGAATTTTAGTAATGGCAGAGACAATACTTGTTGTGATCGCAATACCTGCTGAAGGGCCATCTTTGGGAACGGCACCCTCTGGTAAATGGATATGCACATCAATGTTTTGAAAATATTCTTTATCAAGATCAAATAATGGACCACGAGATCTTACATAACTCAAAGCTGCTGTACACGATTCTTTCATGACATCACCCAATTGACCAGTGATCGTAAACTTGCCGCGACCGGGAACAACACTGGCTTCTACTGCAAGTAAATCGCCACCGACTTCTGTCCAGGCCATACCATTTGTAAGACCGATTTCATTTTTTTCTTCGATCATTCCAAATTTGTATTTGTGTGGGCCAAGGAGTTCAACTAATTTTTTAGGAGTGATCACAATTTGATTATTTGAACTTGTTCCTTTTTTAGTTTTCTTACTTTCGTTGGCCATATCACCTTTAACAATTTCTTTTGCGACTTTACGGGCGATATTTGCAAATTGTCTTTCTAAATTACGAACACCAGCTTCTCTTGTATAATAGCGAATCACGTTTTTAATTGTTACATCTTGAACTTCAATCTTTCGATCTTTTAATCCATGGGCTTCAATTTGTTTATTCACTAAATAATTTTTTGCGATATGAAATTTTTCATTTTCTGTGTAGCCTTCAAGTGAAATAATTTCCATACGATCGAGAAGCGGTCTTGGGATAGTATGCAAACTATTTGCAGTAGCAATAAACATTACTTTTGATAAATCATAATCCAACTCTAAGTAATGGTCTTGAAAATTACAATTTTGTTCAGGATCTAAAACTTCAAGCATTGCAGATGAAGGATCTCCTCTAAAATCAGAAGCCATTTTATCGATTTCATCTAACAAAAGTAATGGGTTCCCTTTATCTACTTTGCGAAGTGCTTGTAAAATTTTACCAGGCATTGCTCCAACATATGTTTTGCGATGACCTCGGATCTCTGCTTCATCTCTTACGCCTCCCAAAGAAATTCTTGCAAATTGTCTGTTGAGTGCGCTTGCAATTGATCTTGCCAATGAAGTTTTACCTACACCTGGAGGGCCGACCAAACATAATATTGGACCTTTTAAGTTTTTTGCCAATGAAACAACTGCTAAAAATTCTAAGATTCGTTCTTTAACTTTTTCTAATCCCCAATGGTCATGCTCCAGAATACGATCTGCTTCTTTGATGTCATGTCTATCATTTGAGTATTCGTACCATGGAAGTGACAATACCCAATCGATATAGTTTCGCACAACAGTGGCTTCAGCACTCATTGGTGACATCATTTTAAGTTTTTTGATTTCTTTTTTAATTTTATCTCGAGCTTCTTGGCTCATTTTCTTTTCTTTAGCTTTTTCTTCAAGTTCTTGAAGTTCAGCTTGGTAATCGTCCTTTTCGCCAAGTTCTTTTTGAATGGCCTGCATTTGCTCATTCAAATAGTATTCTTTTTGAGAGCGTTCCATTTGTTTTTTAACTCGAGCTCTGATTTTTCTTTCGACTTCTAAAATTTCAATTTCATTAGTCATTAAATTCAGAAGATGCTCTAGTCTTTTACCCGGATCAAAAATCTCTAAAACTTTTTGCTTTTCTTCGATTTTTAAATTCAATTGAGCTGCTATAATATCTGCAAGCTCACTTTCATTTTCAATCATAGAAACTCGCATTAAGATTTCTGGAGGTATTCTTTTGTTAAGCTTAACATAATTTTCGAAAGTTGATTTTACAGAACGTATCAAAGCGCTAGTTTCTACGGGATCAAGTGTATTTTCTTTGATTTCTTCAATATCAACTAAATAGAACGCTTCATTCGATTTATAAGTTTTTATATTTACTCGACGTTTTCCTTCTACAAGAACTTTTACAGTTCCATCAGGAAGTCGTAACAATTGAATAATAGTTCCAACAGTTCCCACTTCATAAATATCTTTTGGTTCTGGATTATTTGTTTTTGCATCTCTTTGAGCAGCAAGCACAATATCCGTTTGCTTACTCATTGCATCTTCAAGAGCATTAATACTTTTTTCTCTCCCGACGAATAATGGCATCATCATGTGAGGAAATATTATTAAATCTCTCAGTGGTAAAAGGGGTAGCGTTGACGTTCTTTGTCCCTCATTCATACCAAATTCTCCTTCATTGGATTAACTGAGTTGAAGTTACAAATAGCAACTTCAACCGGTATTATATTTTTTATGACAAAAAGCTATGCACTTTCTGCAGAGTCCTTTTTATCACTTGGTGGTTGATCATCTCCTGATCGAAGTACCAATTCAGGTGGAGCTCCAGCTTCAATCACCTTATCTGTAATTGTACATTCTTTTACGTTCCCCTTGGAAGGAATTTCATACATGATATCTAACATGGCGCTTTCTAAAACTCCTCTTAAACCCCTAGCACCTGTTTTTCTTTTTAGGGCTTGTCGAGCAACAGCTTTTAAAGCTTCGTCAGTAAATTTTAAATCTACACCTTCATAACTAAATAGCCTTTGGTACTGTTTAGTAATTGCATTTTTTGGTCTTTGCAAAATATCTACAAGTGCAGATTCTTCAAGTGGATCTAGTACAGTTATAACTGGAAGACGACCAATAAATTCAGGGATCAATCCAAAACGAACTAAATCATCAGGTTCTACTTTTTGAAGAATATTGTCGCCGCTTGTATCTTTCTCTTTTTGAGTTTTAATATCTGCACCTATACCAATAGTTTTATTTGTAACTCTGTTTTCAATTATTTTATCTAATCCTACAAATGCACCACCCACAATAAATAAAATATTACTTGTATCAACTTGAATAAATTCTTGTTGAGGATGTTTTCTGCCGCCCTTTGGAGGTAAATTTGCGACAGTTCCTTCAAGTATTTTTAGCAGAGCTTGTTGTACGCCTTCTCCACTCACATCACGTGTGATAGATGGGTTTTCAGACTTACGAGAAATTTTATCAATCTCATCAACATAGATTACTCCTTTTTTACATTTTTCAACATCGTAATCAGCTGATTGAAGTAAATTCAGTACCACATTCTCTACATCTTCACCAACATATCCTGCTTCT
>SXGU01214349.1_pt1 | contig 29526 bp, 20 predicted proteins | sample 3174531 | NCBI WGS metagenome assembly SXGU01 (sample SAMN11356863, study PRJNA531348) | freshwater metagenome | isolation source: freshwater sample F1-140 | place: China: Fuxian Lake, Yuxi | collected 2017-12-25 | reverse complement strand
TGAATTTGCGGCATTCGTCTCCCTTGCCACGGCTGGTTCCCGCCTTCAATCCCGGACCGGCCCAACTCAGGTTCAGGTCTCTTTTTCGTTCCTCTCTCCACCTCTTCGCTTCAGGTGCAGGTCAGGATGTCTGAGGCTAAGGCAGGCCTCGATCGGCAGGGCGGACAGCATGGGTTTACCCATCCCGGAGAGGGTGGCATCGAGCCGGGCGGCAGTTTTTTGGCCGCTGCCATATCCGCCGGCTTTCATCGCGGCGCTCCACGCGCCGGGTTCTTCGGTGGCCAGCACGCGATGGAAGCCGCGGGCGGACTCCGCGGCGGCGAGGATCACGCGAGCACCGGTGGGATCGACAATTCGACCCGCTTCGTCGCGCCCAAACGGATCGTCGGCGATCAGTTCGCCGAGACCGAGTGAAGCCAGCAGGTTGTCAAAGGACATGACGGGAGGGGTGGGCTATTTTTTCCACGGGATGGCCTTGAAGACGGCTGCGGCGGTCGGTGCCGCTGGTTTGGGCGTGGCGGTGGCGGCCATGGGGCGGGGCACTGCGGCGGTCGGGGCGTGAAACACCGGGGCGGACGGGTTCGGGATGGCGCCTGCGATCAGCTGGGCAAATTCAGCCGCCCGGGCATAGTGGTGTTCCTTCCAGCGCGGCATGGCGGATGTCATTTCAAGCGGCGAGCGATCTCGACCGCGGAAATCCCTTCTTGGCGCCAGGTTTCCGCCGAGTCAACCACACTGCCCGGGCCGATGAGAAACCGGCAGGTGGATCCCCCGCTGGCCACGCACTGCAGTTCGGTCGCGTGGCGCTCGGTCCGTTCGAAAAAGCTGAAGGCACCGGCGAACAGGCCGGCAACGAAATGACACACCGGATGTTCGGCGTTGCCGAGGGCTTCGGCGATCGCTCCGGCTTCGATGTCGGCGAAGCCGATGCCGCGGGTGAGTGCCGCCAAGTCAAAGGTGCATCGCCCCCAGCCGGCCTCGTCGAGCGGCTCCCACCAGGTGTCGAGAATGAACTTCGCGTCCATCTGCCAGAGGTCGAAACTCTCGCCCCCATACTGCGCCCGGAGTTCCTCGTTCAGTCGCAGCATGTCCTGCAACGCCTGTTCGTAACCTGAGCGATAGAGCAGGTCGGGGCTCTTTTCGGCGAAGCGTTCGTAAAGGTGCAGGTGCAGGCCGATCAAAAAGTCCAACGGCACCGCGGCCAGACGCTGCCCGCTGGCGCGGCGGAGCGAACCCTGGCTGGGATCAGGCTGAAAAAAAATTTGGCGAACGAGGGAGGACACGGCGGATGACGCAAGAAGAGGGCGCCAGCCTGATTGCGACGTCCGGTTGGTCAAGCGCCGGAGTGGCCGGGCCCCATGAGTCCGTTGGGGGCGTCAGGCGGCCGCACTGCCATCCGCGACCGCGAGGCAGGCCTCGAGGCGCTGGGAAAACTGGTACGCAGCCGAAGCTGGACGAAACTGGCTGGTTGCGACGAGCGGAGGGACTGGAGCCGGAGCCGGGGCTGGAGCAGTTCGGGCAAAAAGCTTGCCGGCCGGGGCGCGGGCGACCGGGGTGGCGTTGTCCTGGGTTGTGGCGACCGGCGGGGAGTCGACGCCGGGTTCGGCCTCGCTTTGGGTGTCGACGGGATCCGCCACCAAGTCGCTGGTGATCGGGAAAGGAGGACGAATCGTATCTTCCTCACGAACCAAAATCTCAGCTTCCGGCGGCGCGGGCTCCATCTCAGCACCGGCCGGCGATGCGGCCAGATCAGGTGTTCCGGCGGCGAGGGCTTCGAGGGTGATCTGGCCATCGCTGGCAAATGGCACCGCCGCGAGCACAGTGCGCGTGAGCTCATCGTAGTTTTCAGGCCAGGGCTGAGATTCGAGCGAGGCAAGGGCGTCCGGGGTCAGCGTCAGCGGTGCGGCGGCGTTTTCGCCCGCGCAATGGGAGGCGAGAATGTGGCGGGCGATGGCGGGTATGTCGCTGTGCATCTCACGCAAACTCGGCACGACAAGGGAAAGCGAACTGATCTTGTAGTAGAGGTTTTCGTCAAACGTGCCTTGCTCGACTAGCTGGGAGAGGCGGCCGGTCGTGGCCAGCACGACGCGGAAGCGGCGGGCAAATGGTAGGAAATCGCCGCGGCCGGAGATGAGATTCTGCAGCATCTTCTGCTGGTCGTCGGAAAGTGATTCGACTCCGGTGATGACCAGGGTGCCGGCATCGTGGGAGAGCAGCGAGGGCGCGAGCACCTCGATGATTCGCCGCGCGTTGAACTCCCGGGCGGTGCAAACCATGACCGGGCCGTCGCGGAAGATGGAGATTTCCATCAACTCGCGGGCGAACGGTTCGAACGCGCTGCCGGGTTCTCCCTGCAGCAGCAGCACGGAACGAAAGTCACGGACTTTCCACGCGCGGTGGGTGAATTCACGAAACACCGGGGAGGCGCCGGGTACGAAGCGCGGGAGGTAGGCCGGCTGATCGGCCGCTTTTTCGATGGTGCTGGAAGGCAACCCGCCAGACTTGCCGCGGTTGGCCGGTGCCAGGGGATTGGTCGATCCGACGCGGGCCGCCGTGTCGCGGGCCGAGTTGCGGGCCAGGGTCTCATTGACCTTCTCGAGCAGCGTTTTGGGGTTGGCCGGCTTGTTGAAAATTCCCGCCACCCCCTCGCTGCTCAACTGGATCGCGAGCTCCAGGGTGAGCGAACCCGAGACGAAAATCACCGCGATCTCGGGTTGTACCTTGCGGAGCGCGTGCATGAACTGCTGACCATTCATCTGGGGCAGCTCGTAATCGATGATAACGAGGTCGAAATGCTGTTTTTCCGCTATCTCGAGAGCCGTCTGCGGGCTTTCGTGTGCCGCCACGGCGTATCCCGCCTGTCCGAGCAGGAGCTGCTGCATCTCGCGGAAGACGGCGGAATCCTCCACGACGAGTATTCGGGCGGTCGGTGTTTCTTTGTCGGGAGTGCTCATGCGCGGGCCGGCGGACACGACAGTCCTACCCACCGCGGGCGGGAAACGGGAGCGGTGGGCGCGGGCTGGGTGGACATGAGTTGATGCTTCGACACGAACGACCTTACAATGTAGCAATCGGGCTTTGACTATGCATCCGTAGTTGTGCGATTAGTGTCCAAGCAATAACGCTTACCCAAGCTTCATTCTGAATCTCGCATGCGAAAACTCCGCGCCGTACTAATCGAAGATGAGACCATGTTTCGCCAGCTGATTCTGCTGACGCTGGGCAAGGTGAAGGACTTGCACGTGATCGGAGAATTTGGGCTCGGCAAGGCGGGACTGGAGTTTTGCCTGCGGGAGAAGCCCGACCTCCTGGTCGTCGACCTGATGTTACCGGATATCAATGGAATTGATATCGCGCGGTCGCTGCGACGGGCGGTGCCGGAGATGAGAATTCTCGTGATCACCGGTCACCCGAGTGAGCGGCTGCCAGCCGAGCTGATGGCGATTGGGGTCAACGGCTATGTCGACAAGACGGAGCCGATCGAATACGTCTTGAGCGCGGTGGAGACCGTCCGCAGCGGTGGCATGTTTTTTGCGAGCCGGGTCCGGGGCAAGGGCGGTATCGGTGCGATGTTGCCCAGCGGCCCGCCGCTGGCGGTGCCGTTGACGGAGCGGGAGAAGGAGATCGCGAAACTGGTCGCGGCCGGGCAGATGTCGAAGGAGATAGCTGCGACCTTGAATCTGAGCGTGCGGACGGTGGAGAAGCATCGGGCCAACATCATGGAAAAGGTGGGGGTGCGCGAAGTGGCCAGTCTCACGCGTTGGTGCATTCAGGCTGGGCTGGTCGACAACTGAAAGTTCCGGTCGTGAGGGCCGGCGTCAGGTCATAAGCGTTGCAAAGACCAAAGCGGTCGATGCACCTGCCCCGACGAGTTTCGGCTCCCGCCGAAGGGGCGGGTACGCCGGTCCGGCGGACGAGGGTCACTCGCCGACAAACTTCCGCAACGGCGCGGCCACGATTTCGTATTCCGCCTTGATGGCGGTGACATCCTCGGGCGTAAGGTCGCTGCCCGTTTCGCTGGCGAGGCGTTCTTCCAAGGCGGCCATGCGGTCGGACAACTCGTGGGCCCCCATCAGCCGCGCGTTGCTCTTCATGCTATGGGCGAACCGGTGCCGGTCCGTGCGGGTCCCCGTTTCAAGATCGTGAATGGAGATCGGAAAATCCCGCAAGAAGGTGTGGACCAAGGTCTGGACATTGGCGACGCCCAACACATCCGAAAGTTCGGTGAGCGCTTCATTCGGCGGTGTGTTTGACATGCTTGCATAGGCCGGACGAATCAGGGGCCCGGCGCAAAACAAAAAATTACGCAGGCAGCCTGCCGGGTGGGGCGGGGCGGATGAGCACCGGCAGGCGTCAAAGCCGGGCCGTCGGGCGGGGGGGCGACGAGTTTTCGTCAGGCACGAATCGTTCGCTGGCCGGTGCGCTCAATCCGCAGAGAGCGAGGAACGAGAACGAGGAGAAGGCAGTCTCCCGATTTCCAAGATCCTGCGGTTGCGGTTGCCGCGTTGGAGAAGGTCCGGGTTATTTCCGGAACAGATAGTGGCTGACCAGCCATTCCTCGCCTTGGCGGTAGCCCCAGAGTTCGGCGCAGGACAGGTAGAATACCCGCCAGTATGACCACCACTTCAGCTCGTGACCCGCGCCGTAGGTGTCGGCGAAGAGCGGCAGGATTTCGGCGCGGTGCGCATCCATGTTTTTCAGCCAGTGCTCGGCGGTCTGCTGGTAGTGCCGGCCGTTGACCGTCCAGTCGGTGACAAGGGTCAGGTCATCCTGGAATCCCGGCAGGAGGTCGTGCGCGGGCATCTGGCCGCCGGTGAAAAAATATCGCGACATCCAGTCGGTCGAGTCGCGCGCGACAAAATGGTACGAGAGTCGCGCGTGGGTGAAGATGTGCACAAAGAGCAGGCCGGCCGGTTTGAGCCAGCGCGCGATGTTGGCGCGCAGACGCTGGTAAGTCTTCATGTGTTCGAACCTCTCGATCGACACGACGCGGTCGAATTGCGCCGGGGCGGTGTCGAAGGTGTTCATGTCGTGCGTCACGATGCGCAGATTCGTGAAACCTCGGCGGCGGGCCTCCCACTCGATGGATTCGCGCTGGGTGCGGGAGTTGGAGACGCCGGTGATCCGGGCGCGGGGGAATTTTTCCGCGAGATAGAGCGAGAGCGAGCCCCAGCCACACCCCAGTTCGAGGATGTCTTGGCCGTCGGCGAGCTGGGCGCGTTCCACGTACTGGGCCAGCATGTGTTCCTCGGCGGTGTCGAGCGACTCGCGGCCGGTGGGGTAGAGGCAGCCGGAGTACTTGAGCCGGCGGCCGAGGCAGTGCCGGTAAAACTCCGTCGGCACCTCGTAGTGCTGCGTGTTGGCGGCGCGGGTGTCTTCCGCGATTGGGCGCGTCTTGAGGTCGGCGAGGTAGGCGGCGCGATCATACGCGGCCTCCTCCTCACGGATCCGTTGCGCGAGGAGGCGGCGGATGCCGATGCGCACGAGGGAATCGGGGAGGAGGTTTTTTTCGAGCAGGGTGTCGATCATGGAAAGGAAGGAGGATTTTTCATGCTTCTTTCTCTTGATCATTTGCCGGTTGGTGAGAGCGGCGTCCTGACGAAAGCGAAAGAAAAAGAAGACAGCGGAAAGATGGATTCAGGCGTCAGGCTTTTGGCCACCACGGCACGAAGGCGCTCGTGGTCCGCTGGTAGTGGCGATAGGCGTCGCCTTTGCTGCGGACGCTTTGTTCTTCGGTCACGGGAACGCCGGTGACGCGCAGCAACAGATAGAGGATGCTCCCGGGGCCGATGATTGCGATCCAGCCCGACGGCGAGGCGAGGGCGAACACGAAGTACGCGACCCAGATCAGCCATTCAAAAAAGTAATTGGGATGCCGGCTGTAGCGCCAGAGGCCAGTCGCGCAAACCCGGCCGCGGTTCGCGGCGTCGCGCTTGAACGCGGCGAGTTGCGCATCGGCCAGGGCTTCGCCGGAGATCGCAACGAGCCACAACAGGGCGCCGGCGACTTCCAAGGGGTGCAGGCGGGCCGAGGGATTCTGGGCCGCGACGAGGAACGCGACGCCGAGCAGCACGACGGACCCAGCCTGCAGTTGAAAGAAACCGAACATCTTCGCGGTGAAGTTTCCGGCCCAGTCGCGGCGAAGTTGGGCGTAGCGGGTGTCCTCGGCGGGATGATGTTGCGCGACGCGGACGAGCAGGTGCGTGCCCAGCCGCAGGCTCCAGATGACGACGAGGGTGGCGAGGAGGAACCGGCGCACGGGCCAGCCGGCGCCGGCGAGGGCGTAGAAGGCGGCGAGCGCGGCAAAGGCGTACGACCACGCGATGTCGACGACACCGTAGTTGGCGATGCGGCGGGCGAAAAAATAGAACGCGCCGAATCCTCCGCACAGGGCGGCGAGAGCGGTGAGCAGCAGCGCGAGCGTGGACATCGAAACTTGTACGGGCGAACCGCGCGGGCGGACGCCGGATTTCAGACTGCCGCGTGATGTTCGGACGCGGATCAAATCAAAAGAGCGGCTCCGAGTCGAGTCGCTGAGGGAATGGCCACGCCCGAAGGCAGCCCAACGCGGCTTCGGCCGTCGCCAAGGGAATCGCGCTCGGGCGCTGGTATTGGGGTCGGCCCGGCGGTTGGCGGTTTGACCGTCGGAACCAGGTCCGCCGCGGGTGGGCTGCATGACACCAGATTTCAACTACACGCGTAAACGTTTGATCGGCCGCTAGTGTGCCGACCGCAAAGTAGCGTGACAAGTAGCTGCGAGCGCCAGCGAGTGGACCACCGGCGCGCTCCACTCGCTGGCGCTCGCAGCTACACGTCACGAAAGTTATTGGTCGCGCCACTAGGAGGACGATCACGGCGGACCGATTCGCCTTCTCCACCGGAGCGGTCTTCGACGTGGACGGCGGATTTCATCTGCACCGGCTCTGAGCAACCGCCCGCGACCGTCCACCGCGGGCGTTTTGAACATGTAACGTAATACGTTACATGTTGGTTTGAGCGGCGGCGGGGGAGGGCGGGATTTTTTTTGGTCGCCGCGGGGTGGGGCGCGCGCAGGTTCGCGAGCGTGCTGCACACCTGCCAGGCCGGATTCGAAGCGCTGCTCGCCCGCGAGCTGACGGAACTGCATGGCCTCGCGATTGCGGAAAAAGCACCGGGCTGGGTGTTAAGTGGCGCGGGGCTTCAGCCGGCGTCGGGTGAGGCGGAGCGTGGGCAGGCTCCCCGCGCCCTCCCTGACCTCACGTTCGCCCATCTCTCGCTCTTCGAGCCCGTCGAGGTGCGCGGTGATTCCGTCAACGCGCTCGCCACGCGGATCGAGGAATTTTTTATCGGCAGCCTGCGCGATGAACGCATCACGGGGGCGTGGCCGAGCGTGTGGCTGGGTCCGGCGGAAGTCGTCGGGCTCGGTCGGCGCATCAGCGCGGTCGAAGCGGCGTGGGGCGAACGGTTGAAAAAGAAATTCTCCCGCGTCGCAAAGCTCGCGATGCCCGATCTGCCGCGCGGGGTGGGCGCAACACCGGTGCGCGGGCTGTTTGTCTTCTTCGCCGACTTCGGGCGCGTGCTGGTCGCGCGCGAGGCCTGGGTGCACGGCCAGCGCCGGATGGCCGACGACGACCTCGCGCCGTCGCGCTCGTACCTGAAGGTGGAGGAAGCCTACGTCGTCCTGGGGCGCGAGCCGCAGCCCGGCGAGACGGTGTGCGATCTCGGGGCGGCCCCGGGCGGCTGGAGTTACAGTGCGGCGAAGCGCGGCGCGCGGGTCGTCGCGATCGACAACGGCCCGCTCAAGGGCGGCGCGCTCGATCATCCGCAGATCGAGCACCGGCGCGAGGACGCGTTCAAGTTTGTCCCCGCGGCGGGCAGCGCGGAGTTCGACTGGTTGTTCTGCGATCTGGTCGAGGAGCCGCACCATGTGCTGCAGCACATCGTCGCGCCGTGGCTCGCCCGTGGTTGGTGCCGGCGTTTCGTGGTAAATCTGAAACTGGGCCGCGTCGACCCGATCGCACTGTTGCGTGAACTGCGCACGCCGGATTCGCTGCTTGCGACCCAGGCCCCCGGCACGCGCATCCGGCATCTGTACCACGATCGCGAGGAATTTACGCTGGTGGGCGGGCGCTGAGATCAAGGCAGCTCGTAAATCTCCACGAGCGCGATGCCGGTCGTGCCGCCGACGCCGCTGACTTGCGCGGTGTAGCTTCCCGCCGGTAGTGTGACAATCAGCGCGGCGTCCTTGGAATTGGCGGCCAGAGAAAAGGCGCCGACGCTTTGGAAGGCGGTGGTCAAAGTCACCTGGTCTGACTTGGTCGACGACCAGTCGTCATTTGCGCCAAGCATGGTTTCGTTGGAGAAAAGTTCGAGCCGCGGATCCACGAGTACATCCGTTACGCCAAATTGGGCGAGAGCCGGGCCAATCGCGCGGATGAGCAGTTTCTGTGGCACCGAGCCGGAAATGCCAAACCCGGCGATCAGCGTGTCACCGCCCGTGCCGACCGCGGTGCGCGCGGAGACATTGGAGAATCGTGGGATTGTCCCGGTGACTGTGCCAGCGGGTGTGGCGTCGTAGATTTCCGCGAGGGCGATGCCACCGGTCGCCCTCGCGCCGCCCGATGCCGAAGCGGCTGCGGCGGTGACTTGAATACTGTAGCCGCCCGGGGTCATCGTGGAATGGTAAAGCGCAGCATCCTTTCCCGCGGTCGGTGCGAGGGCAAAGGCGCCGACGCTGGCAAACGCAGTGCTGAGCGCGGAGCCGCCCCCCCAGTTGTCGTTGGATGCGACCACGGTCGCGCCGTGGAAGATCGTGAGCATCGGATCGGCGAGCACATCACCGAGGCCAAACGACGTGAGCGCGGGGCCCACCGCACGCACGAGCACCGGCTTGGTCACACCCGTGGCGGCCCCGCCAATGGTCATGCCGACGATCAACGTGCCGTTGCCCGTGCCGACGCGGGTGCGGATGGACAGGTTGGTGAGCCGGCTGACGGAGGAGGCTTCCCCTTCGTAGGCACCGAGATCAAAGCCGGCGCCTTGTGGGCGGGGCCGGCCTTCGAGGTCTTCCCGCAGCGTCGAGGTCGGGCTGTGATTTGACGCGGGGCTGTCGGGCGCGAGGCGGTAATCCCCGTCGACGCCCCAGGCGCGGCGCCGAAAACGCGGATCCGCGGAAATCACTCCAGGTCCGAGTCGCGGCAGGTCCGCCGGCAACCAGTCGCGGCCTTGTGCGTGCACCACCGGGAGTGCCGCATTGCTGGTGCGGTGGAACAGCGTGTTCGCAACGTCGAGACGGACACTGTCACCAAAGTAGAACGTGTTGCCACCATGCGCAAAAATGCAATTGCGCACCCGCAGCGTCACCGCCACCGGCGACGAATACTGCACGTACATCGGATAGTTGCCGCGCGATTCCTGGTCGTCGACGGTGACGTGTTCGAGTTCGATGGTGCCCGGCTGTTCGGTATCGATGACGATGCTGGCCCACGATCCGTTGGCGGGGTTGCCATCGCCGTCGCCGTGAACCAGCACGTTTTCGGCGCGACTGCCGTCACCCCAGAGCTTGAGCCCGTCGCACGAGGGGTTGGAGATCACGACGTGATGCACGAAGGTCCGCCGGCACTTGGAGTCGAGCCCGTCACCGCGGATGTGTTCGAAACGCGTCCAGCCGACCTCGAGCGGGCCGGCGGATGCCTCCATGCCGATGCCGTCTGGCCGGTCCCAGTCGGATGGTTCCTCGCGGCCGTCGCGAAAATAACCGATGCGCCAGAGACGGCTGTGCAGCAGTTTCACGTTGGTCCAGCCGGCGCCACCGGCGCGGCCCGCCGGAGCGCTGATCCCAGGACCGCCGGTGTGGTGGAGATCGAGGCGCGACATGACGATGTCGTCGACGTCGCCGGAGAGGTTGAGCGCGGCTTCGGTGACGTGGTGCACGCGGAGATCGTCGAGCACAATGTGATCGGCGCGGTTGCCCGTCTCGCCGGAACCGCCGAGATCTACTCCCTCGCGCAGGCCACCGGCCCACGGTTCGACCACGCTCGTAATCTCGAGGTGTTCGACGCGCACATAACGCGCGCCGGTGAGGTCGATCGCGGCCATCAGGTTGGCGGTGCCGGCGAGCACCGGGTATGGCTGGCCGGGCTCGCCGCGCAACGTGATCCAGGCGTCGGCGCGGCCCTGGGCCTCAAGACGCAGGATGTCCTCGCCGTGGTCGCGCAGCACGTAGCGGCCGGGACGGATGACAAGCGTGTCTCCCGCCGTTAATCTGGCTGCGGCGTACGCGGGGCGGCGCCAGGGCCGGGTGGCCGAGCCGGGGTCGTTGTCGTTGCCGTCGGTTGCGACGTAGTAGGTGGCGGCGGGCAGGGCGGTGGCGAAGGCGAAGGCGAAGACGAAGACGAGGCAGGTCGCGCGGGCGAAAAGGTGTTTCCGGCTGAAGAGGATACGGCGGCACACGCGAACGAAGGAAGGGGTGGGGGATGTTTTCATGAAGGGAAGGGGCGCTATTCTCCCTTTCATGCGTCGTTCCAGATGAAACAGATCGCTCTACTCCGAATTACCCGGTTAAGGGCCCACACGAAGCGCGCCCCTGCATTCAAGCGAATCGTTGGCTTAGAGATGGAGACCCAGCGCGGATCACACCGCAACCAACGGAGACAAGGCGGTTTTCACCACGGATGCGGCGAAGGAGCACACGTTTCACGGCCGGCCGGCTGGAGACGGGATCAGCACGGATCGGAGCGGGTTTGTATCCGTGATCTCGCCGATCGGGTTCTTGAAGGTCGTGACGAGATCGGGATCGCGATAGGCGGCCGGGCGCAGCGCCGGCCGCGGCGATGCCGAAGCTGAGATCCTGCTGCGTGGCGTTTTGCCGGATGAGTTTGATGACGTGGGTGACGATTTCAAAATCGTTCTCGTTCCTCGTTCTCTTCCTCGTTCGCTCAATTCCGCGAGAACGAGGAACGATTACGAGAATGAGGAACGATGAAAAGCGGCTGTCACCTTCGGTGGCCCGTCGACTCCGCTCAGGGCCTTGAGCCTGCCGAAACGGCGGTTGCCGCGGCGGAAATATCCAGGTCAGGGTTGGCGGGCACCTGGCGCCGGGTTCGCTGATTTCAGGTGCATCCCGGCGAGGGGCGCCAGGTCGATCACGATGTTGCTGTTCGTGCCGTCGCCGTTGCGGGCAACGAGGGAGAGCCGCTGCGGGCCGGGGGCGACGCGGAAGAAGAAACTACCCTGGGTGAGTTTTCCCGGCGGGAGAGTGAGCGGCAGGGAGAGTGAGCGACGGGCGAACTCCTCCTCGATTTTGTGTTTGTTGCTGACATTGCGATAGACGGTGCCGACCGCGTAGATGGGAATTGCGGCGACGAACGCCGTGCCCATCACCCCTATGGTCGCCCAACCGCCGGCGCCGGTCGCCCACGCCGCGAGACCTCCGGCCGCGAGCCCGGTGCCGCTCGCCAGGACCACACCTCCGCCAATCGTCAGGACATCGCCCGCCGTGCTCGCGATGCGTGATTCGTAGTCGCGGCTTTGTTTTTCTAGGTCCCACGGGTTGCTGCCCGCCGGTACGCTCTGGCCTTGAAAATCAGTCAGGGCGACCGACTCGATGCTGACCGGCACCCCGCTGCGGTTGGTGAGCGAGACCACGTACTCGTCCCAGTAGGCGTTGCGCTTCCAGGAGCCGGGTCCTTGCAGCGCGATCACGGTGTTGAGCATCGCTTCGACCCCGGGAGCGGTGGTGGCGGGATCGGCCGGCGGGGGAGTCGCGACGAAGTTCATCGGCACGGCCTGTTTCTCGTACTCGGCGAACTTGTATTTGCTGGAAACGCAGCCGCTGAGAATCAGGAGGGCGGATCCGCTCAAGAGGAGGCAGCGGCACCTGCGACTGAAGGAAGTGGCGGGGGATGTTTTCATGGGGGAAGGTACGCTGTTCCCCACTCCATGCGTCATCCCGGCGCGAAACGGATCGAAGTGTTTGCGCCGACCGGCGCGATCACTCCACGCGCAGTTCGCGGTAGAGCCAGGCGCGGGAGTAGGTCCACCAGCGTTTGGCGGTGCCTTGGGGGACGCCGAGGGCGCTCGCGGCCTCCTCGAGCGTGAGGCCGGCAAAATATCGCAGCTTCACGAGCTCCGCTTTTTTCGGCTCCTCGGCGGCGAAGCGGTCAAGCGCGTCGTGCACCGCGAGCAATTGATCGTCGCTGCGGTTGAGGTCGGGCACGCGATCGATCACTTCCGCGTCGACGCGCACCTGTTCACCGCCGTGGCGCACGGCGCGGCGTTTCCGGGCGCGATCGATGAGGATGCGGCGCATCGCCTCGGCGGCCGCGCCAAAAAAATGGGCGCGATTCTGCCAGTTGGGCTGGGCGTCGCCGCCGAGCCGGAGCCAGGCCTCGTGCACGAGGGCGGTGGGTTGCAGGGTCTGTGCGGCGGACTCGCGGCTCATCTTGGCCGCGGCGAGCCGGCGCAATTCCTGATAGACCAGAGGCAGCAATTGGTCCCCGGCCTGCGGATCGCCCTGCTCGATCTTTTGCAACATGAGGGTGATGTCACTCATCGGGAAATGGGTGGGGCGGAGGTGCGGGCCGGGGCGAAGGGGCGAGGTTAATTGGGACGCGCGGGCGTCGCCGGCGCGCTCAAGCGGTTGGGTCGGGCGGTGGCGCGAAGAACACGAAGCGGCCCGGGATGCCGTCGACGGTGGCGGCACCGAGCGGGGTGCAGTGGCCGGCGAGTTGGAGGGTCTGGGTGGCGGCCTCGCTGAGCATGGCGACGGCCCCGAAGTTCTTGGCGACCTTTTCGGCGCGGAAAACAAAGTTCACTTCCTGGCCGCTGAGTTCCTCGCCGCGCTCGCTGCGGGTGAAGAGGACACTGCCGTGGTGGAAGACCACGCGGAACGCCACGGGGCTCGAGGGCCGCCAGGCTTGGATCGCGGCGAGGGCGGCGCGCACCTGCGCCGGGACGGCGGTATCGCCGGGCCACCACGCAAAAATGGCATCGCCGACGTAGCTGTTGATCAGGCCGCCGTGGCGCTCGATGAGCGGACGCATGCCCGCGATCCAACCTTGGAAACGTTGGAGCGCGGCCTTGCTGCCGAGCTCGGCGTTGAGGGTGGAAAACGCCGCGACATCGGCGATCAGCAGCCAGCACGTTCGCTCGCGCATATCTTCCATCCGGCGGGTGCGCTCGGGATGATTGTCCAGCGAATCGAGTCCGGCGCGCCGCGTGCAGCGATAGCGGAAGATGGCGTCACCGAGCCGCAGCTCATTCCCGTCCTGCAGCAGGGTCGGCTGCGTGATCGGAGCTCCGTTGACGTAGGTGCCGTTGCTGCTGCGCAGATCGCTCACGGCGTAGCCGTTGGATTCCACGGTCAGCAGGGCGTGATGCCGCGAAACCGAAGTGGCCTCGAGGACGAGCGTGTTGTCGACATGGCGACCGATCGCGCAGCGACCCGTGAGCCAGAACAAGCGGCCGTCCGGTAATTCGAGCCACGATTCGGCGAGGGTGGGCGCGGTGGGTGACGTCATGTAGGCGGCGAAGTCATTGCATGTGGGAAGATTGGCCGTGGTGCAAGTGAGGGTTTGGCTGATCGGAAGTCGAGGACACGGAGATGAAGGACCTCCCGCAGATTCAGAAAGGCCACAGATGCTACGGCGTGTCCATTCAGTCGATGTGCGTTGTACCTCTGAAAGCGAAACCACTGAATGGTGGAACCCGATGTCCCCATCGGGTTTTGAACCGCACGCTCTCAAACAGCCCGTTGGGGACAACGGGCTCCACATCGGACTGAATCGTCACGGCCAAGACAGAAAGTAGAACATCTGCGGTCTTTCTGAATCTGCGGGAAGCCGGTATTATTCTGTTGGATTTGATGGAGGCGGGGTGCCCCCACCCCGCTGTTTTCGATTTCGCCGCGCAAGCCTCGCGGGGTGAGGGCACCCCGCCTCCAAGATTCCCGCTGCCCGATTACCGCCTCCGCTTCCGGCGGCGAGCCACCGCAGGTGCGAGATTTCTTCTGCAGTTGCCTCCACCCAGGTTTCCGGGCTTGACCAGCCCGCGTAGTTTACCTCGCAACGGTGGCTCTTCTTCATTTGCTCGTGCGTCGCCGAACCTCCCCGTTCGTGCGTCCTGAAATTGCTCTGGCTGCCGCAGTCAGGCGAGTGCCGGACCGCGGACAAAAATTTTCCTCCCACTCCGTTTTCCCATGAATTCAATTTTCCCGTTCGTTCGCCGCGTCGCGTTTTTCGGCGGCATCGCCCTGCCCAGTTTTGCCCTGGCTGCGTCGTCGCCCACCACTGCGCCAGTCGAGGGCCTGCGTGACGCGACGCCGCGCGTGCATGCGCTCGTGGGCGGCCGGGTGGTCGTCTCACCCACCGAGACCGTGGAAAACGGCACCGTCGTGGTGCGTGACGGGCTGATCGAGGCGGTCGGTGCGGACATTCCCGTGCCGGCTGATGCGCGCGTGTGGGACGTGCACGGGCGCACCATCTACGCCGGGTTTATCGAGAGCGAGTCGTCGCTCTTTCTGCCGGCGGCGTGGAGATCAGGCGGTGCTGCCCGGCGCGAGGGTGACAGTGAGACGCCGGCTCCTGCAGCGCCGCCGGCCGCAGTGACGCCGACCGGTCCGGCGGAGGCCGCGGCGGGTGCGCGGGCGTGGAATCCGCGGGTAACTTCCGAGCGGCTTGCGCACCGTGCGCTCGTGGCGGACGATCGGGGGGCCGAGGCGTTGCGCAAACTCGGCTTCGCCTTGGCGCACGTGGTGCCGGCGCGTGGAGTGTTTCGCGGCCAGAGTGCGCTGGTGGGCCTCGGGCGCGGCGGTTTCAACCGGACGGTGGTGCGCAACACCGTGGCGCAGCCGCTGGCGTTTGAGCACGGCGGGTTCGGCGGGGTTTCGACGTATCCGGTGTCACTGATGGGCGTGTCCGCGTTGCTGCGGCAGACGCTGCTCGATGCGCAGTGGTATGGGGAGGTGCAGGCGCGTCACCGTGAGGTCGGCGGCGAACGGCCGGAGGTGAACGACGCGCTGGCGGCGCTCGGGCCGGTGGTGCGCGGGGAGCAGCCGGTGTTCTTCGATCTCGCCGCCGAACTCGATCTCGCCCGGGCGGTGCGGGTCGCGGACGAGTTCAAGCTCAAGCTCATTTTGCGCGGCAGCGGCTATGAATATCGCGTGCTGCGCGATTTGCCGCGCGGCGTGCCGGTGGTGGTGCCGCTCCTTTTCCCCGAGCCGCCGGAGGTGGAGCACGCCGATCATGCGGGCGACATTTCGCTCGATCGACTTGAGCACTGGGAACTGGCGCCGGGCAATGCGGCGCGCCTGGCGGAGGCGCGGACTCCGATTGCGCTGACGAGTTCGGGCCTGCGCCGGCCGGAGACGGAATTTTGGACCCGCGTACGGCTGGCGGTGCAGCGCGGGCTGCCGGCCGCGACGGCGCTGGCGGCGCTCACGACCACGCCGGCGGATTTCCTCGGAGTCGGGCGCACGCATGGCACGATTGCCGCGGGCCGGGCGGCCAGCCTCGTCGTGGCGAGCGGGGATTTGTTCCGCGTGGATGATGCGGAAATCCAGTTGCTGTGGGTCGACGGCGAGCCGTTCGAATTCGAGGCGTGGCGGCGCTTCGATGTGCGCGGCACCTGGCGGGTGGCGTGGACCGGCGCGCCGGAGAAGGCGCCCGCGGAAATCAAGATCACCGGCCGCAGCGCGGCGCGCCTGCGGGTGGCGGCGGGCGGGACCGACACGGCGCTGCGTACGGACGGCAATTCGTTCACGCTGCTGGCACCCGCCAAGTGGTTCGGGCTCGATCGCGGTACGGTGCGGCTCGTGGCGCACGTCGCGGCTTCGGTGCTGGCCTCGCCCGGGGCAAGCAAGGGTGGCGCGCTGGTGGGCAACGGCGAACTGCCCGACGGCAAGATCGTGCGTTGGCGGGCGGAGCGCACGGCGGCGGCCGAGCCGGCGAAAACTCCGGGGAAAAAAGCCGAGGCGCTGATCGCGCGGGCCGGCGTTTATCCCGCGGGGGCGTTTGGCCGGACGGGCCTGCCGGAGCAGCCGAAAAGTGTGCTCGTGAAAAACGCCACGGTTTGGACGAGCGGGCCGGCGGGCACGGTGGAGAACAGCGACCTGCTGATCGAAGCCGGCCGCATCGTGCGGGTCGGCCGCGGGCTCACGGCGCCGGCGGGCGCGGTGGTGATCGATGGCACGGGCAAGCATGTCTCGCCGGGTCTGATCGACTGCCACTCGCACATCGCGATTGATCGTGGCATCAATGAAGGCACGCACTCGGTGACGATCGAGGTGCGCGTGGGTGATGTGATCGACCCGACTGACATCGGACTCTACCGGCAACTCGCGGGCGGGCTCACGACCTCCAACCTCCTGCACGGATCGGCCAACGCGATGGGCGGGCAGAACCAGGTGATCAAGCTGCGGTGGGGCGGGACGGCGGAGGAGCTGAAGTTTGCCGGCGCGCCGCCCGGGGTGAAATTTGCGCTCGGCGAAAACGTGACGCGGAAGAGCACGACCACGCCGTCGACCCGTTACCCGATTTCACGCATGGGCGTGCGCGAGATCATGCTCGAAACGTTTTCGCGGGCCCGCGAGTACGAGCGGGCGTGGGTGGAGTTCCGGGGCGGGCAGGCGACCCTGCCACCCCGCCGCGACCTGCGGCTCGAGTCGGCGCTGGAGATGCTCCAGGGGCAACGGCTCATCCACATCCACTCGTACCGGCAGGACGAAGTGCTCGCCTTCATCCGGCTCGCGCAGGAGCTGAAGCTGACGGTGGCGACGTTCCAGCACATCCTCGAGGGCTACAAAGTGGCGCGGGAGATCGCGGCGCTGGGAGCAGGAGCCTCCGCGTTTTCCGACTGGTGGGCCTACAAGCACGAGGTGATCGATGCGATTCCCTATGCCGGCGCGCTGATGCACGAGGCGGGGGTGTTGGTCTCCTTCAACTCCGACGATCGCGAGCTCGCGCGGCACCTCAACACCGAGGCGGCCAAGGCGATGAAGTACGGCGGCGTGCCACCGGAAGAGGCGTTGAAATTCGTGACCCTCAATCCCGCGCGCCAGCTGCGCATCGCCGACCGCGTGGGCTCGCTGGAGGCGGGCAAGGAGGCGGACTTCGTGATCTGGAACGCGCCGCCGCTCTCCGGCTACGCGCGGGTCGAGCAGACCTGGATCGACGGCCGTCGTTATTTTGAGCGCGAGGATGATGCGCGGATGCGGGTGGCCGCCGCCACGGAGCGCGCGGCGCTCATCCAGAAGATCCTGCCGGAACGCCAGCGGGTGATGGGCGCGGGCGGGGCGGGAGGAGGCGAGGGTGCCGGCGGGGGAGATCCCGGCCCGGCGCAGCCCACGGTGCGGCAAATCCTGCAACAGCTGGCGGGGGCGCACGAGGACGTGACGCGCGGCCTGTATCACAATGGCACTGACGCCCACAACTGCACGACGCACAACACCCGATGAACCCGCGAAATCTTTTTGCCGCACTGCTGGTGGCGTGCCTGGCGGCGTCCGCGCTGTCAGCTTCGACCAATATTCTGCCGGCGGCCCGCCAGCAAAAGCCCATCCTCCTGACGGGCGGCACGGTGGTGACCGTGAGCGGAGCGGTGCTGGAGCGCGGCGACGTTTTGTTGGTGGATGGACGGATCAAGGCCGTCGGGTCCAGGCTGGCGGCGCCCGCGGGAGCCGAAGTGATCGACGTGAAAGGGCGGAGGGTTTATCCAGGTTTGATCGCGGCCTACACGCAGCTCGGCCTGCAGGAGATCGGCAGTGCGCGTCAGACCTCGGACGTCGCGGATACCGGCGCGATCAATCCCAATGCCCGCGCGCAGATTGCGTTGAATCCCGACAGTGATCATCTGCCGGTGACGCGGGCGAACGGCGTGTTGACGGCGCTGTCGGTTCCGGCTGTACGCGCCGGGATCGGGGCCACGGCCAACCTGATCGCCGGCTCGTCGGTGTTGATCCGGCTCGATGGCTGGACGTGGGAGGATCTCACCCTGAAACCGGCGGTCGCGATGCACGTGTACTGGCCGGCGATCCGATCACGGGGAGAAGGGCGGGGCGGCCGGGGGGCGGGGGCGCCGGCCCGCGAACCGGACGCGGAAGCCCGGATGATTGACGAGGCATTTGCCCAGGCCCGCGCCTATGCCCGGGCGAAAACGGCGGCTGGCAAATCGTTCGAAACCGACCTCCGCTGGGAGGCGATGCTGCCGGTCCTGCGCGGCGAGCAGCGGGTGTTTGTGCATGCGGAGGACGTGAAACAGCTTCGCGCGGCCCTCGGGTTTGCGCAGCGGCACGAGTTGAAGATCACGATTGTGGGCGGGCTCGACGCGTGGCGGGTGGCGGAGGAGTTGCGCGCGGCGGACGTCCCGGTGATCGTGGGCGGCACGGATCGGCTGCCGTTGCGGCGGGACGACGACTTCGAGAGTGCGTATGCGAATCCGGCGCGGCTGCAGGCCGCGGGCGTGAAGTACTGCATCGCGGGCGAAGGTCCGGGGGACCACGGCAAGGATCGCAATCTTGGCATCTATGCGGCCCGCGCCGCCGCCCATGGGCTGACGCCCGAGCAGGCGCTGCGGGCGGTGACGCTGTCGGCGGCGGAGTTGCTCGGCGTCGGTGACGAACTGGGATCGATCGATGTCGGCAAGCGGGCGACGTTGATTGTGACGGACGGCGATCCGCTGGAGATTGCGACGCAGGTGAAGCTGGCCTTCATCGACGGCGCAAAGATCGATCTGGCGAGCCGGCACACTCAGTTGTACGAGAAGTACCGCGAGCGCCTGCGCCGGGAGCAACCGGCGGTAAAGAAGTGAGACGCGCGCGAGTTTCCTCTCTTGAATCCCATTTTGCCAGCCGATGACCAGCCACGCGCCCCCGCCGGGGCGAAGGGCGACTTGACGCCGACGGTGACGATGAAACTCGTGCCCCCGTCGGCCGTGGAAGTGGAGCGGGAACCAGGCGAGAGCATTGGGCGCTACCGGCTACTGCAGAAGCTCGGCGAGGGCGGTTGCGGCGTCGTTTATCTGGCCGAACAGTCGGAGCCGGTCCGGCGGCGGGTCGCGCTGAAGGTGATCAAGCTCGGGATGGACACGAAGGCGGTGATCGCCCGGTTCGAGGCGGAGCGCCAGGTCCTCGCGATGATGGAGCATCCGAACATCGCCAAGGTGTTTGACGCGGGTGCGACCGAGGCCGGGCGGCCGTATTTTGTGATGGAGTTGGTGCGGGGCCTGCGGATCACCGAATATTGCGATCAGCACAATACGTCGACGCCGGAGCGGCTCGCGTTGTTCACGCAGGTTTGCTCGGCCATCCAGCACGCGCATCAAAAAGGGATCATCCACCGCGACCTCAAGCCGTCGAACATCATGGTGGCGGTGCAGGATGGGGTGGCGGTGCCGAAGGTCATCGATTTTGGCATCGCCAAGACGATGCACGGCCGGCTGACGGACTCGACGGTGTTCACGGCGATTGAACAGTTCATCGGCACGCCGGCGTACATGAGTCCGGAGCAGGCCGAGTTGTCGGGGCTGGATATCGACACGCGCACCGACATCTACTCGCTGGGAGTGGTGCTCTACGAGATGCTGACGGGGCGGCTGCCGTTCAACCCCCAAACGCTGGCCGACTCCGGGCGGGACGAGATCCGGCGGATGATTCGGGAGGTGGAGCCGCCGCGGCCGTCGGCGCGCCTGCAGACGCTCGCGGCGGCGGATTTCACAACGGTCGCGCGCCAGCGCGGCACGATTCCGGCGCACCTGTCGACGGAGGTGCGGGGCGATCTTGACTGGATCGTGATGAAGGCGCTGGAGAAGCAGCGCAACCGGCGCTACGAGTCGGCGGCGGCGTTCGCGGCCGATATCCGGCGGCACCTGGACGACGAGCCGGTGATCGCGCGACCGCCGAGCGCGGTGTATCGCTGGCAGAAATTTGTGGTCCGCCACAAGTATGGCGTGGGGGCGGCGGCGGCGGTGGCGTTGACCCTGCTGGTGGGCGCGGTGGTCAGCACATGGCAGGCGGTGCGGGCGGGGGCGGCCGAACGGGTGGCGAATCAGGAACGCTCCAAGGCGGTCGAGGCCCGTTTACGGGCAGATGATCTGCTCGATTTCATGCTCGGTGATCTGCGAACCGAGGTGCAGAAAGTCGGCAAGCTCGACCTGCTGGAAAAAGTGGGCGAAAAAGCGATGACATATTTTTCGTCGCTGGATCCACACGACCTCAACGACACGACGTTGACCCGGCAAGCCAGGGCATTGACACAGATTGGAGAGATTCGGATGAATCAGAAGAACTACGGAGAGGCGCTCGTGGCGTTTTCGAATGGCTATCAACGGGCGGCGGTTTTGACCTCGCGGCATCCGATGGATACGACGGTGCTTTTCGAGCGGGGCCAGGCGGAGTATTGGTTGGGAGTGGTGCGTCGCAGACAGGGTGAAGCAGTCCGGGCGAAGGAGTGGTTGACGCGCTATCGTGACACCGCGGCGGCGCTCGTGGCCTTGGAGCCAACGAAGCAGGAATGGCAGGAAGAGACCACCTACGGGCTGCACAACCTTGCGGTGCTGAAAATGGACAATGGCGATATTGCGGGGGCCCGAACGGATTTTGCCGCGAAACTGGCGGTCATCAAAACGATGGCCGCCAACAAGCCTGGCGATCTGAAACTGGCATTTCGTATTTACGACACGGAGTCATGGCTTGGAAACGTGGCGGAGCAGGAGGGTGATTTCCGTCTGGCGCTGCAGCAATTCGACGTGGAGGGCCGGGGGCTGATAGAACTGCTGAAAGCCGAGCCGAAGAATATTGCCTGGCGCTATGAACGAGCGGACAACCTTTCGATCCATGCGCGCGTGTTGAGCGTCACGGGACGACGCGACGAGGCGAAGCGGTGCTTGAGCGAGGCCCGCAGCTTGATCGATAGTGTGACCGCGCACGACCCGGGAAACCGCAGTTGGGCGGAATTATCCTACAGGATCCGACTTCGCGAGGCGAGTTTGGCGGCAGCGGAAGGGAACCTGGTCGAAGCGGGAGGGTTGGCGGCTGCCGCCCGGGCGGGCTGTGAGGCGATTCTGGTGAAAGCGCCCAAAGATGTACGCGCGATTGCAGGACTGTGTGCCGCCTTGCGCATAGAGGCTGAATTGCACGCGATGAAGAATCCCGCCGCGGCGAGGGAGGCCGTGAGCCGGATGCTGGCACTGGGGGAGGAACTCGTCCGGCTGGAAGGTGTCGGCCCCGATGAGATTTCGCAGCACGCGCAATCGCTCGTGACGGCGGCGCAGATGGCACTCGAACCGGGGCGCAAGGAAGCCGGCCTCGCCCAGGCCAGCCGCGCGATGGACCTTCTGGCGCCGCGCCTGGAGCATGCGAATGACTGGCGCTTGCTGGATCCCGCAGTGCGCGCGCTGACCATCTTGGGGCGGAGCGAGCGGAAAGTTCTATTGCAATCGAGGTTGGACAAGATGGGATACGTGCCACTTGTCCCGTGGCCGCCGCCGGCCCCTGCCCGTAATTAACGCCCCGGAAAATAATATCATGAATTATACCTGCCTTTGTCTCGTTTCGATTACACCGAGTGGAATACCTGGTGAGGCGACGGCTTCATATGCTCTTGACCCGGCAAGTAATCTCCCCGTTGGAGGAGCCCAAGTGGCTGTCGACGGGAAGATGGTCCTCCACGGACAACAATTTGGCCGCTTCGACACCTTGGAGATTGAGCTAAGATTGGTTCAATCGGGGTGGAATTTCTCCAACGTTTCGAGTCTCGAGCAGACATATGTGTGGCCAGGATACAGGGATGACTTGCACGGCATGAGTAACTTTCCCACGCGCAGGTTAACGTATGGCGGCAAGCGTCTTCGCTTCAACAATACGTTCCAGACTCGAGCCATCTGGAAGCAATCGTACTTCGTGAGATTTCAGGGTCAGCACTACTTCGTCGACCCCGAGATTACGAATACCGACTGAGATTTTTCCACAACCAGAGGAAGGTCCTGAGCAAGCGGGCGCGTCATGCTTAGCGTGAGGTGCTGAGGTCACGCCGGAGTCTTGACACCGCCCTTACTTCTTCGGCGTCACAGTCACCGGCGTGGTGGTGGGGAGGAAGGGGGCGATCCAGTCGATCGCCGGCTTGAGAATCGCGGGCTCGGTCCGGGTGAAGGTCCAGTGCATCGTCAGGAGCCCGAAGATCAGCAAAAAGATGAACGCGACCAACGCCGGGCTGATGTTCCGCAGAAATTTGTAGAAACTGATCGTCATCATCACCGCGAAAAACGCGCAGAGAATCGTGAGAAAGTGATGCTCGCCAAAGAGGATCTGAATCTGCTTCCAGAGCGGCTCAATCGCCGTCAGCAGCGGGTCGAAGGTTTTCATCGCTTGATGCCGGGACCATTGCGGTCGCGTCTGGCTGCGTCAACGGCTGATCCTGCGCTCCTGGTTGCGGAAGGTACGGAGAGCGCGTCCCCACCGCGGGTCGACCCCACCGGTCGCAGGAGGCACCTCGCCAGCGGTGCCGGTAGGGACGGCGCTCCGAGCCGTCCGCGAAAACGATCGGGATTGCCTTCCGAAAAGCGGACGCCTCGGAGAGGCGTCCCTACCACGCGTCCCTGGCCGAATCGGAATTGCGTCGCCGCAAATCTCACTTTCCGAAGCCAGCCGGAAGGCTGCCGGCCAGCACCGTGACCATCCGGTCGGGGTCGATGAAGCGCTTGATGGCGGCGTTGACGTCGTCCAATTTCAATCCCTCCAGCCGGCGGGGATATTCATCGACCCATTCGGGCCCGTAACCGCGCTGGATCGCGTTGAGCAGGGTGGCGGCCAGCCCGACGGTCGTCGAGAGGGCGACCTGGTAGGAGCCGGTCAGCGTGACCTTGAACGTCGTGAATTCCGCGGCGGTGAGGCCCTCGGCGTGGAAGCGCCGCAATTCCCGCAGGGTCGAGGCCGCCCCCTTTTCCAGCAACTCCGGCGCGAACGTGCCCTGGATGCCCCACGAGCCGTCGGCATGGGTGTCGGCGGAGAGCGACGCGCCGATGCCATAGGTCAGGCCCTCGCGGTTGCGGATGATATCGAGGAGTCGCGCCGAAAAGAACCCGCTGCCGAGCACGGACGTCGCCATGTCCAGCGGCAGGTAGTCGGCATCGCGGTACCGAAGGCCGGACGGCTGTCCAATGAAAAATGATACGCTCGTCTTGCCCGGCATGTTGACCTGCTCGGTGCGTCCGGTGGTGAGCGGCGGAGCTTTCGGCGCGGTCGGGAATCCGCGCCCGCCCCGCCAGCCGGCGAAGGCCTCGCCCAGCGCGCGGTCGATCACGGCTTCGTCGAGATCGCCGACGGCGACGAGCCGCGCGTTGGCCGGCCCGTAATACGCGGCGTGAAACGCCCGCACCTGCTCCAGCGTCGCGCTTTCGATGTCGGCGAGGTATTGTTCATCGGCCGGCGGGCGGTTGGGATGGCCCGCCGGGAAGATCGCGCGGGAGAACGTCCCCTGGGCGCGGAAATCGGTGTCCTCGAGATTGCGTTGGTGGCGGCCGGCGATCTGTTTCTTCAGTTTCGCGAACTCCTCCGCGTCGAAACGCGGGGTGCGCAATTGCTCCGCGAGCAGCCCGAGAACGAGCGGCAGATCCTTGCGCAGGCATTTCGCGTTAAAGTTCAGCGTGTGCGAACCGGTGCCGAAGTTCAGCGTGGCGCCGGTTTGCTCCAACACCTCGGCGACGGCGAATTTTTCGCGCCGCACGGTGCCCTTGTCGAGCAGGCCGGCGGTGAGATCGGCGATGGCGGAGTTTCCGGGCGGGTTGAACACGTCGCCCGCGGCGATGACTCCGCGGAGGGTGACGACATCCTTGATGGCCGTCTTGAGCGTGAGCACATCGAGGCCCGCGATGGTGCGGCGGCGGACCTTGGGCGCGATCAGGGCGGTGCCGCTCGCGTCACTTGGAGGCGGGACGCCCCCGTCCCGCAGGGCGGGCGAGGCTGAGCGGGACGGGGGCGTACGCGAAGACGGCGTCGCACCCCCATTTTCCAACGCCGGATCGCGGTAATAATGCGGACCGCGCGCGGCGGACCTGGTCAACTGCGCGTCGTCGTCAGGGCGAAGCACCCTCGCGGATTTTCCCGGTGCGTCGGCTTGCGGGACGAACCAGCCGGTTGTGCTTTGGTCCTCCTTGAAATGCGCTTGCGCGACGCGCTGCACCTCGGCCGCGGTGACGGCCGACAGGGCGTCCAGCTGCGTCAAATACAGCGTCCAGTCGCCGACGGCGATGGGCTCGTTGATCTGGCCGGCGATGGCGAACGAGCCGTCGCGGGCGTAGGCGATGCCCGCGAGCAGCTTGTTGACCGCGCGGGAGACCTCGGCGGGCGTGACGCCGGTCTGCTTCACTTTCTCGATCTCGGCCAGCAGCACTTTTTCGACCTGGTCGTGCGTGGTGCCGGGTGCGAGCATGCCGCTCAGGAGGAAGAGCGAAGGATCGCGCACGAAGTCCTTCCCCGCGTTGGCGCCGATGGCGAGGTTGGTGTCGATCAGCGCGCGGTAGAGCCGGCTGGTCTTGCCGTCGCTCAGCACGGCGCCGAGCACCTCGAGGGGCGCATGGTCGGCGTGAGTGGCGGGCGGGACCTTGTAGGCGACGTTGACGACGCCGAGCTCGCCGGGACGCCGGACGGTGACGCGGCGCGGCCCGCTCTGCGCGGGTTCCTCGGTGTAGACCTGCGGGATCGGTTTCGGGGAGCGGGGAATGGCGCCGAAATATTTCCTGATGAGCGTCAGCGCGGCCGTCGACTGGAAATCGCCGATGAGGGTGATCGTCGCGTTGTTCGGCCAGTAAAACGTGTCGTAGAACTCCCGGAGTTTTTCGATTGAGACCTTCTCGATGTCGGAGCGCCAGCCGATGACGGGGTGGTGATACGGGTGGGCGATGAACGCGGTGGCCCCGATTTCCTTGAACAGCGCCGAGGCCGGATCGTTTTCGTCGCGCTCGAATTCATTGCGCACCACGGTCATCTCGGGCTGGCGGTCCTCCTCGCGGAGGAGCAGGCCGCGCAGGCGGTCGGCCTCGAGTTGGAGGGCGAGGTCGAGGTGATTGCTCGGCAGGTTTTCGTAGTAGTTGGTGCGATCGTAGGACGTGGTGGCGTTGTTGATGCCGCCGATGCTGTCCATGAGCGTGTCGAAGCCCTTGCCGATGCCCGGATGGAAATTCGTGCTGCCCTTGAACATGAGATGTTCGAGCAGGTGGGTGGCGCCGGTGGTGCCGGTAACCTCGTTGCGCGAGCCGACGCGGTAGGTGACCATCACGGTGAGCACGGGCGCGGAGTGGTCCTCGAGCAGCAGGACGGCGAGGTCGTTGGCGGGAAGTTTGTATTCCGAGATGCCGCCGGCGGTCTTGACGAAGGCGACGCCATCGACGGCGGGGGCCGCGGCGCGAACCAACGCGGTGCAGGCGAGCGTGAGGAGGGCGAGGAGCGGGGGGCGGAGCAGAGGCAAGTGCATGGGAGTGGGCGTGAAAGCGGGCAACGTGGGTGAAATCGGCGGGGCCGCCAAGGCGTTAGCGACGAATTCCGGAGCATATCCGCCTGCTGCCTTTTTTCGGCTCCTGCCTTTATCCGCGCGCTCTGCGAAATCTGCGGTTCAACTCCGATGCGTTGAGTCCAGGCTGAGTTTGTCAGGAAAATGCGGCAAAAAGATTCCCCAACTTCGGAGTCAGGAGGTTTTCTGACTCAATTTTTCTGACAAAAGACTGGCGGTTTGGGCCCCATCCCCGACCAAGGCACTTCAGTCGTTGCACGCGAAAGCGCGATCGGTGTGCCGCATTTATCAGGCAATAATCCTCCGGGAATTTCGTGACGCGCTACACCCGTTTTCATTCGTGTCGATTCGTGGTTGAACTGAGTTGTTCGGCCAAGGTGGCACAGGCTTGGGGCGGCTGAACCGAAGGCCGGCCATCTGCGGTTTTTATGAATCTGTGGGAGGAGAAAAACAGGAACCGAGACCAATCCCATTCCCTTGCCCTCCTGCCCCAGCGCCCTCCGCTCCGCCGTAAGTGGACTCGCAAGGTTCTCAGCAAAAACGCTCTCGATCTTGTTCAAGCGCCATTCGGATCCCTCACTGATTTTTCAAGCTCTACCGGACCGTAGAGCGCGGTGACTCTGCCGTACGGCAGAACGCGCCCCAATCAATCCACCGAAAACCGGGAAATGCCCACTCCGACGGTTCACGCCCCCGTTTGCACGTTGCCACCGCCCGCCAAGGTGTGTGTGTTGGCCGGCGTTGTCGTGAATTCACCCCACCTCTCTATTTGGGCGTTCCGCGCCCGCTCCGCCATCCCCCTGCTGGGATTCGCCTCGTTCCTGGCGACACCGGCCGTCGTTTCCGGCGCCGCCGCCTCCGCATCCGAACCGGCCTCCTTTAAGTTTGCGACGCAGACCCTGACGGTGCCGGCGGGCTTCACGGTCGAACTCGTCGCGGGCCCGCCGCTGGTGAACCGGCCGATTTCGATCGCGTTCGATGATCAAGGCCGGCTCTACGCCACCGACTCGTCGGGGCTGAGCGAACGCGCCCCCAAACAATTCGAGGAGAAACCCCACCGCGTCGTGCGGCTCGAGGACACCGATGGCGACGGGCGATTCGAACGTTCGACGGTTTTCGCCGAGCACATGATGTTTCCGCAGGGTGCGATGTTTTACGAGGGTTCGCTCTACGTCGGCGCGCCGCCCCATATCTGGAAACTCACCGATACCAACGGCGACGGCGTCTCCGACCAGCGCGTGGCGTGGTATGACGGCAAGACGCTCACGGGTTGCGCGAACGATCTGCACGGGCCCTACCTCGGGCCCGACGGCTGGTTCTATTGGACGAAGGGGGCATTCGCCGAACAGAAGCACACGCTGGGCAACGGCAGGCCGTTCGTCACGCGCGCCGCGCACATCTTCCGCGCGCGGCCGGACGGCACGGGACTCGAACCCGTCCTCACGGGCGGAATGGACAACCCCGTCGGCGTGACGTTCACGGCAACGGGCGAACGCATTCTTTGCGGTACGTTTTTCCAGCTTCCGGCCGCCGGCAAGCGGGACGGGCTGATTCACTCCATTTACGGCGGCGTCTATGGCAAGGAGAACGCCGCCTCTGCCGGACACCCGCGCACGGGCGATCTCATGCCCATCATGACGCACATGGGTGCCGCGGCTCCGTGCGGCTCGACCACCTATCGCTCGAAGGTCTTTGGCGCCGACTTCCAGGAGAATCTCTTGGTCTGCTACTTCAACCTGCGGAAAATTTCCCGCCACCAGCTCGTGACCGACGGTGCGACGTTCAAGACGATCGACAACGATTTCGTCACCTCCGACAGCCAGGATTTCCGACCGACCGATGTGCTGGAGGATGCCGACGGCAGCCTGCTCATCGTCGACACCGGCGGCTGGTACAAGATCTGTTGTCCCACCTCGCAGCTCGCCAAGCCCGACGTACTCGGCGGCATCTACCGCATCCGCAAAACCGGCGCGACCAAGGTCGGCGATCCCCGCGGCGAAAAACTGCCGTGGGCCACGTTGCCGCCCAACGATCTGGCGGCGTTGCTCGCGGACGAACGGCCCGAGGTGGTGCAGAGGGCCATGCACCTGCTGGGGCAACGGGGTGCGGCGGGTGTCACAGCCCTCACCCAACAAGGGCTCAACGCCTCCTCGGTCGCCGCCCGGCGCAATGCCGTCTGGACATTGGCGCGGCTCGACGGCGTGGCGGCGCGGGCGGGGGTGCGTCAGGCGTTGAACGACGCCAACGCGTCCGTCGTCCAGACGGCGCTGCAGGTTGTGAGCCTGTGGCGGGATCAACACCCGAACGACCGGCTGACGGCTCTTCTCTCGGGCAACGACCTCGCGCTCGCCCGTTCGGCCGCCGAAGCGCTCGGCCGCATTGGCACGCCCGGCGCAGTCGAAGCCCTGATCTCGGCAGCCGGCCGGCTCGGCGAAACCAAGTTTACCGTCAGCGGAACGCCGGAGGATCAGGCCGCCCGCGTCAGCGAGCACGCGATCATCTACGCGTTGATCGAGATCGGCCGTCCGGACGAATTGTTCTTCCAGCTTAAATCGTCACCCAACACGCGCGTAGTCCGGGTGGCGTTGATGGCGCTCGATCAGATGGAGGGCGGACGGCTCAGCGCGGAGCATGTCATTCCCTGGTTGAAGTCGACGGTGCCGATGTTGCGACATACCGCCGGCTGGATCGTGAGCCATCGGCCGGAGTGGGGTGGCGCGCTCGCCAGTTTTTTTGCCCAGCGCCTCGCGGAGCCGTCGGCCTCGGCGGACGACCGCACCGCGCTGCAACCGCAGCTCGCCCAACTCGCCGCCGCCAGTGCGATTCAATCCCTGCTGGCCTCCACCCTGGCCGGCAAAGACCCGGCTGCGCGGCTGATCGCCCTGCGCGCGATGGCCGCCTCCGGGTTGAAAGAAACTCCCTCCGCGTGGCTCGATGCGCTTGCGGTCCTTATCCCCAACGGCGATGCGGAGCTGGTCCGCCAAAGCGTCGCCACCGCCCGCCTGCTGCCGCTGCCGAAGGCCGGACACGCCGGGCTGTCGGCCGCGCTCGCCCGCGTGGGGCGCGAGGCCCGCGTGCCAGCCGAGGTGCGGCTGGATGCGCTCGCCCTCGCGACGCCGGCGGCGCTTGCGCCGGTGGAGACACCGCTCTTCGATTTTCTGTGTGCGCACCTCGACGCCCGGCAGCCGATGCTGGTGCGCGGCGCCGCGGCCACCGTTCTGGCCAGGGCACCGCTCAGCCCTCCGCAACAACTGGCCCTCACCGAAAAGGTGCGCACGGTCGGCGCGCTTGAGGTCCCCAAACTATTGCCCGCGTTTGAACGAAATCCCGGCGAAGCGCTCGGGCTGAAGCTCGTCGCGGCGCTGCAGCAGTCCCCGGGTCTGCCCGGCGTGCGCGCCAATGTGCTCAAGCCGCTCTTCGCCCGCTACCCGGCCGCAGTGCAACAATCAGGCGAGGCGGTGCTGAAACTCCTGAACTCCGACCTCGCGCGCGAAAACGCCCGCATCGACACGCTGCTGGCGAGCTCGCGCGATGGCGACATCCGCCGCGGCCAGGCGGTGTTTAATAGCGAGAAAACCGCGTGCGCGTTGTGCCATGTGATCGGTTATCGCGGCGGGCGGCTCGGGCCCGATCTGACCAACATCGGCAAGATTCGCAACGAGCGCGAACTGCTCGAGGCGATCGTGTTTCCCAGCGCGACGTTTGTCCGCGGCTACGATCCCGTCACGATCACGACGAAGAAGGGCGACACCCACAGTGGCATCCTGCGCAAGGACGCCCCCGACGAGGTCGTGCTCGCGACCGGCATCGATACGGAGCAACACATCGCGCGCGCTGACGTGGCCGGACTTGAGCCCGGCGCCGTCTCCCCGATGCCGCCCGGGATGGATGCGGTGCTGAGCGGGCAGGAACTCGCGGATCTTGTCGCGTTTCTGAAATCGCGGCAATGAGCACGGGACGGAGCGCGACTGCGCCGGACCTGGTTTCTTGGTGGGCCGTGCGCGCCGCGCGCGGCGGGTTCGACGGGAGCGGTGAAGGCCGCGCGCGGAGC
>SXGU01354488.1_pt1 | contig 29538 bp, 35 predicted proteins | sample 3174531 | NCBI WGS metagenome assembly SXGU01 (sample SAMN11356863, study PRJNA531348) | freshwater metagenome | isolation source: freshwater sample F1-140 | place: China: Fuxian Lake, Yuxi | collected 2017-12-25 | reverse complement strand
GCCTAGTAGTCATCTCGATTACAACTTGCGAACGCTATCGGGGAGCGTTCACGAGTCCACCTCTTCACGGTGTATCAGACATTTCGTTCTGCTCTACGCCGCCCCCTCAAAGCGTTTGACCTCGTGTCGAACCCTTCGAGGAGGTCCGAATGGATTTGGTATGGGGCATGCTCTACGGAGCACTAACCATGATGATCCGGCACCCGCTCCAAGGGGTGTCGGCGTGGCTTGCCACCACGTTTATCATCGTCGTGATGCTGCCGAGCCTCACGGTCTTGATTCCCCGCAAAGGTTTCAAGAAGGTACCGGCCGCAGCTTTCGCCCTGTGGTGGAACGTCTGCGTCGTCTTTGTCGCCACCGTGGCGGCGCGGATCGCGATTGCCCTCGCGAAGCTGCTCTGGAGCGTCCTTTGCTGGATGTTCTCCTACAGCTGGGAGCGTGCCATGCCAGGCGCGCGCCGATCCAAGCGGAAGTCGAAACGGAAGGCTCACGCCGACCGCCACGACGACCACGAAGACGAAGATGACGACGATCATGACGACGCTGATGGCGACAGCGAAGATCATGACGAGCACTAGTCGAGTGCTCGCTCTCCTTCTCACGGCCGATCAACGACACGTCGGCCACTACTCGAAGGGCTCGACTGACGTCGATCCTTTCGAGGAGGCGTTCCTGACTCTCCCCTTGTCCACGTGTTTCACGTGTGCAAAGGGAGGGACAGCAAGACTGTGCACCTCATCCCCGGGCCCGCGCGACGTACCTTTTCGCGCGACGTCCATTAGAGACCCAAACCTAAGGAGGACAGCAGAAATGCTCAAGTACCAGTTCTTCTAGCCGAAAGGCGAACAAGAACGAAGGGTCCGGTGGACCCGAAAAACACCCGCGTTGGGCGCTGAAATTCCTCAGCGAATCGCAACGCGCAACCCGAAGCCCGCGGCAAGGTTCGGCGCCCGCTCGACCGCGCCCCTTGCCGCACCACCTACCCTGCTGACCCCCGCAATGGCCGGGGTCATGGAGAATGCTCCGCATCATGCACCCTTCTCAATTCGGTTAGCTGGAATACTTTTGGGGAGTGATCCCCTCTGGTAAGCCAGCTCTTCATTCTCTGCACGACACGTTCTGACAGGAGCGTCTCTTCATCTCGATGGTGGCCCGATACGCGCCGCACTTCGCCGCGCTGCCACTGAGTCGATGCTTCCACTGCCTCACCGCCCGCATCGCCCACGAAGGACACAGCGACTTCCAAGCTGTGGGCCCGTGCATCTGGAGAGAGAACTCGTCTGTCCCGGGAGCCCGACATCTACGACCGTCGCCGCAAGGCCACGCTCGCAAGATCTCGGATCACTCCCGGCCCCGTTCCCAGAGCTTAAACTCTTGAGCTCTGAGATGTGGACTTCGAACCACGTTTTGCCTCGCCCTGCCGGCTCGGAGGAGAGAGCAACGCCGCGCGTTCATCTCCGGATGGACGGCGGTGGTCGTCAAATGTACGAACTCGGCCTCGGCTGACTTTGTCCATACGCCTGGCGTCCACGGCGCACACCTGCTTTGGCATGGTCACTGCACCCCTTGCCTCCGAACCGGTGGAGCGAGTCAAACCAGAACCTCACCGTTTGCTCCAGGCCGGCGTTGCGGTGCCCGTCTGTCGCCTCGCTGTAGCGCTGCTACCGCTCCGGCGATCAGCCACCTGCGCCTTGTCCTGAACCAAACGGAGAGGTTCTGCAAACCTTTCGCACTCTCTTCTCAGCCCAAAACCCGCCAGATGGCGGGTTTTGTGTTCAACGACTTGTCATCGTGTACAACCGGCGTATGATGAAAGAGCAAAGGAGATCGCATGCCTGTTATCACAATTCTCCCCGACGGCACGTACGAAGACGACAGCCCCCCAACACCCCCGGCACCCGCCGGCCCGGAACTTGCGGAGATTCGCGAACTCCCCGAGCTCCAGATCGTACCGGTCACTCCGACCCCTACGACTCACCCGTTTCCGCCGATAGCACCTGGAGCCGACCCGCTCCCCCTCCCCTTTGGCCGCCCTCCTCCACCTCGGATTGGCGAAGCCTGACACGAGCTTCTGCGGAAGCTCGATTTTCTATAGCAAAACCCGCCCAAATTGGCGGGTTTTGTTCACTCTCTTCCTCAGCGTCCCCCGTGAGCCTTCGAAAGCCACTTGGTGACCGACAAACCTAACAAAGTGGTAAAAAACTGTCAAGAAATATCAGACTCGGCAAATTATTTACTCAAAAATTATACTTATTTTAGCAAAATAATTCTGTCAGTATCTATCCGACACGAAATGCCAAGGCGTTGACAAGCACTCCTTCGTCTGCTAGGGTCGTTTCTTGCTCAGTCGAGCGAGAGTTGAAAGCATCCGCTTTTGGCTACACTTCAGGAGGACGGGATGGATAGTTCCCTCAAAGATCGCTCGTCGCGTCCTCCGTTTTCGGAAGGACCACAGCATGGAACACAGTTCACGACTACGTCAGACCGGACACGATCCGCTGACCGACGTCGCCGCACTGATCCTGGGCAAGCACGCACGCGTGCATGACCCGATCTTCGAGACCCATCCCTACTTCGTCCGTGGGGGCGTCGTCTGTCCCATCGGATCGATATGACGCTCCTCCTCGCTCCTCTCCTCCCGCTTCTACGACCGCGGTCCCTCCGTACGTGAGGGCCGTTTTTTATTGCTTCCGCGACGGATACTGACTCGCGCCTTCCCACGCAAGATCAAACAACGCACGCATCGCATCGGCAATTTCCTGGCTTGTAATCACAATCGCGAGTACAGCGGATTTGTACGAAAACAAGTGGATGATATTCCCACGAATAGTGATCTCCCCGTGGATCGGAAACTTACTGGCGGGAAGAATACGAATTTCCCCATTGGGGACATCGGGGATCAGTTTCTCATCCGGATCTTTCATGGTGATGAGCGAACGATACTTCGCCTCACCGGAACGGAATTGCGCGAGATGCTCAGCCTGTGTTTTCAATACATCATCCATGGCCAACACATCATCGAGCGGAACAATTTGAACGAACTCTCCTTTTTCAGAAAGGAACAATTCGCGCACCATGTTCAGCCCCGCCGGCCCTTCCAAATACCGAATCTGTGGCTTGGCTCCCTCAACGTTAAACATGGCCATGAGCATCGGCATGACATCGTCGAGCTCGGATTCCTTCTCTTCAATTTCCCGACGCTGCATGCGCAAAATACTGCGCAAGCGCTCGGGGGTTTCGGCCACGTAGTAGCGTTTCTTCCCGCGCACAAATGTACTCATGAGACCACGAGCACTCAGTGCTTCAATCATCACATACGTCGTAGCACGATTCACTTTCGCCTTGTGCGAGATATCTTGAACAGGAGCCGGGCCAAGTTCGAGCGACGACAGATACACCTGTCCTTCTTTCTCTGAAAGCCCAAGATGAATGAGTTCACGCAAAAGGTCGGTCATACGACGGTTATTCTACCAACTTCCGCAGAGACTCCAAAACTGTCTTGGCGGCGGCGTCCCAGGTGTACTGTGCCGCGCGTGCGAGCCCTTTCTCACGCATCGACTCTGAAAGGCCATGCTCCTCTGCCACACGCCGCATGGTTTTCGCGATGGCTTCTGACTCCATCGGAGAAACAAGCAGGGCTGCATCCGACGCAATTTCTCGATGTGCTCCAATATCCGACGCAATCACCGGTGCTCCGCACGCCATGGCCTCCAGCACCGGCACTCCAAACCCTTCATACCACGACGGGAACACAAAGGCGGTTGCCGCATTCATCAGCCCCGCCACCTCATTGCTTGGCAAATATCCCAAATACCGAATCGAGTCTTTCACCGGAGAACGTTCGTAATACGTTTTAATTTCATCGAACCCGTACCCCGGCGAACCAACCAAAATGAGCTCAAATGGGTCGCCCATGCCGCGTCCACTCTTAAACAACTCAAACGCCCGAATGAGTGTGCCGACATTTTTCTTCGCATCCATGCGCCCAACGTACAAAAAAAAGTGCCGGCTCAAGCGGAGGGCTTGAAGGGTTTGCTGGACTTCCGGCTGTGGGAGTCGCTTGTAGGTTTGAACATCAATCCCGTTTGAAACCACCGTCACCCGATCTTCCGCCACACGAAATGTCTCCACGAGTTCGGATTTTGTAAAAGCCGAGACAGCGAAAATCTGTGTTGCGCGTTTAATGGCGTGTTTGGTTTGCACAAGTAGTTCACGGCGTGCACGACGATCGTAACGTGCTGCGGCGCGAATGAACCCCACATCGTGAATCGTTGTGACGGTCGCCCGTTTCTTTTTCGCGTTGCGTGGAGCAAACAGAGGCAGTCCCTGTGCCGGCACAAACAGCACATTCGGCTTATGCCACAACATTTCCCAACTCATGCGCAATTTCATCCACCCGCGCCCCGGCCATGTGAGCACACGCGATTCCCATCCATCCGGCAATGTACCGAGCTCACCCTGAAGTGGCGTAGGTGAATACAAAATTACTCGCTCCCCTTCGCGCAGCGTCTGCGCCTTCAAAGCTTGAATGAGATGGTACGCATGCCACTCAACCCCCGTGCGATGTTCTTTGTTCGCAGATTGGGCATCAATGGCGAATGTGATGGGCATAGGGAGGAGCGAAGAGTCGTGAAGTGGTGGAGTTTCGAGGGCCGAGGGCGGGAGCGTGAGGTGTATGTATCAGGACGTGAACACGCTGCGTTTGTACGCTTCGAGATTTTCGAGAGCGATACCCGTGCCTTTGGCCACACACATCTGTGGATCTTCAGCAACGAAGGTTGGGACGCCGGTGGCTTCAGCAATCAGTTTATCTAAATTACGGAGCTGTGACGATCCACCGGAAAGCACAATCCCTTTGTCCATGACGTCAGCAGAAAGTTCTGGTGGTGTTTTGTGAAGCACTTCCTTCACGGTATGAATAATTCCCTCGAGCTCATTTTGAATTGCTGCCGTTACGTCGTCCGATGTCACTTCAATGATCTTTGGGAGACCGGTAATCATGTCCCGTCCTTTCACTTCCATTGAAAGCTTCTCCGACATGTACACCGCGGAGCCGATATTAATCTTGATGTCTTCCGATGTGCGTTCACCGATGGCCAACCCGTACTTACGACGTACGAATTCTGAAATAGCCGCGTCAAGTTTCACACCACCAATACGCACAGACTCCGACGCCACAATTCCACCGAGCGAAATGACCGCCATCTCAGACGTTCCTCCCCCGATATCAATAATCATATGCCCGCTCGGGGAACCAATCGGAATGTTCGCGCCAATCGCAGCCACAATCGGCTCTTTGATGATATACGCTGCTTTCGCTCCCGCCGCGAGTGTTGCGTCAATCACCGCGCGTCGTTCGGTCGAGGTAATCCCTCCCGGCACAGCCACCATCACTTCCGGACGGAACAAACGAACGCCACCGAGGGCCTTGTTGATGAAGTATCGCAACATCGCTTCTGTGGTGCGGTAATCCGCAATCACTCCATCCTTCAATGGTCGGCGCGCGACAATCGTATCTGGCGTGCGGCCAAGCATGTCCTTGGCTTCCTTCCCTACCGCCAACACTTTCTTATCCGCATACGAAACAGCCACGACCGAAGGCTCGTGAATAATGATCCCGCGTTTCGGGACATAAACGAGCACGGTCGTGGTGCCTAAATCGATCGCGATTTTTTTCGAAAACATAAGCTACAATCCAACCTCAAACAGCAAGTCCTGATCTAGTTTCGTACTCACGTCGTACGTGCCATCTCCCCACTTTCCAGCATCTTCCGAAGGGGTAGCGGTCGTGACTGTCTTATCAAAATCGAGGTGCAACGTCAACGCATGTGCGGCGGCCCCCATCTGCTTTTCCACAAGCAAACGGTACGAACCCTTCTGAATCATCTGGGCGACCGATGGAGCCAACTCGTAGTCAAAGGAAAGCGTGCCGGTCTTGCCTGGCTCTATCGAAGTAAAACAACCAACCCAGGCCAAATCCAACTCCGCACCCATCTGCGGTTCTGCTGTCTTCCCGGACGGATTTTTCAGAGCGTCATCTTGGAGACATCCTTCTGCACGAACAAAGCGCGTTCCTTGTGGCGCGTACAATCGCGTGTACGTTCGGTACCGCGTTGTCTTCCAATCAAACGAACCAGTGTGGTTATATGTGATGGTTGTGCGCCCAATGAACTGTCCACTGTTGTTGCGGTAAATTTTGTAGGCAATAGCACGCTCAACCTTCGGATCGGTTTTCAAACTCGCCAGGTTGGCATCAACCACGAGTTGTACGTCCGTCTCTTCGGCTGCGGTGACACGTCCACCCCAACCAACACTCGTAAGCACATCCTCAACGGACGTGTCCTGGCTGTACAAGCCTACTTGTTTCGTTTCAAATCCTTCCACAAACAAAGCAGCAACATTCGACAGCTGTTCAAGCGGCAAAGCAAACACCTTTGCTTTAAGTGCATTCACTAAGTCCGCGATAATATCCTTGCGCTGCGCCTCAGGAATCCCTTGGCCGACATAAGCAATTTCCACTTGGTATTCGAGCGTGTCGAGAATATTCTCAGCAGTGAACGTTTGCCCACCCGCCTCAATAGAACCTGTCAAAACGAGGAGCTGCGACAAAAAGGTCGGCGTTAACCCAATCACCCCATCAAACGTCACTGACTCCATGGTAATGTCTCGATTTTCTGGCGGAATTCCTGCCGTTTCCTCGGCAAACAAACGTAGTGCTTGCTGAGCACTCACGGCAAAATCCGGCGACCAGTTGCTGTCGCGGAACCACCATTCCGTTGCTTCGTTGTATCGCGCGAGCGGCTCGGGAGGTACACGTGATGGGTTGGGGGTAGTGGCTCGATCGATGGCGTAACTGTCTTGGGTGAGCAAGGTTTTGATGTCACCGTTTTCAACACGAAGCACTCCATATGTTCCGATAAAACCACCGCCCGGTCGGAGTTCGGCGTTATTGAGAAGCAAAACAAGATACGCACGTTCACGGTCGAGGCCGGCAAACGACGGAAGAAGTTTTGCCGCTACCGCAAACGAGTGCAAAAGCTGCTGTGTTTCCTCAAGGCGTTGTTCAATAGGGTCGAGCGCTTGCAAAATAGGCCCCATGACGCCTTCGCGAGAAATTTCAGAGAGCTCTGAACGCACGATGGCGATGCGTGCTGCCACAAGTTCCATGTCCGGCCCAGCTGTCGCAAGACGCAACAAAATCGCTCTCTTCGTCTCTGACGGAAGCTCATCAAAACGCAAGGACGGCTCCACTCCTTCCACCATTGCCTGGATCTGTTCTTCAGAAAGGCCGGTGAGTCGAATAAGTTCGTCACCAAGGGATGCCACAAGACCGAGAGCATCTGACACATCACGTCCCGCTTCAATGATTTGTTGCGCAGCACGAACTTGTGTCCCCACCCAAGGAAGAACGATAATCGGTTCAATCCACACAAACGCTTCGTCAGCACGATTGAATGCTTCCGTGGCTTGCCCAAGCTCTTGTTGTGTCGCGGCAAAATCCAACGACTGCGCGGCAGTTTTCGCTCGTTCCACCGCGTCACGCCCATCAAGGGCTGCCGACACCACACTTCCAACCGACACCGCCACCACTACCCCCCACGCCACAAGCACAATCGCCAAAGCCCACAGCGCAACCCCAACCTTCCGGCGTCGCTCATGCGGCCGGTGAACTTCGTGTGGTTCTACGGAGTGGAGGAAGTTAACGGAGTGGGACATGTGGCTCATCTTTATACTTTCTAAAGTAGTATACCGCACTGCGGAGTTGAATGCGTGTGAGAGGCTTAAACATCTGTCGGAAAAAATGTCCTTCGGCGGTTTCACGGCGGTGGTAGTGGGTCATCACCGCTTCCGGGTGATACACCACACGCCATCCCGCTTTCCAAATTTGTCGACACAAATCCTGATCCTCAAAGTACACAAAATAGGCCGGATCAAACCCTCCAACCTTTTGCAATACTTCCTTGCGTACAAGCATTGCCGCTCCGAGCAAATAGTCGACGTCTTGCGTCTTGGAGTGGTCTACGTCCGTCATGAGGTACGAATCGATGTGGCGTTTGGCAAACGGAAGCGAACGCAAAAGAGGCACGCGGCGATACAAAACCGTCTTGGGTTCCATGAACCGATAGCAGCTGTACTGCAAACTTCCGTCAGGGTTGTTAAGCCGTGGCCCGACCATTCCCACGTTCGGGTTTGCATCAAGAAACCGAATGAGTGTTTCAAGGGAACCTTCGGGCAAGATAATGTCTGGATTAAAGATGAGCACGTACCGACCGGAAGCCTGAGCAAACCCTGTGTTCATTCCGACCCCAAACCCAAGGTTGCGCTCATTCACCAGGAGCTTCACTTCCGGAAATTCTCCACGCACCATCTCGACACACCCTTTTCCCGGATCGTTCTCCACCACAATCACTTCGTGAGAAACAGAAAGCTGCGCCCGACGAATACCTTTCAGTGTCTGACGCAACAGTCGAGGGGTGTTGTAGTGGACGATGATGATGGAGACATCCATATTATCGGAACCAGCGGCGCATTTCCTTTGCGGTTGTACGCTTTCGAGCAAGGTGGTAGTTGCGCTTTGCAAACATCTTGGGCAGGAGAGCAAACGCCGCCGGGAAGGCACCAATATTACGCGTTTCGAGGAGGAGTACGTAAACAAATCGTCGAATCTCGAACGCAAGGATCCACGGGAGAGCAAGGAGAATATTGCAGATGCGTTCGTTTTTCCAAATCATGAGCCAGTGGTTGCGAGTCGAATAGTAATTGCGCATCATCGACTTTCCGCGACGATTACGAATACGCTCAAACCATCCCATTTTTTCTTTTCCGTACGCCCCACGATAGTGATACGCCACGGCTGTAGGAATGTACCAAGCATCCCAACCTTGTGTGCGCAAACGCCATGCCAAGTCCACATCTTCTTTGTACAGGTAGAAATCCTGGTCGAAAAATTCGTCGCGATATCGCACATCTTGCAGTGCCGACGCTCGATACAACGAAAGCGCCGCGGTGACACCAAACACAGCCTCCTCCACGTCATACTGACCCGCGTCGAGTTCGCCTGCCCCACGGTCCGTCACGGTACGGTTGCGATGCGCTGCAAGCGCCGTTGAGTCAATGCGCTCAGAGCGAACGGTTTCTTTCAGCGCTTCATCGCCTCCATTTTCGGTGTACGCACGCAGCAGTTTTCCCCCAAACGAACCCGCTTCCGGATGTGCATCCGCCGCCTTCACAAGCATTTCTAAAAACGTCGGCGTCATGATGACGTCCGGATTGGTGGCTAAAATAAAGCGATCAGAAAGGGTATCAGGGTCCCATTTCTCCATCGCATACCGTGCCGCCTGGTTGTGCGCCGGAGAAAAACCGAGATTCCGTGCATTCCGCAACAATGTCACTTGCGGATAGTGCTCGCGCACATACGCTTCCACTCCATCCACTGAACCGTTATCGATCAACAAGACACTAAAATCCGTAAAGGTCTGCGCGTAAATAGACCGGAGCAAATCCGGAATAAATGCCATCGAGTTCCAGCAGACAACATGAATGGAGATACGTGGGTACATAATGAAAAGGTTGTGGGATTTGGGTTGTGGGTTGTAGCAAAATCTCTACAACCCACTTACCACAACCCACTACCTAGTTTTCGCTGTCACATTAAATCCAAGGTACTTCCCTAGCATGAGTCGGGTCTGTGCGTCGATCGCTGGGAAGGCTCCAAACAGAATGAAGGTGATGGGCAACAGAGCCCACTGCGCCACCATCACGAGCCATGCCCACTTCCCCACACTCTTTGGCCGCGCCGGCAACAACGTAAACGAGAGCCCTCCGGACACAAACACTCCCACCATCGCAAACCGCATCAACCACTCAAGCGTAAACGGCGCCGCCTGCACCAGAGCACTTCCTTGATCGCTTGCGAGCTTCAGCGGAAGCCAACCGAGAATAAAGATAAGGAGTGGTGCTGTGGCCCAGGTGTACATCCCTTCGATGTGGTTGAAGAGATATTTGAATTTTTTGCTGCGAGAAATACGCTTGTTTTCTCGAAACGCGTCGATCATGTACGGCAAATGCTCCACGCCCCAGGCCCATCGCCGCATTTGTTTATAGAGGGCGACAAGCGCTTGCGTGTACGTGCCTCCTGTCACCGTGTCCATCGACACAGGCATGAACATTGGGACCACACGATAGTTCCCGTCGTACTTGATGAACGCTTGCATGAAAATCCGCGAGTCCTCCGTCACAATATCTTTCTGCCAGAAACCAACATCTTTCAACATCTTCCACGGCATGGAGTGCGACGAGAAGGTCCAAAGACGTTCGGGACGCGCCAGCTCCGTCAAAATCCAAAAGGTCGTACCAAACGCCGCGGTGCGCACCGGCGCCGGAGTGGTCCAAATATTGTTTGAAAACAAGGCAACCGGCTGGTAAGACGCAAGCTCGGGGTCTGGAACAGTACAGTACAAGTGGGTGAGATAAGAGAAATACTGAGGATGAACAACGGTGTCGACATCAAACGAAGAAACAACAATGTTCTCATCATGCAAGGCGGGCTCTTCCGCTGCGAGAACCTCAACCACCCGGTGAGCGGTCCAATTCAAATTCGATCCTTTCCCTGGGATTTCATCCGGCAACCCAGAAGGATGTTCTGTCACGATAATCCGACGAAACGTTTTTCCAAATTCTTTTTGTGCGAGCTCCGCATTTTTTTGAAAACGAGCATGGTCGCGATCTTCACCAGCGAGCACGATCATGATGCGATCGTTCGGGAATGACGCATCGCGAATCGAACGAAGTGTATCGCGAATAATGTCGTATTCCTCACGCAAGGTCGGCAAAAAAATGAGGTGGACGATCTCACTCGCCCGTGGCAGGCCAACCAATTTTGCTTCCCAATCTGTCGCCGTCGTTTGTCGATATTCTCGGTAGGCGCTCATCAAGTGGATGACAAAATACACGACACGCAACAACCAAAACAAGTCAAAAACAATGATGAAAATAATGACAATCGCTGGAGCCACAAACGACAGACCAATGGCCAACAAGAGGGTGCTCCAGACGAGCACCCCCGGGACCATTTCCCAAAATCGATTGTGGCCCAGCGTGGCCACAGGCTATTCGGCGGACGAAGAAATATCGCGGCGCAGACGGTCGAGCACGCGCGAAGCATGGTCGCGACCACCAAGACCAAAAGCCAAACCTCCGGCGAGCGAAAGCATGGCAACGAGTCCTGTGAAGAGCACACGAATCAAATCCGGGGCAATCTGCAACTGCACAAGTGCCGCCATGAAGCTGAACACGAGGATTGACCACTTAGCGATGCCCGAAAGAAAATCAGCCGAAGCAAGCTCCGCCGCAGACACGGCTTTCTTCACGACATTGCGTACGAAGTTCGCAAGCAAAATTCCCGAGAGGAGAATGATGACAGCGATAATGACGTTTGGAAGGTAGAGCACCACCTGCTTGAGGTAATCCGTGACCTGTTCCCAACCAAGAATATCCGTTGCGGCAATAAGTGCCACCACTACAAAGAACCACTTCACGATCCAACCAAGTAACTGACCTACGTCGAGCGTGAGTCCCATGCGATCCAAGAACCCCTTCAACTCTGCTCGTGCAAACAATTCGTTAATACGAAGCATGGCGACCACACGAATAACGAGATGACTCAGCGCGTACGCCACAAGCAAACCCGCCAAAAATACGACGGCAGCACCGAGGATGTTTGGGAGGTACGACAGAATGGTGTCCCACAAGTTAAGAACAGAGACTTGAAGCACATTGACGGCCTGTGTTGCCATAAGAACAGAGTAAAGAATAAGGGATCAACCAAGGTGCGCAGAAGGAAGGGTGATGTGTGGCGGACGGTCGTACAGCGGTTTCGCGTACACATCGGGTTTGGCTTGTGCGAGTTGCTGGTCGAGTTTTACGACAAGCTGAGCAAGTGTTTGACGTTCGGGGTTAGGAAGCTCGATCACGGGAATGTCCCGCACAAAAGCAATGCTATTAGCAACAGTAACCGATATACGGGCTGATGTGAACGACCCAGGTCCCGTGACAACCGCTACCGCATCGAGGTCCTCAACCTTTATATTCCATACACGCAGGCATTCGTGAAGGGTGGAGAGTATCTGTTCGGGCGGAATGGCGGCCGCTTGTACTTCTGTAAGTGAGCCCTCTTTCCAAAGCCCAAACGTCGCCGCCCGCAAGTCCTGCGAGGCAATGAGGAGCACCGTCATAACCCAATGCGGTCCACCATGACAATTTTATCGCCTTCCAGAATGGAAAACAAAAACCGGTCGGTCACGTGACGGCGATAGAGATATTCTTCTTTCTTGAGCAGTGTGTAGTTAATCTCGTGACTCAGTTCCGCCTCAAAGTGCGTTACTAAACGCTGCAAGGCTTTCGTATCAATGTCGCCAACAATGAGAATATCGGTCCCCACATCTGTGTTGCCGGTGAAGCGGCCTGTGAACACCAGGAAGTCGATCGTTCCCTTCTCGTCGATCTCTTGAACAAGATTATTCTTCAGAAGCAAATTCGCTTTTTTGAACAAGTTACGCAAGTCCTCGAAAATGACGAAGTCCTTGTTCGCTTGATAATACTTTTTCTTTTCGGCAAGTGAGGCACCAACGCTTGGTGTGTGTCCAGCGTCTCCACATTCAACGACCGCCCCGAATTCAACCAAATTCTGCAATTCGCGACGTACAGAGTTGAGCTGTGCATCGATGCGACGCGTTAATTCTCGAACAAAAAATGCTTGCTCTGGGTTTTGTAAAAACAAAGCAAGCAGGCGCGCCCTGGTCTTTGAACCAAACAACTGTTCAAGTTTGAATCCGTTCTTCGATTCTCCCATAGGGTGGCCTCCTATCCCCCTCTGTTGCCGCCCGAAATTCCTTAGGTATAATGTACATGCTATGTCATTGTTGATCAAGGCCGCCGAATATCAGGATCCGGGGGTAGATAAGAAAGGAATGGGGGCGGCTCTCGTGGTTCCACTGGAAGGACGAGGTGGATTTGCGTTTGCTTTGTGTTGGCTCGAAGTGAAAAACGAGGACGGAAACCGTGTCATAGGGCTCCTGGGTGAGCACATCGAGCGTTTAGCTGCTGCGTTTGGACGCGATGCAAATCCGCAACACCGTTTTGAACAATTTTTAAGTGCCCTCAACGAACAGGTGGCAACGCAAGTGCGTGATGGAGCGTGGAATATTGCGATTCAAAAATTCCATGCGCTCGTCGGCATCGCCTGTGACCATCAGATGTACCTGTCCGGAGCCGGAGATTTATCCGCTCTGTTTTTGCATCGCACTCCACAGCAACGCTATCAGGTCTACAATTTGTTCCGAAGCATCCAAACCGAACAGTCGTTGCCCACATGGGAAAAAGCGTTCGCCGTTGTTCTCGACGGTGAACTGCATCCAGGTGACGTGTTCTGTGTGTCGAACTTAGACTTGCCTCGCGTGGTTTCACAAGATGAACTCAACACGATTCTTGCAACCCTCCCGCCCGCCTCCGCCACGGCAAAAATCCGTCAGTACTTCCCCGCTGTTTCCCCTCTTAAGATGGTAGTGATTCAAGCAGCGAGCGCGGAAACGCCTGTTGTGGAATCTGCACAAACCCTCTCGCGTGTTTCCATCGAACAACTCAATGAAACAGAAGCTCTCACAAACACCCTCCTCGACGACCAAACCCCACGCCCACTTCAGAGCATCCTTTCAACCATAAAAAGCGTCATGAGTGGTCTTGGTGGTACTTCTGAGAGAGTGACGCCGGGTGTCACGCCAAAAACCTTAACGAAAGCCACGACGAAGACAGCGACAAAGATCCTGTTTTCTACGGGCATGACGGTTGTTTCCTCTCTCAAACATGGTGTAACCACTTCCAAGCGTCTGTTTGAAACCGTCCGTCGCATGGGTGGAGTAAAGGCAGCTGTACAAACCCTTCTTCGACGTGGTCGCGACCATGGTTTCCATTTGCACCGACGATACAAACAACTCCCGGCCACAACAAAATATCTCGTCTTTGGAGCCCTCGGAGTCCTGTGTTTGTTTGCGGGCAGCATTGTCTTTGTAAGCAATGCACGGGAGCGCGATGCTGCTGAAGCCGCGTACGTCAAACAAACCGAAAGTGTTGAGGCAACCATTGAACGCGCGGCAGGGGCCGTCATCTATCACGACGAAACCCAAGCCCGCACGCTCTACGCCGAAGCGCTCGCCAAAACCAACGCCCTACCTTCCGATACCCCCGAACATCAAGCGGCTACAAGCGCGTTCCGCACACAAATCAGTGCTGCTCTCGACGACCTTCGCCACCTCACCACTATCGTATCCCCAACCATGGTCGCCGACCTCTCCACCCTTGCACCCGACCTCACAGGCCGTGCTCTGACGAGCGTCAGTGGCGCCACCTACGTGTTTGCCTCCGACAAACGTGTCTACCGCTACGACGCCGCCACCCAAGCGTTTGTCCTTGCTCCAACAGGTGAAGCAAGTGTTGGAAGTCCACTCGCCACATCCTCCGAGGACGGCGAAGCCCTCGTGCTCGACGACCGCCCCGGCATCAATACCTTTACTCCAGCCTCCTCCACCCTCAGCATCACGGATCTCAAACCTGCGGACGGCACACGCTGGACGGATGTCGCCCTCTACGGCGGCCGCGTCTACGTTCTCCAGCCGTCTGACAACCAGATCATTCGCTTTTCCCCCGCCGGAGCCGGGTACACCACGGGTGCAAACTGGATCAAAGCGCGCTCCACCGACCTCTCCGATGCTGTGTCACTGGCTATCGACGGCACCGTGTTCGTTCTCAAAGGTAACGGTGGCATCGTTCGTTTTGTTGCCGGAAGCGAAACCGGCTGGGCCACACCTGCCATCGACCCTGCCCTCACCGCTCCAACAGACATCTGGACGTCGCCTGAGTCTTCATTTGTCTACATCCTTGAGCCTGCCACCCAACGCCTCGTCATCCTCAAAAAAGACGATGCATTGCTGGTCGCACAATACCGCTCCGACACCTGGAGCGGACTCTCAGATTTCCTCGTGGACGAGGCAAACAAAACAATCTATCTCATCGCCGGATCAAAGATGTACTCCATCGCCGCGAGTCATCTAAAATAAAAGCAAAACCGACCCTGCGAGGGGTCGGTTTTGAAATACTTACTTGATGTTGACCGTGGCGCCTGCGTCGACGAGCTTTTTCTTCATTTCGTCTGCACCGGCTTTGTCGAGGCCTGCTTTTACCACCTTTGGTGCGCCGTCAACGAGGTCCTTGGCTTCCTTGAGGCCGAGTCCTGTCACTTCGCGCACCACTTTGATGACACCAATCTTGTTGTCACCAGCGGCAGCGAGTTCAACGTCGAAAGACGTCTTCTCTTCTGCAGCAGCGGCTCCGGCTCCGGCTGGAGCGGCCATCATCATGGCTGGAGCGGCGGCGGAAACACCGAACTTTTCTTCGAGCACTTTCACGAGCTCGGAAAGGTCGATCACGGACATCTTTTCAATCTCGGAGACGAGGGCCTGGAACTTAGCTGGCACCTCGACCACTTTGGTTTCGTCGGACATAGTGTTGAGTTGGAGGTTCTCAGGTTCGTAGGTTCTCAGGTTCGCAGAATCACTTTGGACCCCGCGCACCTGCGACCCTGCGCACCTGCGACCCTAATATGATTAAACAGCTGCTTTCTTATCCTTCACTGCCCCAAGGACCGTGACGAGCCCACGCAGGTTGCCGGCAAGTACGTTGACGAAGCCGGAGACTGGAGCGTTGAGCGTGCCCACCAACTTGGCGAGCAATTCCTGCTTGGATGGGAGCGTGGAGAGCACTTTCACAGCCTTGCCGTCCACCAACTTTCCTTCGAGGACACCGCCCACCATTTTCATGGCTTCACGGTCCTTGATGAAAGCAGCGACGAGTTTGGCAGCAGACACTTCATCCTGTGTGCCAACCGAGGTGAGGATACTGCCTTGCAGTCCATCCATCGGTGCATCGATTCCTGCTTCTTTCAAAGCACGAACGAGGAGTGTCTTTTTGGCGACGAAGGAAGTGACACCCGATTCGCGTCCTTTTGAACGCAACTTGTCGGCGTCTTCCATGGTGAACCCGGAAATCTGGGTGAACACCGCGGCCTTCATGCCTCCGAAATGCCCTGCAAGCTCAGAAACAATTTCTTCTTTCTGTGCGCGCGTCTTTGGCATAGATAGGTTCGACCTTTACGACTCTAAATAAAAATTCTCCGAACCATGGCTCGCAGAACTACAGAAAATCCTAAGATATTCTGCCTCGACGGGACTTACTCCTCCTTCGCTAAAGCTTCGGAGGAAACCCGTTTTCTACGGCGTAGGTTGGCCCTAGAGTATAAAAAGACGGCCTGTATGTCAAGGCCGGCGGCGAAGTGCTTGGTAACGCTGTTCCCAAGAACCATAGAGCTGTTCCGTAAGCCAGCTGTTGGCCCAGGCTGTCTCCGGCACGTGCACGGGGACGAACGAAGCACCGAAGAACGAACGCGTCCCCACAGCCTGCTGAACAAGGAAGAATCCATCGACCTCACGCATGGGGAGAATAATGAGGTTGTGCTCGAACTGTGTTACGAGACGGAGAGTGCCCAACGGGACGTCAAAACCCGGTGGGATCGACTCAAGACTCAATGCCCAGCGGGGGTGAATCCCAAGCCTGGTCCAAACATCGACCAGTTCCTTAGAGCGCTCAACATCCACCGTCGCACGCGGGTCATCCAAAACCTCTCGCAGAGCGTTGCCGTATTGCCTCCACGACTCCGCAAGCGGACGTCCAACCCGTTGAACATGCGCCCGCAGTTTCTCGAGCTCATCGATGATACGCTGCGCCAGAGGCGCGTCTTCTTCCTCTGCAGAAGTCACAATTACCACGATGAGTTCCGTCCCACGGTCCCCACGAAGGTAGCTCTGCAAAAACTTCTTTGCGTAGTGCTCCGAGCTTTTCACTTGAACCGAAAGTTCACCTACATCCGTCACGCACACCGCATCGCGTCCGTAGGCATCCTCCAACCGAGTGGGCGTGCGCACGTCACGCAGCCACGCCGGATCGCGAATCCTCGACCGTAGTGCACGTAGCACACGATACTCATTTTGCAGACCGCGCTCCCGTGCCGCTTGTCCGTGTTTGCGCCCCAGGGCATTCACTGGCGTATGACGTCGAACCATGTTCTCTCCAGAAGGAAGCAGCCCTATCTAAGCAAACCTCCACTCATTGTCAATCATCCAATGAGTGTTCCTCTAAACGACTTCCCTTTCAACAAAGCATCGAGGTTCGCCAAATTCTTCCCATTTAAGAGAACAGCCTGAATGCGTGAAGCATGCGCCAACCGAGAGGCAACTGGGTCAAACGGAACATTCATCCCTGGGTCCCAGGTATTTCCCACCATCTTTCGGAAGTCCTTCCAGGTGATTTCACAAATTGCTTCCGCATCGTCGTGCTTACGCGGATCCTTGGTATAGAGATAGTCGATGTTCGACAAGTTCAAAACCATGTCAGCACCCAACCGCTTGGCAATGCGGGTGGCCACGTAATCTGTTGACCAACCCGGTTTCCATCCGGCGGCCACAAGAACGCTTTCCTTAAAGTGGACGGGGATGCGTGTGGGATCTTTGTACATGATGGGGTGCGCAATGTCGCGAAACACCGTGCGCATCAAGTGACCATTCAAACGCGTGGAGTGAATCCCGAGCCAGTCCAAGTCATCGCGCGTCACTTTCACCACATCTTTTGCCGCGGTCTGATACCGCCGTGCCGTTCCACCACCCCCGACCACAATCACAAATTTCCATCCACGCTTCGCATGCGTGGCAAGCGTCTTTTTGAACCCCTTCAAAAACTCCGTGTCGATGTCACCATTAGGAACAACAATCGAACCACCAACGGAAATGACAAGAGTTGTGTGTGGAGGGAGGGACTTGGTCATAAGCAGATTCGGAAAACGACGCCCGGAGGCGTCGCTTGGGGATTAATTTTCTTCGGCGTGTTTGATAAGCCAGTTCGTCCCGATACTCACGAACCAGAGGAGAAGTCCGGCCACGAACGCAGGGATGAATCCCGTGACATCAAATCCTTTCACAATGGATGACACAATCCAAAGCATGAGAGCGTTGATCACAAATGTGAAGAGGCCAAGCGTCAAAATGTTGATCGGCAAGGTCAGTATAAGAAGTACAGGACGAATGAGGGCATTTACGAGTCCGAGTACAAGGGCAGCGATGAGTGCCGTGTAAAACGATGCCACATGAAACCCAGGGACAATGTTTGCCACAACCAGCATTGCCAGGGCGTTGAGCAACCAACGGAAGAGGAGTTTCATACGTCGGAAGGGTTAAACTTGGCTTTAATTTCTTTCACTTTGTTTTCCACTTCATCGAGTTTCGCTTTGCACAGCGCCGCCAACTCCAGACCGCGTTCAAATTTCTTCAATCCTTCATCCAGGTCTGCCCCGTCGCGTTCAAACCATTCCGTAATCTGCTCAAGCTCTTCAAACGCCGTGGCGAAGTTCAGTTGTTTGGGTTTTGCAACCATATCAAATCAATTTCTGTTTTCCCGTTCCGTTTGTGCGCAACACTTCCGCGTCGAACGTTCCGCCGGCCAATTGTACGCCGACTTCCGCTCCCGCGACAAGCTGACTCGGGTCTTTCACCACGCGTCCGCCAAGGTTTACAATCGCATACCCTCGACCAAGCACACGCTTGGGATCAAGCTGACGCAATACTTTTTCCTGAGCCGTAAGACGATCGCTCAAGCGAGGAAGCCACGCATCCACCGAGCGCACAAAGCGGGCTTCGATAGACACGGCTCGTTCACGATGGCGTTCCACTAACGAACCAATAACTCGTGTGGCACGCTCAACAACCGTACGACGACGTCCCATTACATCTGCCAGACGTGTCTCCATTTGTTGGAGAGACATGTCGATTTCAAATCGTACATCACGACGGTCCGGAACGATGCGCTCTGCAGCGTTACTTGGCGTGGAAGCACGGACATCGGCGGCATATTCGGCAAGGGACTCGTCCCGTTCATGCCCCACACCGCATACCACAGGAATACGGGAGCCAAAAACAGCACGGGCAACCCGCTCGTCATTAAACGCGTGTAGGTCTTCGAGCGATCCCCCTCCGCGTGTGAGCACAAGAACATCCGGACGCTGTTCATCGGGAAACGCATTGAAAGATGTAAACGCGGACAAAATCTCCTCGACGGCTTCCTTTCCCTGCACGTGCACGTGTGCAAAATCCACTTCCACTCCACCCCAACGATTATTCAAAATGCGCAAAAAGTCGCCGTAGGCTGCCGCATCACGCGACGTAATCAAACCGATGCGTGCCGGAAACCGCGGCAACATACGCTTTCGTCCCACGTCAAACAACCCTTCGGCCGCCAACTTCTTCTTCAACGCCTCATACGCTTTTTTTAACGCCCCTTCCCCGACCGGTTCCATTTGCTGCACGTCAATCTGAAAATTGCTCCAATTTTTCACGCACGGATACCCAAACACTCGCACACGCATCCCATCCTCAAACGTGCCGGTTACTTTGTAAATCGTCGCGAAGCACGCCACTTTCGTATTTGGCTCATTCTCATCCTTCAACGAAAAGATGTGCCACTTGCCATCCTTGAGCTGATAACCCGTGAGTTCCCCCTCAACCACAATCTCCTGCGACGGGACATGCTCACGCAGAACCGTGTTCACGATCTGCAAATACTGCGAAACGGAAAGGACGTGGCCTTCAGTCACAAATTATAGAAAAAAGGGTGGTTGAAAATATTGCACAAGCAGCCAGAGGCCAGCACCAAGGACGAAGTGTGACACGAGCATCTCAAGCCAAACACGCTGCCCTTCACGTCCTCCGAAGAGTCCCATTCCAAGGGATGGAAAAATAACCGTTCCCGTCACGATCCACGCGCACACGGCGTAAATCGCCAGCGACAAAAACGAAAAGGGTGAGTTCGTAAACACGAGCCATTCGTTTTTAACAAAGACAATGTAGATGAGCCCGAACAACGAGCCGATGACCAGATGCAACAAGAGAGCAACAAGAAATTTCTCGTGACGGTCGAGCGTGCGACCAAAAATCGTCTTCACGTCCACCAAGAGTGGTGCATTCTGCACACGCCATCGTTCAACGATCTCAAGAACAATCGCGGGGATCGCAAACACAAACGCTACGAGACATCCAATCGCTGTACTGAGAATGTAATCCATAAGCTCGCAGGTTCTCAGGTTCTCAGGTTCTCAGGTTCTCAGGACCAAGTTATGGTCTCTGCGAACCTACGAACCTTCCTCCCTGCGAACCTCATTTATCACCTCGGGTATATCACAATCACCACACGTGCGCCACTGTAGACATCTCCATGGTTCCAATCGCGAATTGCGTCCATCACCACACTTGTCGAATAGAAATATTCGCGTCCGAGACGTGTCCCTGGGTCGTTAGAAATAAATCCGTCTTCGGTGTATCCACGCAAAACGTACATGTGGTACAGCGGACCTTCGCCAGAAAAATTTGGATTACCGAGTTCACGCCCGGCGGTCGGCACAACAACAGGATGACCGGCTGCCAACAGTGCCTTCAAATCATCCACGGTTGGGTCAAACACCAACTCAGCACGAAACGTTGGGTAGGCGGCCTCGATAACGCGTTTGGTTTGCTCTGCAGAAATACTGAGTCCCATGCCAATCGATTCTTCAAGAGCAACGAGTCGATACAACTCCTGGTCCGCTTCCGCTGGGTCAATAACCGTCTGTGTTGCCCCTTGATAATAGCGCACAACCATGAAGACAGCCGCTTCCTCACAGGTTTCCTCATGCATTTCATCCCAAACTCCAAACGGAGCTTGCGAGGTAAATGGAACCGTGAGATTGATTTCTCTTACAGGCGCTTCTTCCGTGTTTTCTTGAACGGGAACAGGAGTGGAAACAGGTTCATCGACTTGCTCTGTTTCAAGGCGGGGTGCGGGGACCCCGCCTGTGATTGGTTCAACAACAACCTCTTCTTCCACCTCGACCACCTCTGGTTTTACTTCTTGCCACGAAACGGCCGCGGGGAGTTCAGGAGCTGTCGAAGTGCGCCACGTCTCGCGTATGGCACCTCTCGAAAAAAACAGGACGACGCCTACCGCTGCGACACCGACACCTATGATCGCCGCCAAACGTCGATTCATATACAAGTTTCCTTATCGCTGATGACACGAACGGTACGTACCTTTTCCATCACAGATGTACCCATCCGGACATTGTGCATCGGATTCGCACGCACAATACGGACGTTTGGTTTCGTAACAAACGCTGTTTGAACGGTCGTCAAAACAAAGCAGGAGAGGACTGCAGAAATCGCGTGGCGAAGGCGAAGCGTGGCAGTCTGTGGTCCGCTCATACTTCATCGTACCCCCGGCCGCTTCACACGTTTCCGGAGCAATATTGTCCCAATAGAGATTTTCCGTCAGGGGAAGGCTGTTGATGTCTGTCACAGGAGCGGGCAACGACTTTTTTTGCATCGACGCCAAAGCACCCACACCCACAATGACAACAAGTGCTACAAGAAAACCCAAACCCATTTTTTGTTCTTCGTTCATATCAAGATTTCCATGCGTGCTCGGCGACCCACTCTTTTACCTTCCATGTCGCCCGCACATCATCTTCATTATACGCCAAAATCTTATCGATTAGCGCTTTCTCGCGCGTCTTTAGCCACTGTTCCACCCACAACACAGAGTTGGCTCCCGATGCATCTTCACTACGCCACTTCACTCCCACGTACGCGCCAATGTCTTTGAGTGAATAGAACGTGAGTGGAAAAACAATCGTGTGGCGAATGGTTTGCATGAGGTCGATAAAATTGCGCTCAAACGCCTCAAGCACCATTTCGCTCGCCCCATATTTCGCGGCAAACCGCCGCACCACTTCCACCTCAAACCAACCATAGTGATACACCGGCGCATCAAGATGACTTTCGATAAACGCACAAAAGCGCTTCCATAGGTCCGCTTCAAGTTCCGGAGACTCCGCAAGAAACGCGTGATACGTTTGTTTCCCTTTCTCCACCACAAGCACACCGAACAAATAGTCGAAGTCGCGGAGTGGGTCGCTTTCAATGTCGAAGTACAGCTCAATTTCTGACTGAGGAAAATCCGCCGCACCCCGCGTGAGATGATGTCCGTCACGTACCGCAATCGCCTGGTCACGCATCAACTCAAGCCGCACCGGGTTCAAATCGGGACACAAACGTGTGAGGTCCGCCACCGAGTAGCGCGACAACTTCTCGATTGTCGTCACGCCCGCCCGCTCGAGCCGCAACACCTCCTCATCCCACACCCGATTCAACACCGACAACTCATTGCACGCGAGCGAGTCAGTATGACACTCGCCAAACCACGGCGACTGCTTGCACGCCGACGTCACAAAATGTACCGGCCGCTTCCCCGCCACGGTTGCTTCAATCTCTTCAAGAGTGAGGCGGTACTCCGCTTCAAACTCAGCAATCAAGTATGGCAATGCAACGCCATCCGGCGAAATAACGTACCCCTGTACCGGCCGCACTCCCTGAACACGCCCCAACAACTCGGCATAAAAGCACCCCTGAAACTTGTATTCGTCACGCACCTCCCGCACCCGTTTCACATCTGCAGCCACGTAATAATACGACCCAAGTTTCGATGCCCCCTCCACTCGCTCCAACACATCCGGGTGCCCCACCCAGTGCCGGTCGATAAGTACGGCGCCATAAATTGTCTGGCGACCTTCGCGCATGAATGCGAGCGTTTCACGAAACGCATCCTCTGCATCTTCGGCATGGACCTCCACGATATCCTTCCGGTCGCTAATCACCTGCCGTCGAACTTCATCCACAAGCCCATCCTGCATCAACAACACGAGTAACGGGTCGTGCGGGCGAGGTCCGCTTTTATGGGCATCAAAATACACCCAATTTGGGCATTTCACGTACTGATAGAAGGTTGTTTCTGTAATGCGTGTAGACATAAAAAGAGTATAACACGCCAAAAGAAAACGACCTCCCGGAATGGGGAGATCAGGTGGGGGCAACCGTACGCATCCTTTCAGCACGCGCATCCCAGCCACGCTCCGTCTTCCCGTGCGCGTCACGGTAGTAAACGTCGTCATCGAAGATCTGACGTGCTTCCTCGATCGAGTCGGCCTCGATCATGCGGACGACGTGGAAGTTCCAGCCAAGCCGGAAATCGATCACCCCCGAGTAGAAACAGAGTGGGGTTGCATCCACAAGTGACGTTTCGGCGAATCGACAGACACCGAATCCATAGTGGGTGGCACGAACCTGCAAGGGACGTCCTGCCCCAGGATTCGTCACCACGACATGTCCGCGGTTCCAAACCAGGATGTCTCCGGGTAGCGGAATGGGTAGGGTTTCATGCTTCTCCAGACGCATGCCCGAATCGGACAACACCGTTTCATCTTTGTACACCGACAGTCCGACAAACAACATGAACTTTCCATCCTGCTGCGGAGTGGTTGTGCTGCAGGAGGATGTTTGTACCATAAAAACCCTTACCGGTCAACAGACCAAGGACGACGATTCACCCTTGCCAATCTCTGCTTTTTGTGTTAGCTTCACCAGCCGGTCTTGCACCGGACACGTTCTCTGCAAACACACCAACCGGAGCCGTTCATGACCTCACTCCCCTCGGAAATTCGGCACCCCAAGGTGTCTGGTTTTCTGAAAGACCCGCAGAGCGATGCGTTCCTCGTTCCCACCGTGTGGGCTGAGGAACAGGTGGCTGCTCTCGAAGCCGCTGGCTTCTCGACAGAACAAACGCGGGCGGCCGTCGGGCTGTTCGTGGTGTCGGCGACGCTGATTCGTCTTCCGGACCGCGCTCGAGCCCTCGAGGCGGTGCGCTTGGTCTACCCACGATGCGCGCCAAACGACTGCGAAGTGGTCGTAGCCATGCGGGACGAACAGCTGAAGCTTATTCCGATCGTTCTCCCAAAACCGGAAGAACGGAACGTGACCTTCGTGAAGGACAGGGCGGAAGAAAAGAAGATGAAGCCGAAAGACGTACGACGTCGCAAGCGCGCCGAGCGTGCCTATCGACCCATCCTCCTGCGCCTCGCGCAACTCTCCCGCACGTCCATCTACCTGCACGTCGACAAAAACGAAGTGCACGCGCCCCTGACGGCAAAACCCGGTGAGATTCACATCTACCCGGCTTGTGCACCTCCCGGCCACACGGACACGGAGTATATCGGCATGGCCTTCGACCTCGACCTCCACGAGGAAGGCAGAACCTTGTTGAGCCGGAAGCCGACCGAAGGCCGCGTGGGAGACGTGCTCTGCGACGAAGATGGTGTGAAGCTCATCCAGCGACTGAGCTCACAGCAGTGGTACGTGCTCATCCCTCTGTTCACGTTCTTCTTCGCACCCAATAGTACTCTCGTGTTTGAGAAGCTCATGGCGTTGGCCTGGAACAACCCGTTCGTGCCCAAGGTCACGCGCAAACCCGCTACCGCGGAACAGTTCGTCGAAACGGTCACGGACTGGGATGACGACTACCTTCCTGTCCTTGAGAAAGCCTACAAAGATGGCCTTGCCCTCATCGACAGGCTCCAAAAAGAGCTGGAGGTGGCGCACGCGGGCATCAAACGCAACGGCGAGTACCTCCAGATGGCGAAAGACAGAAAGCGCAAGCGTGGCCGCAAGGCACGGGTGCGTGAGAACTTCCGCCAGCTCACGAGTCATCCGCTCGTGGAGCGAATTGAGCTCGACCAGGAAGAGCTCATGATCTACACGCGTCCCGTCGTGGGCACACACGAAGGTGTGTCGTACGACTTCGGTGCGTTCGTGCTGCGTGTGGACAACGGCGGCTACATTGCGGTGTGGAACGAAAACCCCACCCATCCCAAAGGCGTACCTCACCCGCACATCTCCCTCCGAGGAGTTGTGTGCTACGGGAACGCCACTCAGGCCATCACCAAGGCCACCGGCGAACTGCGGTTCGCCGATGCGGTCACGTACGTTCTCCGCTGGCTTTCGGAAGGGTACGAAGAGAGCCTGGCCGCGGTGAAAATCGAAGAGTGGCCGTGCACCCGGCAGACGCCGAGTGAAGGAGGTGAAGCGTGAGTGCAACGATCAATCGGTCGCACCAATCCGCGCTGTTCGACCCAGCGCACGCACGCCCTGTGCATGTAATCGGCGTCGGGTCCGTGGGCAGCCATGTGGTGTACCAACTCGCCAGCGTTGGCGTGAGCGACATCACCGTATGGGACGACGACAACGTTGAGTCTCACAACATCCCCATGTCCCTCTACGACGATGAGGACCTGGCAGTCTACAAGGTCGAAGCACTGGCTCGACACATCCGTCGTCGAGCGCACATCGAGCTGAAAACCAAGCGAAAGAAGTACGAAGGTGAGCCATTGCGCGGCTCCATCGTGGCCAGCGTGGACACGATGACGAAGGGTCGTATGGTCATCTGGAAGCAGGTGAAACACAACCCGCTTGTCGACATCCTCGTGGACACGCGCATCGCCGGGGAGTACCTGGAGGTGTACAGCGTGAACCCGACGGATCCCGAAGACATCGCGTGGTACGAGTCCTACCTGTACCCCGACGAGGAAACCTTGAATCCCACGTGCGGCTCGCACGGGATCATCACCGTCACTAGTGTGGCTGCTGGCGTAGCCGTCGCACGGTTGACAAATGCCTGGAATGGACGTAAAAGAGAGCGGCTGTTCCGACTTCACATGGGCAGTCTCCAGGTCGTTTGACCATCCCTCCGAACCCCCCACCAGAAGGAATCACCATGGCCAAGAAGCCTGGCACCGTCACCATCAACATCATCCCCGCCTCCGGAGAGACCCAGACCCGCGAGTACACCATTCCCGCGGGTGGCGCCACGGTCGCCGATGCGCTCAAGGCGCTCGATGTCTCGCCCGAAAAGAAGAACGTCTCCATCGGCCGCCCCGCCGAGGCCGGCTCGAACCTCGCCGACGGTGACATCGTCACCGTGCAGCTCAAGCCGGGCCAGCAGGTCACCGTGACCGAGCGCCCGCGCGGGTCCTAATCCAACCGGACGGACCACATCTCCTCGACTCCACGTCACGACGTGGGTCGTTTTTATTTTAACCAATCGCGTTCCTTCCCTTTTTCAGGGACGCCTACAACCAACAACAACGCGAGTGGTGCTGCCCAGTTTGCCCAACGTTCCACAAAGTCCCAACCAGACTCGCCCACAAGCGGACGAACAAGTGCCGTCCAAAATCCCCAAAACACAGCCCAAAGCAACACCGCACGAATAGGCCGGAACAATACAATGACCGCCACCAAAATATCCATGAACCCAATGAGCGTTAGCATCTGCGCTGCACCGGCCGGGTCCGCTCCCGTCATTTGTGAAATCCACGAAATCCACGTTTGCTTCCCCTGAAGAGCAAACATGCCGTGCCCCAAAAACTCTCCGAACACACCAACGCGCAGCACCCACTCAAGGCGACTGACGGACATAAAAAGAATGTAAAGAATGAGTTAAGGTTCGATGATTGTCTCTATTTTATCACAACGGCAGATAGTGCGCTGGTTCGTACACGTTCCGGGCATTCCACAAAATCCATCCCGAGGCGCCGGCGTCGCGAGCCGCTTTCATTTGCGCCTCGATGAGCTCAGCGGTGTATACCGCTCCAATATCAAAATCTTGCAACCAAGGTCGCATCTTTGGGCGCACTTCGCTGTCAGGCAAACCATAGGTCGCCTCAATCATGGAAACACCACGCTCAAGCGAGCGATACACCACCTCGTACGGACACAACGCAGGGTTGGGGCAGCCGTTATAATTTGGTGCGTAGTGAGAGGGGTACACCATTGGAGAAACGAAATCAGCGTTGGGATAGACGTCGATAAGACGTTGGCCAATGTTAAAGTCGCTCGTGGTTTCAAAGGTCATGCCGAAAACGTCGTAGGAAACAGGAATGTGGCTTTCACGCATTGCAGCACTGACACGATCGAAAAACACACGCATGACTTCTGATTTTGTTTGAGTGGTTTTGTTGTAAACAGGATAGGTAATGGAGTTGATGGATCCGTCGGAAGCAAAACGAACGTAGTCAAATTGCACTTCGTCAAACCCACGAGCATACACTTCGCGCGCCAGAGCGATGGCGTATTCCGCTACTTCAGGTGCTGCCGGATCCATCCAAAGCGACCCGATTTTATCCTGCCACAGCCCTCCTCCTGCCGCGTGCATGGCCCACTCCGGGTGTGTAGAGGCAAACGTGTCGTCACGCATCACGGGGATGCGAGCAATGCGGTACATGTCTGCGTCGCGCAGTTTGACGAGAAGTGCTTCGAGATCCTTGATGGCGGGACGAGGCATGGCGTACGCATTCAACGACGCATCGTTTGGTGTAAACGCGAGTTGACCATTGTCCATCTTTGTATCAACCACCACAGCATTGATTCCCGTTTCTTTCATGTACTCCAACAACTGGTCACCACGCGAACCCCCCGCTGTTGTTCCCGTCCAATACAACCCTCGTACTTCATCCGGTAATGGAACACGCTCGACAAAGGCTGGATCCTCGTACCCCACTTCCTTATCGACAACTATCTCTGTTACCTCCGTCGACGGGTGAGGTGCAGTGACCTCGTCTATACCCAACACAAAACCAAAGACAACCACCATCGCAACCATCCCTAAAATCAAAACGCTGCGTACGTTCACATGTACGCAGCGTAACAACTTTTCGACTATTTGTCTTCGACAGTCACCGTCAACATCTTGTCTCCCACGGCAATTTTGTCGACGACGTCCAGTCCTTCGGTCACACGGCCGAAGATGGAGTACAAGTGAGGAAGCGGCGTGTCCTTCAACATGATGAAGAACTGAGAACCGTTCGTGTTTGGACCAGAGTTAGCCATGGCAACGATCCCGCGTTCGTAGGTGTAGTTGTCTTTCAGCTCATCTTCAAACTTGTAGCCTGGGCCGCCGGTACCTGTCCCACGTGGGTCACCGCCTTGAATAACGAATCCAGGTTCGCGGCGATGGAACGTCAAACCGTCGTAGTATTTTTCCGTCGTGAGATACACGAAATTCGAAACCGTCTTTGGCGCTGTGTCCGCAAACAATTCAAACACGATATCCCCCTTTTCTGTATGCAAACGAATCTGCTTGTTTTCAATCTGTTCGGCTGGAAGCACTCCCGGGAAGCTGTACATAGACGTGCTGGAGGAAGATGAAGTGGATGAAGGGGTGGCGGATGTCGCTGTTGAAGTTTCTGCTGGAGTCTCTGTTGTCGAGGTGGTGTCAGAGGAACAACCGGCTCCAAACAAGAGGAGCGAAGCGGCAAGAACAGCAATGGTTCCAGTTCGAGTCATAATTACCGTCGGGCCACAACGTCAGATGCGTGACCAGATTGATTAAAAGCATTGAGTTGAAATGCCTGGGAATGAATCGTCATCGCCGCGGCAATCACGAGAGCGGAAAGTGTGAACACAAGAGCAATGAGCATACTCATGATGGCGTTCACACCCATAGGGATGTGTTCACAGCGCGAGCAACTCATCACAGACGGACTGGCCACATGCATAGGCTCAGACACAACTTTTTTCACACTCTTCTTGACGACGGCCTTTTTGGTCGCGGCCATAGGGGATCCTCCTTAAATGAGCAAAAGAAATAATGAACAGGATAATTATAGCAGATCTTTTGACGGGTCGGAAGGCGAGGCGGCTTCGTGCGGATGCACTGTTTGATGCACGACATCAATGGCTTGTTTTTGCGTCCGTAAATGTTCACCAACCGCCACTTCTTCTTTATGCTCTTCCTCTAGATCTGTCGTCCAAATCGCAATAATCGCGCCGACAAGCGCGATCCCAACCACAATGAGCACCATGATAAACAAAGAAGGCATGCTCTTATGATACCGTCTCTTCCCAAGGGAAACCAGGGCGGCCGAACTGACCGTACACTGAACTGGCGCGGTACATCGGCTTGCGCAAACCGAGCCGCTCAACAATCGCTTCGGGACGAAAATCGAATTGCGCTCGCAGGAGCGCCGCGTAATCCATCTTCGCTCCACGCGACTTATCGGAAACCCCAGCCGCTTCCAGCAACACCGGCTCTGCTCGACCCACCGCGTATGCCACCGTTACCACGGCTGACGAAGCCAACTCCTGGTCAACAAGCCATCGCGCCGCACAACGTGCCATGTACGCCCCCGCTCGCTCAGCACGCGACGGATCTTTCCCCGAGAGCACACTGTCTCCAAACGGCACGAGTCCTCCATACGTGTCCCCCGCCAGCTTCCTTCCCGATGCTCCCGCACACGCCACAAACCCACACGTCGTAAACGCCCCAAGCGGATTCACGTACAGCTGCGGCGCATCACTTCCCACTACAGGTCCAATGACACGGTCAACGATAGCCGTTCGCACTTCGTTTACATCAATATTCTCTTTGTGTGCCACGACCACCGTGACGGCACTCACCCGTTCTTTATCCATCACGACCTGTACTTTTCCATCAGGAAGCAGCCAGGAAAATGTTGGATCCGTACGACGT
>SXGU01059241.1_pt1 | contig 29541 bp, 18 predicted proteins | sample 3174531 | NCBI WGS metagenome assembly SXGU01 (sample SAMN11356863, study PRJNA531348) | freshwater metagenome | isolation source: freshwater sample F1-140 | place: China: Fuxian Lake, Yuxi | collected 2017-12-25 | reverse complement strand
GGTCGAAGCGGACGCCCCCGATGACCCGCACCCAGCGCCCGAAGCCGATCTCCTCACGGACGTAGGCACCGTTTCGCGCCTCCTGCACACTGGCATCGACCGTCGTGGAGAGCCGCTCGCGCGCCTTGTCGTGGAAGAGGCTGGAGGAACGCCGCGAAGCCCTGGACCGCCTCGTCGAGAAGATCACCCTCTCAGACGGCGGCGCCCACGTCGACTACCGCGTCAAGGACGGACAGATCGCGTTTCACCAGCCTGACCCCTCAGGCCCGCCGTAGGCGCCGATGTCGCTGACGGTCCCGTTGGGATCCAGCAGCGTCGGGTCGCCCGCATTGATCAGGGGGCTGCCGGCACCGAGGTGGAAGTCGTCGGCGCCCACGTAGAGCGGGTTGACGGAGATGTTGCCCGACTGTCCGGTGCGGTCGCCCATCGTGCTGTTGTAGTTGCCGGCGTTGCCGTAGGCGTTGTTGTAGGCCCAGGCGGCAGGCAGCGTACCGGACGCGCCGACGGCCTTGCCGGTCAGGTTGTTCGTGATGCTGTTGTTGCGTCCCGTTCCCGCCCAGCTGTTGAAGCGAAGGGCCGCACCGGATCCCGAGCTGTTGCCGTCGAATACGACGTTCTCGATCAGGCCGCCGTACTGCCGGGCGTAGACGCCGCCGCCAGCCGACGTGCCGGTATTGTCGAGCACGAGAGAGTTCTTCAGGACGATGTGCGAGTAAGCGTAGATTGCGCCGCCGTTCTTCGCCGTGTTGCCGCTGAAGATGCCGCCCGTGACTTCGATGGAGAACGGGTTGTTCTTCGTGTTCAGCCCGGCGCCGCGATCGGAGGCGACGTTGTCGTAGAACTCGCAGTCGGTGACCTGTTGCACGCCGAGGTTCGTGTGCATGCTGAGACCGCCGCCTTGGGTGGCGGTGTTGCCGATGAACACGTTCTCAACGACGTGGCTGTATTCGTTGTCGACTTCTAGACCGCCGCCCTGGTCCACCGCCGTGTTGCCGACGTAGGTGTTGCGCAGGTGGACGTTGTCCGTGTGGCAGGACTTGACGCCGCCGCCGTCGTCGTAGGCGTAGTTGCCCTCGATCCAGTTGTCTTGGAACGTAGAGAACGCCTCGCGAAGGCGCGCTGCGCCGCCGTCGTCGGCAGACGTGTTGTTCAGGAAGGTGTTGTTGTTGATGAGGCCGGTGCCGCGGTTGTAGTAGAGCCCGCCGCCGTCGTTGCCGCCCCAGTTGTTCTGGAACACGTTGCGGGAGAGGTTGCCGCCCGTGATGTGGAGGTAGGCGCCGCCGCCTTCCCAACTCGCCGTGTTGTCGTCGAAGAGGTTGTCCTCGATGACAGGTTCTTCGTCGGCCCACAAGCCGCCGCCCCATGTCGTCGAGACGTTCGCCAGAATCGTGCTGTTGCGGACGACGAAGTTGCCCTCGCTGTCATGGCCGTGGAGGCCGCCACCCTCAGCCGCGCGGTTCGAGGAGATGAGGCTGCCGTCGACCAGCAGGTCGGTGTCATCCGCTGCGATGCCGCCGCCTTGGAAGGTCGCGACGTTGCCCGAAACCGTGCTGTCGAACACGTTCATCGTGCAGAAGTTGGCGTAGATGCCAGCGCCGTTGACCGCGTTGCTGGACAACACGACCGCGCCCTGGAGCGTGACCCCGCTGCGGCTGCAGTTCACGCCGCCGCCCGTGGTCGCGCTGCCGCGCCGGACGGTCAGGTCGGTAATCGTGGAGTCGTCGCTGTCCGTGAAGGAGAAGGTCGAGCCGAGCAGGCCGCCATCCACAATGGCGGCAGCCGCGCCGTTGATCGACTCGAAATGCAGCGACTTGCCCGTCACGTTGACGCGCTCGTAGTAGACGCCGTCGCAGATGCGGAGCGTCAGCCCGTCGGGCGCGGCGGCCACGGCGGCATTGATGGTCGAATAGGATCCGCCGATCGCACAGACCGTGTACGTGTCCGCGAAACCGTCGCACTCCTGGTCGACACCGTCCATGACTTCGGCGGCGCCGGGATGGATGCTGGCGTTGTTGTCGTTGCAGTCGGCGCCGAAGCTGAAGCTGTCGCCATCGGCGTCGTTGAGAAGCGCCAAAGCGCGATCGCCCCCCAGCGCGGGAGCGGTCCCGTCGACGTTGGTGGAGCACCCGGAGACGAGGACGGCGGCCAAGAGGACCGCCGCCGACAAGGCGGACTGCGACATGAACACCCCCAAAAACGCGGGCAATGAGACCCGACTGAAAAAATGTATCACAAGTGATCCCGTCCCGCTCATGGGCTCGCAAAACACGGTTGAGGCTGTGTGAGGTCAATGCCGTGAACGGGCGACCCGAGTGGCGTGGGCAAGCGCCTTCGCGCGCCCGGATTGTGGGCCAAAGAGAAGAACACACGCTCTTGGTGCCACGTGCCGGCAGCGTCGAGGCGGAGGGCGGCGGTCAGCGCGACGTTGGAGGCCGGCGACCATCCCGCAGAGAGGCCCCCTTCGCGGCTGAAGGTCCACCCCGTCGGCAACAGCGCGAGTTCGTCACCGGTGGACACCTGAACGCCGGCCTGCAGGTCCGCGCATGCCGCCCAGCGATCTTGTCCCACCGACGCGCGGGGTCCGGCCCGAACGCTGGCGAAGCGGAACGGCGTGTACACCCCCGCCTCGCCGTCGCCCCAGCCGTCGATCTGGCGGGTGTGGGACATCGCCCAGAGGTTGCCGACGAGTTCGAATCCGCTCAGCGGCGTCTTCCATTGGCCCCAGAGTCCTCCTTGGTTCCAGAGGACGGGCTCGATCGCGGGACCGTGCAGCAGGCCGAGACGGGCAGAACCGCCCCCGGACCATCGCCCCGCGGCATGGCTTGCAAGCAGGCCCGCCCAGCCGTCGCCCACACCTCCGACGATTTCGCCAGTGTCGCTGCCGGTCCAGGAGAGCTCGGTGTCGGTGGCCGGAGCGCGGCCGACCTCGGCGGTCAGGTCGCCTCCGAAGGGGAGTTTGCCGCCGAGCGTAGCGAGGCCGACGGGTGTCGGAGTACCCGCAAAGCCGATCGGGCTGGCGCCAATGCGTACCAACGCGTGGACCTTGCCTTCGAGGGCGAGCGCGGTCGACGGGGACGCCCCGTATCGGCCCGCAAAGCCGTCGCTGACCGACAGGAGGTCCACGTCGAGGCCGTACGCCCAGCGGCCAAACGCATGGCCGGTTTGACCGACGTGCACGTGGCCCACGCGGAGTTCGCCGAGGCCGGACCGGCCTGGGCGCGATGCGTAAGCGGTGTCGACGAACCGAGTGGCTGAAGCGTCCTGGTCGGGCTCCTGGGGAGCCAAAGCCGCCCGGAGCTCGGCCGTGATGGGGTCGGAGGGGTCCAGGACGTCCAGCGCCTGTTCGGTGCGTCCCGACGCGTTGAGGGCGAGGGCGAGTCCGCGACGGGCATCGGTGTCAGCAGGGTTGGCGACCACCGCAGCGCGGAAGATCCGGGTCGCCCGACCGATGGCGGCGACGTCGTAGGCGGCCCAGCCGAGGGCGCGCAGGTCGGCAGACGAGGTGGCGGCCTCGGTCGCGAGCTTCCAATCCTCGTCGGTCGCGCGACGATCGCGTGCTGCCTGTCGGGCCGCATCCAAAGCGATACGCGAGCGAACGCGATCGGACTCGCGTTGGACGTCGTCCCCCAGCGCTCGGGCGTCTAAAGCGTCGAGCATGGCGACGGCGCCTACGGAGTCGCCTTCGGCGGCCGTTGCCCGCGCCAGTCCGAGGGCGAGCCAGGCGTCGGCGGGGTCGATGGCGACGCCCTGAGCATAGGCCTCCCGACTCTCGGCGTGCCGGCCCATCTCCCCGTAGGTGTCGCCGAGCGCTTGCTTCAGCTTCGCGGACGGTGGGTCCGCCGGCGCCCCAGCCAAGGTAGCGAGGGCGCCGTCGAGGTCCCCGGCCACCCGGCGACTTGTGGCTCGTTGGATGGCCTGTCCAACGGCGATTTCGCGCTCGATGGCCTCGCGCTGTGCGGGCGAGAGGTCCACCTGGGCGCCCAGCCACGACTGGGCGCCGACGGCGTCGCCGCGCTCCGCGTAGAGTCCGATGACGGCGCTGCGGACGGTGGGATCGGTTGGGTCCAGGGCCCAGGCCCGGAGCCAAGCCACCTGGGCGGCGTCCAGGTGCCCGAGTTGCCATCGCTTTCCACCCACGGCACGCCAGAGGCCGGGGTTGTCAGGCAACAGCCACGCGGCTCGCTCGAATGCGGCCGCGGAGTCGGAAATGCCGCCTTTGGCTGCGTAGTGCTTGGCCGCGGTCAGCAACGCATCGGGAAGGAGGTCGGCGAATGCGCGCCAACGGGCCGGGTCCTGGGTGGTGGCCAGCGCGGCCACGACCGCATCGACGCCTAGGCTCGGCTCGGTCTGCCGCGCCGCCTGGCGAACGATGGCGACAAGTTCGGGGTCGCCGGGGTGACGCGCAGCCATGGGGCCGATGGCAGCGAGGGCGAGGTCGGCGTCCCCGTCCATGAGGTGCCGGAGCGCGTCGGCCCGAATGACGGCCGGTCGGTCGGCCGCCACCCGTTGAGCGACCTCGATGGCCGCCCTTGGCGGAGCGGTGGATACCCACGACGCCTGCAGTTCGTCCAGGGCGTCGAAGACTGCCGTCGACGGGCGTCGGCTGAATCGGACGACGTCCCGGGCACTGGCGAGGTCCCCAGCGTCGGCCCAGGCGAGGGCCAATTCTTGGCGGGCGCGTTCGTCAGCGGGGGTGGCAGCGAGTGCGTTCGCAAGCGCCCCTGCAGCGCCCACGTGATCGGAGGCCGCCGTGCGGATGGCCGCTTGAACCTTCCACGCGGATGCGACGTCGGGTCCCAGCCGAATGCTGTCGCCGATCCATGCCTGAATCATGGAGGTCGCGAGGGTGGGATGCCCAGCGAGGGCGACGTTGGCGGCACACGACGGGACGTCGGTACATGCGGCGACCGGGCAGTTGGCGGGCGCCTCTTCGCGGCGTGCCAGGGCAACCAGCGCCACGGCCGTCGTCTCACATCCGGGTTCGGACTCGCGAAAGGCCTCCCAGGCGCCCCAAGCGTCACCGCCGGCCAACGCGACTCGGCCCGCCAGGCGCGCATCCGGAGCCAATTTGTGCATCTCTGCACCGACCCAGCTCCAGCCGTCGCGGGGGGGTTCCGCGAGGAGCTGGTGGATCGCCGCTTGGTTGTCGCCCAACCGAGCGTCGGCGTCGGCGCGCAGGAGCAACTCGTCTGGCCCGATCTCCTGCGCCAGCGCAAGCGTGGGAAAGGCCCAAATCAATTTGGCACCGATTGGGCAAGGCCCGACCAGAGTGCAACACCCAACCACGCCCAATTCTGCGCGAAGTAGTCGTCCGCCGGTCCCCAACCGGGAGGTGTCCGGCCGGGCGCGACCTCCAAGCGGTAAAGCGCCTCGGCGTCGTCTGGCGCCACGCGGCCCCAGGCCGGCAACAGGCTGCCGTACAGGGCGGCTGAGGCGTAGTCGACGACGGGCAGGCCATTGAGTTCCATCCGCGCCGCCAAGCGCCCCTCGGCCCGCCAACGCGAGGCGAGGTGGCCGATGGGCTGGAGCAGCTGGTCGGCCCTCGGGTCGTTGTGCCAGAGAGCATCCGCCGCCAAAGCCCACGGGATCCGCATGGCCTCGAAGCCGAATCGCTGCGGGTCAGGTCGCCGCCCGGGCGGTGCGCCGACGAGCTTCCCCTCCCGGTCGACGTAGGCCCAATCGGGCGGCAGACGGTGGTCCGCCATCCACTCGGACAGGAGCGCGTAGCCATCATCCAACACGTCTTGCCAGGGTGAAGGTCGCCGCTTCGCGAATTCGCGGGCTGCAAACGGCAGGAAGTACGAGGGGTTGATTTCGACGGGGTCACCGTCGCGGGCCCAGGGCCCCGGAAGGACCAGGGTGCGGTCTCCCAGGGTGATGACCTCTTCGCGGGCGATGGCGTCGATGAGCCCATCTGCGGCCGTCGCGTACCCGGGCACGCCGAACGTGCGTTCGGCGTGCAGCAGCGCCCAGGCCATCCACATGTCGGCGTCGGATGCCGGGGATGGATCGAGGATGCCCCAGCTGCCGTCGGGACGCGGTCCCCAGCGCCATGCTGGCAGCACCGTGGGGTCGCCAAATTGGAGGTTGGCGACGGTCCATTGATGGATCAGCGCGAAGCCTGCGCGGTCGCCCGCGAAGGCGGCGCGCGTCATTCCATAGGCTTGGCCCTCAGACGTCGTGACGCTGCCGCGGGGATCGATGACCCGGCCGTCGGCTTGAACGTAGTGGCGCTTGTAGTCCGACCAGGCGTCGCGCAGAACGGAGGGCCTTGGTGGGCCAGCAGCTGAGGCCAAATCCAGGAGCAGGCTGACGATCACGTGCTACCGCCGTGACGTCGGACCCAACGTGTGAACCACCCCGCGATCACTGCGCTCGTGAGCACCATGGCGACCAGGATCGCGCCGATGCTGTTGCGAAGCGCATAGCGAAGGCGACTGTCCCAGGAAAGTGCGCCGATGGTGCGCCGTTCGACGAGGCTGACGCCTTCGAGGTCGCCATCGGAGGTGAGGATGGCGGCATTGCCAGTAAGGCCCACCTGTTCGTTGGCGCGGTCGAGCCGGAGGAGGAGGTCGCGCAGACCGTCAGGGTCTGTTCCGTGCAACGCCAGCCATGGCTCGGTGGCGGTGGCCGACGGGAAGAACTCCTCGATCCACGATGTGTGACGGGGATTGCCGACAGGGGGAGCGCCCGGTTTCCCAGGTGCCGCAAACAGCGTGAGCGCACCTGTGGACAACAAGCGTTCCAAGAGGGGATGGGGTCCGCCATTGGACATGAGGATGCGGAGCCGGTTCGGCGTGCTTTCGGGCACCTGGTCCGCCGAAAGAACCGTCAGATTCAACCCGGAGCCGTGGCTGACTCTTCCGAGGATGCCGCCAAGCATCATGGCGGAGGCGAGGTCGTGGCCGTCAGGTGCGGCGTCGACGACGATCTCCACGCCGCGTGTGCCTGCAGCCTCCCCGAAGGGCCACATGCCGTTGTGAAGCAGGGCGAGGTCCGGCAAGTCGGCGACGAAATCTCGCGGGATCGTCAACGTGGTGGTTTCGAGAATGCTCCCCCACAGGGTGGCGTCAGAAACGGGCGTGCATATTTCCCGTCCCTGGAGCGCGAAATGAAACGCGAACTCCAGGCGGCTGTCGGGATCCATGGATCCTTCGGGGACCTCGACGCGGACGGAGGCTCCTTGCTCACCGCCGGGGGCGTCGAGGGGTACCGTCCGAATCGTGCGGCCGTTGAGCCGGACCTCCAGCGCTGACCCCGACGGATCGAGACCGGCTCCGTAGGCGTAGTCCACGTCGATCCAGGTGCCGACCTTGGGCCGCGCGTTGGCGTACATACGGAGCGGCACGGCGACGGGGGGAGGGTAGATACCGCGGACGGTCTGGCTTCGAATGCCGAGGTCGGCGAGCGTGAAACGGTCGTCCGTAGGCACCGGGAGCGGGTCGAATTTGGCGGGGGGCGGCTCGACGCTCGGGTAGTCGCGAACGGATGCGCTGTCCCCGGCACCCAGCCGTCCGACGTGTCGCGACGCCATGGCGCGAACGGCGGACGCGACGGAGGCGGGGTCCCCGCCCGCAAGGCGAACCAGGGGTGGCGCGGCGTCCACTCTGACCACGCCGGATCCGGGAAGGTGATCGATCGCGGCCAGGGCCTCTGCAAACAACGCGTGGCGTGTGCCGGCACCGAAGGCGATCACGGGGACCGTGGCGTCCTCGACCGCTGCGACCGGCGGGTGCACCACGAGGTGACGGTACGATGCATGGCGACCGAATGCGAAGCCGAGCCAGACGGCATGTTGCAGGTCTGCGGCGGTCACGGAACCAAGGTCCAAAGGCGCCACTTCCATCGGGCCGTAGCCATGGTCATCCAACAGGGGCCACGGCCAGTCGGTGAGGTCAGCCTTGGCTTCCTCCGGCATCCATGGCATCAGAATGGACGACCGCGCTCGGAGACGGGTCCAAAGGGCGGGGTCGGCGGGGTCCTCACAGTTCGACGTCGAGCGCATGGTTGCGTCGATGACGAGACGGTTGAATGCGCCAAGCACGTCGCGCGGCAGCGGGACCTGGATTCGGCCCCCCGTCGCGTTGGTCGCGTCGAGGCGCGCGGTGGCCACGACGAGGTCGCCGACGCGGATCGTGAGCGTGCTGCGGTCGGGATCGAGCTGATCGCTGTGTTCAAAGTCCAGCGTCAGGATGGGATCGGACTCGAGCGCCACGGCCCGCGGGACCTGGAAGGTGACCCCTTCCGTCGCATTCAGCCCGGTCATCAGCAGGTCGCTGCGGACGTGCAGATGGCTCGAAAAGCCGATGACGACGCCTTCGGGCGGCGCGATGGGTGCGGGCTCTTCGGCGTAGGCGAACGGTGCGAGGAGGAGGGCGATGCCCCCAAGGGTCACGCGCCCTCCAACCTGGCGCGTGCCTCGTCGAGCGTCTCCTCAACGCTCGACATGCGCTGATCGACCCCTGCCCCTTCGCGTCGCGCCGAAAGGGCCGAGTGAATTCCAAGGGACGCCGCTTGCAGAATGGCCTCTACGTTGGAGGCACTTTGCCATCGCGACCGAGATCCGTCCAGGCCATGGCGACGGCGGAGATCTGCGAGGCGGTCCAGGGCCCGCTCTGCCTGTTCTGGACTGGCGTCGGGGACGTCCTGAGCGAATTCGGTGAGTTCCGCTTCTGCCTGTCGCAATTCGGCGATGCGCGTGGGGAGGTCCGGCGCGATTTGCGGCCGGGTGGCGTAGGCAGTTGGCACCATATCGAAGGTCGCGAGGAGGCCCACGAAGGCCAACATCGTCGGCAACGCAAATCGTCCCCAGGGACCTGACGGAATGTTCCGCAACATGTCGTCTGGACGCTCTCGGACCGATGTGCCGCACCTCTCGCAGCTGCCGAGGCTGTGGGGCGCGACATGGCCGCACCCTGGGCACGGGCGACCGTGGGCTTCGGGTACGAGACCGTCGCTGCGGGCGGCGGGGCCGAGGAATCGGCTCAGCCATGCTGGGCCTTGCAACAGCGCCGCGATCGGTGCGGTGGCGACTCGGAGGGCCGACGTCGTGGGCCGGTCATGCTCGTATCGGTCGTTGAGCCAGGCGTCGGGATCGCCGTAGATGGCCTCCACAATGGCCCGTTGGGTTTCGGGCGTCGTGTCCAACCACCGCAGGCCGGCGATGGTTTGTCCGTCCACGATGTGCGTCCGTACGATCTCCGCTTCGAGGGACGTCGCAGGTGCCGCGTCACCCAGGTCTACCGAGATGCGGCCCGACGCAGGAATCGGCCCCGCCAGCCGAACGGCGGCCCCCGTCAGGCTGAGGTCGATGAGTCGACCGCGCTGCGGGGCTCCGGCGGAGGTGACGTGAACTTCGCCGGGTCGGCGCACCCGGTGGGATTCGCGCCGCTGCGGGCGCTCGAGTGCTGTGGCGGCCGCGGCGCCAAGTAGGACGAGATTGTAGACACACCAAAGGGCCGCGACGCCGATGGTCAAGCTGTCGTCGGGGTGAGCCAACCACTTGACGGGGGTCCAAGCGAGGGCTGCGATGGTGAGTCCGAGCAGGGCGAGCAGGGGCAGCGCCATCCGAAGGTCGTAGCGGAGCGTGTGGTTGGTTTCGCCCTTGGCCGTGACGCGGAACACGCCGTGGCGTGGGGACACCAGGGCAAGCACCGTGACAAAGGCGGTGTACGGCGCGATCGACGATTCGTAGACCTCGCTCCAGAAACTGTGACGCGTGTTGCGATGCGCCATGGCGGCGCTGGCCCAGATCAAGATGAGGTGGGGCACGGCGAAAACAAGCAGGGCTCGGACGTCGGCGTCGACGGGGTGAACGTCGAGGAGCAGGTAGGAGGGCGCCGCGAGGACGAAAATGAGGCGCGGCAGCGCGCCAAGAAAATGCCAGGATGCAGCAGCGTAGTTCAACCGTTGGGGGACCGTCAGCCCGGGCTTGAGCAGCGGATTGTGCAGGCGGAAGATCTGGGCCATGCCGCGCGCCCAACGCATGCGCTGGATGACGTGGGCGCCGAAGGACTCCGTGGCCAACCCCGCGGCGAGCGGCAGATCGAGGTAGGCCGAGCGCCAGCCGCGGGCGTGCAGTTCCAACGAGCACGCAGCGTCTTCCGTCACCGTTTCGGTGGGTACGCCGCCCATCGCGACGAGCGGTGCCCGGCGAATGACAGCGCAAGATCCGCAGAAGAAGGCGGAATTCCAGAAGTCGTTGCCAACCTGGATGGTGTGGTAGAAGAAGTGCTGTTCGGGCGGGACGGCGGTGCCGAGGAACAGGTTCCGTTCGAACGGATCGGGGTTGATGAAGTGATGCGGCGTCTGGACGAGGGCCAATTTGGCGTCGTCCAGAAAGAAGCCGACCGTGGCGCGGAGAAACCCGCGCGTCGGGACATGGTCGGCGTCGAAAATGGCGATGAGATTGCCCTGGGTTTGGCGTAGAGCGGCGTTGAGGTTGCCCGCCTTGGCCCCTTTGTTGTCGGGACGGATTAGGTAGCCGCAGCCCAATTCGGCCGCGAGCAGGCGCATCGTGTCGCGTCGGCCGTCGTCGAGGATCCAGACGACCTTGTTGGGGTAGTCCATCGCGGCGGCGCCGATGGCGGTCGCCCGAACCACGTCCACCGATTCGTTGTAGGTCGGGATGAAGACGTCGACCTGGGGCCACTGTTCTCGCGGCCAACGCTCGAGCGAAATGGGTTGACGGCGGCGGAATGCGGAAGTCTGGAAGGTGCCGAGGACGAGGTTGGTCCAGGCGTAGGCCTCCGCGAGGAACAAGAGCGTCGAGGCGAGCAGGTCGATCGTGTTGTCGCCCCCGAGGCTCTCGGTGGCGCGCCAGACGATGTACCGGGTGGACACGGCCAGCGACATGAGGGCCAAGAGAAATCGGTTGCCCTTTCGGGTCCGGACGCTCCACACGCCGGCGGCCGCCAGCAAGAGGCCGGATCCCAACTGCATCGAAAGCGACAGGTCCACGGCCATCCAGGCCAGTGCGACGATTCCTGCGGCGATGCATGCGGCGATGACGGGCCACGCGGCCCTTTCGGACCCCATGGGCCGGCGATTCCCGACCATCTCTCCCCCGCGCGGCACCATAGTTTGTGCTCCCGGAAAGTGAAGCACCTCGTTCCGCTCATGGCCGTGGGGTGAAAGATGTGCGGAGGGCGGAGGCCCGGCGTTAGTTCGGCCCATGCCCAGCGGTTTGTTGTCAATTTTGCATTGGATTGCGTGTTCCGACGACCCCTCGATGACGGCGACGCCAACGGGGCTGCCATCCGACACCTACGCCACGCCGTCTGTGGACTGCGACGCGACCATCGACGCGGTAGCGGCGTCCGTGAGGGACGTCGAGACCAACTTGCTCGCTCGTTTCGTTGACGTCGAGTTGGCGAGCCAAGGCGTTTCCCGCGTCTCCTGCACGCTGGCGGACGCGCCGACCGAATGGCGCCAGTTGGTCCCCATGGCGTCGACCTGGCGGTACCTTGACAGCGGCGTAGACCCCGGTCCCAGTTGGATGGACCCCGGCTTCGATGACGGTGCCTGGAAGGTGGGCACGTCGATGTTCGGGTGGGGTGACGACGCGGCCACCTTCTTGGGCAATCACTCGGACGACGAGGCGCCGACCGTCACGTGGTATCGGACGACGTTCTCAGTGACGGGGGCGGCATCGATTGGCGAGCTCGGCATCCAGATTGCGCGCGACGACGGGGCCGCCGTCTACCTCAACGGCGTGGAAGTCCTGCGCGACAACCTCCCCGAAGGGGCCCTGACAGGCTCGACCCAAGCGCTGGAGGTAGTGTCTGGCGGCGATGAAGAACAGCTGCTGCGCGCACCGATCGACAGCGGCCCGCTCGTCGAGGGGACCAACACGCTGGCCGTCAGCCTGCATCAATCTGGAAACAGCGAAGACGCGACCATGGAAGTGCGCTTGATCGGGCGCTTCCCGATGCCGATGGTCGACGAGGTGATCACGGCGGCGGCGAAGTCACTCGGGTCCGAGACCACGGTGCATTTGGCGGGTTTGTTGCCCGACGCGACCTACAGCTGCGAAGCCTCGAGCACCTGCGGCGGCGCGACTGTGCCGTTCGACGTGACCACCGTGGCCCTTGGGCCTGAGTTCCCACGCATTGCGAGGCACCCCACCTCGGACGCGCCGAGTTGGGGAACGTGGACGCTGCTCAATCACCAGCGCCCGTGTGCGGGTGACTACCAAAGCCGCTTCTTGATCCTCGATCCGGATGGCCAGATTCGATGGATCTACGAGCCGCCTGGGATGACGGGTGGATCCACCATCGACTTGGAATCCGCGTGGCTCGGGAACGGGCGCATCTTGTGGGGCGGCGGGGACGTTCCCGAAGGAGCACCACAGATCATCCGTCTCGACCACGTCGTGGACCATGTGACGGCATGGCCCGGGGCCGACGGCGACTACCATCACGACGTCGCGTGGGTCGATGGGGACATTGTGGGGCTGCTCAAGGTCGACAACACGGACGGCTCATCTGTCTGGGACGGCATCTCCATCGTCAAGCACAACCCGGACTCGCAGACGTTGACGTGGCGTTGGGACAGCCAGGATGCTTTCGATCGCGGCGAGATGCCCGACCTCGACGGCGACTCCGACCACCTCGACGACCCTTGGCATGCCAACGGCATGGAGTGGGTCGACGATGCCTGGGGGACTGGCGTCTACCTGAGCCTGCTCTACCGGGAGGAGGTCATTCGCGTAGACGTCGACACTGGCAGCGTGAGCTGGGTGCTTGGCCGCGGTGGCGACTTCACGTTGGTGGACGCCGCCGGCACCCCATTGTCCGAAGACCTGTGGTGGACTGGCATCCATGCGGTCAACGAGTCTGACGGCATCGTCTCCGTTTACGACAATGGCCCGAACCCGAGCCACGTGATCGGAGTCCGTCTGGACAAGGACGCGATGACCGCTGAGCTCGTCTGGCATTGGACGGAGTTTGGCTGGTACGAGCCGATCTGGGGGGATGCCGACCTCTTGCCCAACGGCAACATGTTCGTGAACATGGCCCACACGGAGTGCAACGGCGGCAACGCCTTCCACCCCGGATCGTTGGTCGACGTGGACAAGGACACCCTGTTGCCTGTCTGGCGGCTCGACATGCTCGACTACGATGACTCGTCCTACCGGTCTGAGCGCATCGAAGCGTGCGAGATGTTCGGCAACAGTCGTTGGTGTCCCTGACCCGGCTCAGGGGAGTGGCGCACACTCTTCCGCGAGGGCCGTGATGGTTGCGTGCCGGTCGACGACGAGCGCGCGGATGTCGTCGAGGCCAAGGGACCAGTCTTCGTACTGGACGATGGGGTCGGCCGCAATGTGGCCGTCGAGGAAATCGGCAAGTTCCTGAATTTCGCCGAGGAATGTGCTCGGGTGGATGCGGTCCGCCGCATCGAGGACCCGCAGGCAGTAGGTTTCGCGCCGCGCTTCGATCAGGCGATTGCCAAGTGCGTTGGCGTAGTCGTCGCCCCAAGGCGGCGCCGCTCGGTAGAGCGTGCTGCCATCCGCGAGATTGTATTCGGCGAAAGCCTGGTCCTTGTCCCAGGCCCACACGCGGAATCTCCCCATCGCAGGATCGAAGTACAACATGAAGTTCTGGCCGTTGCCGATGAGCCCGTCGACGTCGGGCATGACGACGTCGGCCGCGGCCAAGCTCAACCACGAGTCCTCGTCGACCCAGGCGGCCAGGCAATTCTCGAAGTCCGCTGGGTCCGTCGAAACGGTGCAGCTGATCATGGGAATCAGGTCGGCCGCGAGGTCCTGCTCCGCTGTTTTGCCGCGAGGTTCGTAGATCTCGACGTACTCCTCGGTGTCCTCGCCGTCGTAGAGGAAGGCCGCCCGCCCGCCGCAGTAGCCGCCCTGGCGGTAGAGGTGTCCGGAGTCGTCGCCGAGGTGGGCCTCGAGGAAGGCGGTATCGTCGGGCTCTTCGGTCAGGGGGTAGAGCCCCATGAACTCACCGTCGATGATGACGCGCGCGTAGTTCGTGCGCGGCGTGGGTACGCCCATGTGTGCCAGGACTCGGTACGCCAACACCTCGCGCATCAGTGTGGCGTCCCCTTCGGTTCCCATGAGATTGAGCTTCTTGACGCCATGGAACCGGCGGTCTGGGACGAACTCCTCGAACCCCACCTTGAACCCGACGCGGTCGCCGGGGTCGATGTCGTCGAGCGCGCTGTGGCCTCGCCAGCGCAAGCCGACGTCGACGTAGGTCTCGGTCTGTCCAGTCATCGGGTTCTCGAAGCGCAGATCCACCGAGATCGAGGGTCGCTCGCCGCAGTCCTCGTCGTTGGGCACCATGCTCCACAACGTGGACGCCCAATCCGGGTCGTAGGTCGTGAACCAAAAAGTCGGCAGCGCTTCAGGGTCCCAAAGGGGATCGGTTCCGCCGCCTTCGAGGCCGGGCAAGTCCGTGGGGACCGGTGGCGGCTGCGGCACTTGGGCGGGCAGGCAGGCGACGAGGGCGAAGACGGACGGCACGAGTCTCCAGCGGGAGTCAAGTCCCTGGCAGGAACAGCAGGGCGTCGCCACCGTAGGCGGTGGCCACCACATCGTCATCCCCATCGAGATCGGCATCCCAAACTCCGACGCCGTAGGGCTGGTCGGAGGCGACGACGATCTCGGTAGGAGAAGACCAATTCCCGTTGCCGAAACCGAGGATGATGCTGACGGAGTCTCGACCCGGGTTCGCGACGACGAGATCGCGGTAGCCGTCGGCGTTGAAGTCGCCCGTCGCCAGGTCGGTGGACAGCGCGGTGGTTCCACCCGACACCACCGGGACGATCTTGGCAGGGGCGAACAGGAGGGGCGTGGCCGTTCCCTGCAGGTAGCTGACGTCGTTGGTGTCCTCGTTGGCGGTCAGGATGTCATGGTAGCCATCGCCGTTGACGTCTTCGACCCAGATGGCGAGCGGATCCTTGCCGCTGATGCCAACGGACGTGGAAAGGGACATCGCATACGGCGTGAAGGCGGCGGCGCCCGTGCCGGTGGCGACGTGGACAGTGTGGTCGAAGCGGCAGGCCATGACGGCGTCGAGCTTGCTGTCACCCGACACGTCGACGAGGCGGATGGACCGCGGTCCGTTGCATACGAATGCGGTGCCCTTGTACACAGTGGACAGCGTCGACATCGTGTAAGCGACGAGGCCGTCGTCGTTCTCCGCGACGAAGGCCGCGTCGAGGTCGCCGTCGCCGTCGAGATCTCCCAGATCGACCGAGTACGGGTACTCGCCTCCGGAAAACGTGCTGAACGTGCTGGTGATGTCGAAGTTGCCAGCGGCGTCCTGGTCTCCACGGAAAAGGTACGCGTTGTTCGACGAGACGGCGACCCAGTCCATGTCCTCGGTGAGCATGCCCCCGACGACGTCGTACATGGTGTCGTCGACGATCGTCGTCTGTGACGCGGCCAACACGCCGTCGCCAAGGCCCGCGACGACGGTGACGTGATTGCCTACCGACATCGTCGCCACGACGTCGAGGTTGCCGTCGCCGTTGAAGTCGCCGGTCGCGATACCCTCGGCGTTCTCGCCGGCGTACCCGCTGCGCACCTCGTAGAGGCGCGCGTCGGAGAACACACGTCCGCCGAGGTTCATGATCACAGCGACGTTCTCGGACACGCTGCAGAGGGCGATGATGTCGTCGTCGCCATCGTTGTCGACGTCAGCCAGAGCGATGTCGTCCGGATCGTCGCAGTCCGATTGAGCCCAGACACCGATGGCCGGGTCAAACGCAGCGCCGCCGGAGACGCCGAACAAGATCGAGACGTCTTCGTCGAGCATGTTCGCCGTCACGACATCGAGTTCCCCGTCGCCGTCGAGGTCGGACACCCCGATGCCTGCGGGGCCTTCGCCTTCGACGAGGCCGGCGCCAAACAGCGTGTCGAAGCGAACCGGCGGCGCAAAGCCGCCGGCGCCGTTGGCCACGAGGACCACGATGTCCGAGGACAGGTGGTTGGCCGTCGTGATGTCAAGAACGCCGTCGCCGGTGTGGTCGCCAAGCGCGATCGCCTGCGGGTTGTCCCCGCCTGCACCAATGCGGAGGGTCGTTGTGAGATGGAGGGCGAACAGCCCGCTTCCGAGGCCGCGCAACACGGTGACGTCGTCGCTGTTGGCGTTGCAGCTGACGAGGTCGCCGAGGCCGTCGCCGGTCACGTCACCGAAGGCGACGTCGACGGGTCCGTCGCCGGTGGCGCCTGCCAACGTCGGGTACCGGGCGGACGCCGTCAGCGTTCCTGTGCCGTTGTTCAGCAAGACGACGACGTCGTCGCTGGTCAAATTGGATGTCGCGGCGTCGATGTCGCCGTCGGCGTCGAAGTCCGCCAGGACCAGACCGGTTGGACCGTCGCCGCCGGCGCTGATCACGGTCGTGTGGGTGCGGTCGTCGTCGACGCCGCGCCCGTCGCCGTCCAGCACGCTGATCGAGTCGCTGGCCTGATTCGTGACGACCGCGTCGACAAGGCCGTCCTTGTCGATGTCCGCCACCGCGACCTGCTGGGGTAGCGTGCCGACCGTGCGTTGGTTGGGCGTCCAGAATCCGAGGTTGGACCCGAGGCCCATCGCGACGGTGACCTCACCGGACGACGAATTCGCGAAGGCCACATCCATGCGGCCGTCGCCGTTGTAGTCTTTCAGGTCGAGGTACCGCGGTCCGTTGCCGTGGTTGGCCGGGTCGTTGTCGGTCGGGATGACCACCGCCGTCCCGAAGCTCGCTGTGGCCGCCTGGCACGTGGGGAAACACGCACTGCCGTGGGTGCCGTTGCCAGCCCCCTCGTCGCACGCCTCGCCGTCCTCGACGATTCCGTTGCCGCAACCGTCAGCCGTGCAGGCCGCGCTGCAGCCGTCGCCGTCGATGAGATCGCCGTCGTCGCAACCCTCGATGGGGTCCCAGACGAAGCCGTCCCCACAGGTTGCCGGGTGACAGGTCGACGGGCAGGAGTCGTCGTCGTCGAGGTTGCCGTCGTCGCACAGTTCTCCGGCGTCGATGACGCCGTTGCCGCAGGCCTCTGTGGACGAACAATCGGCCGAACATCCGTCGAGATCCTCGTTGCCACCGTCGTCGCACCGCTCGAAGCCCGCGAAAATCCAACCGTCGCCACAGCTGGCGGGCTCGCACGCCGCGCAGCTGTCCGTTTGGACGGCGTTGCCGTCGTCGCACGTCTCACCCGGATCGAGGATTCCGTTGCCGCACGTTTCCAGGAGGCAAGCGGGGCTGCAGCCGTCGCCGGGGACGAGGCCGCCGTCGTCGCACTGTTCGTCCGTTGCATGGACCCGGCCGTCGCCGCAGGTCGCTGGACGGCAGGTCGTCGGGCACGCGTCGGTCTCAATGGCATTGCCGTCGTCGCAGACTTCGGCCAGGTCGAGGTTGCCATCTCCACAGGTCTCGAGCACGCACGCGGCGGTGCAGCCGTCCAGCGGAGTCAGGTTGCCATCGTCGCAGCCCTCGGTCGGGGCGACGTCTCCATCCCCGCAGCCTTCGGCCTCCAGGGTACAACCCGAGGTGCAGCCGTCGCCGTTGAGGCGGGCGCCGTCATCACAGGCTTCGCCCATGTCGAGTCGGCCGTTGCCGCAGACCTCAGCCAGGCAGACGGCGGAGCAGCCGTCGCCGCCAAGGGCATCGCCGTCTTCGCAGGATTCGCCGGGGTCGAGGATGCCGTTGCCGCATTGTTCGACGATGCAGTAGGTCCCGCACCCATCGCCTGCGGCGAGATTGGCGTCGTCGCATTCCTCGCCCGGGTCGATGAGCCCGTCTCCACAACCTTCTCCCGAGATTTCGATTTCGCAGAGGGCCGAACAACCGTCGCCGTCGCGGTCGTTGCCGTCTTCGCAGCCTTCGCCGATGTCGAGCAGGCCATTGCCGCAGCCTTCGACGATGCAAAAGGGGCCGCATCCATCGCCGGGGACCGCGTCGCCGTCGTCGCATTCCTCGCTGGCATCGAGCACGCCATCCCCACAGCTCGCCGGCAGTTCGACCTGGCAATCCGCATCGCAGCCGTCACCGGAGGTGTTGTCGCCATCTTCGCATTGCTCGCCGAGTTCGAGGACGCCGTTGCCGCAGAACTCGAGCCAGCAGCCGCGCCCGCAGCCGTCGCCGGCGTCGTTGTCGCCGTCGTCGCAATCTTCGCCGGGGTCGAGCTTTCCATCCCCGCATGACGGGCCGTAGGCCTCGGCGAGGCATTGGGCCGAGCACCCGTCGCCGTCCAGAACGTTGCCGTCTTCGCAGGCCTCATCGGCGTCGAGGTAGCCATTGCCGCAAGCCTCGATCCAGCAGCCGTGGGAACAGCCGTCGCCGTCGACGGTGGCGCCGTCGTCACACCCTTCCCCGGGGTCCTGGGTGTCGTCACCGCAGAAACCGCCAAGCAGGCCCTCGAACTCGCAGCCCGTCGAGCAGCCGTCGCCGTCGAAGACGTTGCCGTCTTCACAGTCCTCGTCGGGGTCGAGGATGCCGTTGCCGCAGATCTCGGTTTGGCACAGGGGCCCACAGCCGTCGCCAGCCGTCAGATCGCCGTCGTCGCAGGACTCGCCGGGGTCGACGATGTCGTCGCCGCAGACCGTCGTTTCGAAAGCGCAGACGGGGTTGCAGCCGTCGCCCGCGACGGCGTTGCCATCCTCACAGGCCTCGTTGGGGTCGAGGATGCCGTTGCCGCAGGCCTCGTCGATGCAGAAGGGGCCGCAGCCGTCGCCAGCGGTCTGGTCGCCGTCGTCACATTCCTCGTCGTCGTCCAACTCGCCGTTGCCGCAGGCCGAAAGAAGCTCGATGGCGCAACCATCGCTGCAGCCGTCGCCGCTGTTCAGGTTGCCGTCTTCGCAGCCTTCGCCCGGGTCGAGGATGCCGTTGCCGCAGACTTCGTCGGTGCAGCGGGGCGAACAGCCATCGCCAGCGGTGGCGTTGCCGTCGTCACAATCTTCGCCGTCGTCCGTTTGGCCGTCGCCGCAGCTTGGCCGAGGCTCGACCGCGCACCCCTCTGAGCAACCATCGCCGCCCGTCGTGTTGCCGTCTTCGCACTGCTCGCCGGACGCGGCATCGAGGATCCCGTTGCCGCAAAACTCCTCGGACGTACACGTGGCGTTGCAGCCGTCGCCGCTGACGGCGTTCGCGTCGTCGCACACTTCGGCCACGTCCAAAACGCCGTCGCCGCAGGCGGGAACGGCCAGGACCGGGTCGTCAGCACATCCTAGCCACGCGATCAGGAGCCAGGACATCGCTCACCTCAGGCGGCGATTCTAGCCCAACAGGACGGGGCACGGCGGCGGACCTTCGTCGGAGCCGCCGCCGTTGGGACTAGCAGCCTGCTAGAGCAGGGTGGCGACGCCGGTCGGGAAGTAGTTGTACGAGCCGCCGCCGCCGCAGACCGTCTCTTGGGCCACGTACGCGATCTTGTAGCCATCGCCTGCGGGACCGAGGCCCGCGACAGGCGCGAAGTCGAGCGTGAGGTTGAACGGGATGCGGCCCAGGGTGTGGCCGCCCTCATAGGAGAACGATCCGATCACCGTGCCGTTGAGCACGACGTCGAAGTCGAGCACGCCCACGAGGCAGGCGGGGTTGGTCCAGTCGTCCATTTCGAAGAACAGGTCGGCGTGGCTGACGCTGGTGAGGCCGGTGAGGAACCTGTCGCCGACCCAGTTTCCGTCGACGAACATGACGCCGCCGCCACCCGCGCCAAGTGAGACCGGCGCGCCAAAGGTGGTGTTGATCTTCGACGAATTGCGCGGGAAGGACAAATCGACTCCGAAGGCCAGGGTGGAGAGAGCGAGCAACGAGACGAGCATGGGAACCCCCACGGTAGGCTATCTCCACGCGAGCAGGATGCCAGAGGAGGCGATCGAGAGCGTGCTCGTCAGGCCTGCCGGTAGCGGACGGCGACCTGAAAGTGTCGTGCCGCGGCACCGAACGCGATGGCGGCTCCAAAGGCGAAGGCCGCGAAGAAGAACATATGGAAGGCGCTTGGGGACATCCCCCACGACGCGATGGCGGCGTCGACGGAGGGGCCCTTGAGGACGGCGTCGACGACGAGGACCCACAGATTGCCGACGGTCACCGACAGGGACCAAAGCGACATCAGTGTGCCCTTGGCCTGAAGCGGCGCCTGGCTGTACGCGAATTCGAGGCCCGTCGCCGAGACCCAGACCTCACCGAGCGTCAGCAGGACGTAGGGCAGCAATTGCCAACCGATGGACAGGGTGGCGCCGCCGTCGATGGCGAGCTGAATCAGACCCACGGCGATCCAGGATGTGCCGCTCAGCACGATTCCGATGGTCATCTTCTGCAAGGCCGTCAGCACGATGCCCCACCGCGCGAGCAGCGGGTAGGTGACCGTGTGGTGCAGGGGAAGCAGGATCATGACGAGGAGCGGGTTGAACGACTGAATCTGGGACGCCCCGCTCATGAAGCTTGGCAGCGTCATTTCGTTGGCCTGCAGAATCCAGGTCGAGGCCTTCTGGTCGAAAAGGGACCAGAACGGCGTGACCAGCGCGAAGAGGCCCATGAGCTTGAGGACGGAGCGCGTGGCGATGACGTCGTCTTCGGGAATGCCGGTGGCCCGGTCCAGCGCCCGCCACGTGCCAACGCTCGCAACGGCCAAGGCGCCAACGACGGCGCAGCAAAGTGCCGGAACGGGCCCGAAGGTCGGCCACATGGCAAGTCCGGCGACCGCGGCCAGGCCAGAGGCAGCGAGCCAAGCGGAGCCTGATGGAGACTGCTTGAGCGCGCGGAGTGCAACGCGGTGGGGGGCGGAATCGTCGCCGGGGCCGGGCGGCAGCTTCGTGTACGTGTCGCGGCCCCACCAGAAGATGATGGCGGCGAGCGCCATGAGGACGCCCGGTACGCCGAAGGCCACCGACGGTCCGTGGTGCTTGAGCAGGTAGGGCGCGAGGAGCGTCGCCCCAAAGCTACCGAAGTTGATGATCCAGTAGAACGCGTCGAAAACCCGCCGCGCCTTGTGGGACTCGTCCTTGGTGAACTGGTCGCCGACGAAAGCCGAAACGCAAGGCTTGATGCCGCCGGAGCCGACGGCGATGAGCCCGAGGCCGGCCAAGAACCAGGTCTTGTCGTGTTCGGCGACGGCGAGGAGAATGTGCCCCGCAACGTAGACCAGGCTGAGTCGAAGGATGACGTTGTACCGGCCCCAGAGGCGGTCCGCGAGCCAGCCACCGAGGAGCGGGAAGAAGTACACGCCCATCATGAACGTGTGGAAGATCTCGCGGGCCTCGGGGCCGCGCTGAGCTTCGGGCAAGTCGAGCAACATATGGCCGGCGAGGAAGGCCACCAGGATGTTGCGCATGCCGTAGAACGAAAAGCGCTCTGCAGCTTCGTTGCCGATGATGGTCGGGACGGGGCTTCGCTTCAAGGCGTTTGGGCTCGCAGCCGTTCGGCCAGGGGTTCGACGAGGGCGCGGATCGCGGGGGACCACGTGGGCGTCCCCCCTTTGCCTACGCTCTTGGGATGGACATGGGCGACCATGGCGTCGTCGTAGTCGATTTCGAGCCACGCGAAGGTCGCGGCGGCCACGCGGCGCGGGTCAGCGACGAGCGACTCGTAGCTGAGCAGGCGCGCACGCGGATGGCTGGCGAGGCCCTGGGTCTCCCAGAGGCGGTTGCGCATCGCCCAAAACAGCGCGCCCCCTTCTTCGGGGGTCAAATCCGGACGCCAACAGGCGAGCACTTCCTCGATGAGGTCCGGCGGAAGGTGCTGGCCACGCCAGTCGAGTCGCTCGAATTCTCCGGCCTTGAGCCGCCCGATGAGGTCCGCCTGGTGGGCACCCCAACGGACGACGGCGCTGGCGGCGACATCCGCCGGCCGTCGCCAGACCCACACCACCCGGGACGCCTCGAAGCGTTGCAACAGGTGCGCGATGCGTTGGCTGTCGGCGACGGCGTGGAAAGCGACCACGGGGGCGCCATCGGCATGGATCAGCGCGTCGAGGGGCTCGTCCTCGAGCAGGCATGCCCGACTTCCGTTGCGGCGTGGCGGAAATGCCGGGTCGTGGCGAAATCCGTAAAGCGGGTCCTGCACGAGGTGATTGTGGGCCCAGCACGCCGGCGACCGCTCGAGTGCTTGCGTGACGAGTTGGGTGCCGGAACGCTGGCAGCCCGCGACCCAGACGGCGACGGGTGCCGGGTGGGGCGCCCAACGGTGACGGAGGCGATGCCGAGCGCGAAGCGCGGTGTGCCGGAGGCGCTCGGGCAGCCGCTCGCGGTCCCTCAGGGCGTCGACGAGCGACATGGGCCGACGATATCGCCCAGGTACGATGTGTCGCAACATTCGTCCGCTCTTCCACTTCGAACCGCCGGCGACCGAGGACGAGATCCAGGCGGCGGCCCTTCAGTTCGTGCGCAAGGTGGCCGGCCAGACGAAGCCCGCGCGCGACAACGAGGCGGCCTTCATGGAAGCCGTCGACGCCGCGATGCGCACACGTTGAGGGAATTCCATGCGCTTCACCGTCCGCCTCGACTCGCGCCTGTTTTGAGCCCAGCGAGTTTGGCCCAACGCATGGCGCAGGACCGCGAAGGTAGGATCGATTTCGACGGGCTGTTTTTCGAGCGGCGTCCCTACGATGTGTGGTCGGCCTACGCGCAATCGAAATTGGCGAACCTTGTCATCGAGGGGCCGCGAAGCGACGGATCACATGATTGTCGCGGTCGGAGATCCAGACATGGCCGTCGGTGGACCAGGCGACGCCCGTCGGGAATGCGAATCGCGCGTCCGTAGGGGGCACCGATGCCACCGCGTCCCCCGATTCGCCACAGGCGCCCGCGACGACGCCCACGCTGCGATCGGTGGCGATCGCGCGAATGCAGTGGTTGCCGGTGTCGGCGACGTAGACGGTGCCGTCGTCGGCCAGCGCGACGTCGTGAGGTTCGACGAAGCCGTGTTCCGGGCCGGCAAGCGTTTCGATGACGCCCGTGGAGAGCGTCAATTCGCGGATGGCGTGGTTGCCGGTATCCGCGATGACCATTCGGTCCCCGCGCACATCGATGCGACCGCCGGGGTCGGATTCCGTGTCCATGGCCGAATTCAGCGTGGCCAGGTCGGCGGGCCCGCCGTCGCCCGTGTAGCCGGAGACGCCAGGTGTGCCGGCGACGGTGGCAACGATGCCGTCGGTCCCGACCGAGCGAATGAGGAGGTTCATGCGGTCGGACACGAACGCGGTGCCGTCTGCGCCGAAGGCGACGCTCGAGGGGCGCCAGAACGACGCCTCGGCGGCCGGCCCGCCGTCGCCAGAAAAGCCGGCCTCGCCGTTGCCGATGGGGAATGCGATTGTGGCGGCCTGCAGATGGCCGATGCGGTGGTTGCCGGCCGCTGCGAACCAGAGGACGTCGGGGTCGGTGGGGTCCAGGATGGCACCGGTCGGGTGGTCGAGGGGCTCCTCCAGGGCGGGGCCGCCGTCGCCTCCGGACGGGAAGCCCGAGCCCGCCACGATGTGCGACAGCCCGTCGACGCCCACCTCGCGAATCAAGTGGTTGTTGAAGTCGACGACCCACCATCGGCCGTCGGGAGAGGTTGCGACGTCTTGCGGCATGAACAGCCACGTCTCGGTCGCGGCGAGGCCGTCCAGCCCCCGGCCGGCGACACCGGGGACGCCAGCGACGACCTCGACGGGGCCTGCCTCGACCTGCACGGGCGCGCCAGTGGCCTGGGTGTCGGGCGCCTGGGTGCATGCGGCCGCCGCGGAGAGGGCAGGGAGACGTCGCCAACCCGAAATCATGGGAGTGCCTATCGCAGACGATCTCGGCGACGAGGCCGCCCGCTAGCGGCGGTCCGGTTGGCCAGCGAACCTTCCGGCGACGTTGCCCGCCCCCGCGTCACTCCTTCGACGGCCGTCGGATGGCGGGCCGAGCCCGGGCCTTGTGCGACGACCCGTTCCTGTTCGCTCTTCGGTGGCGCCCGTTGAATTCGGTTCACGCCGCCTCGCAGGCCTTGACCGCGCCTACGACGCATCCCCGTACCAATTCTGCACCGAGAGGCCTGGAACCCGTCCGAACTCGCGGACGTTGCGCGTCACGAGCACTCCGCGGTGGGCGAGCGCCGTCCCTGCGATCAGCGTGTCCATTGGGCCGAGGGGCGTGCCATCCCGCTCCAGTCGAGCCCGGAGCACCGCGGCGGCTCTCGCCTCCACCATTCCGAAGGGAAGCACTGCCACGACCTGGTAGAGCTGGTCGAGCTGACCACGACGCTTCTCGGCATCCTTCGACTTCGCGATCCCCGTTTCCAGTTCGTAGGCGACGACCGTCGGGACCGCGATCTCGGCGGGAGCCATCGACAGCAAACGTCGCGCGACCTCGCCCTCGCCGCGGAAGAAGTAGACGAGCGTGTTGGTGTCCAGCACAAACATCAGAGCGTCTCGCGAGCGATGTCCGGTGGCTGATTAGCGCGCAGGTCCTCGGCAGAAGACCCACTGCGCCACGCGCCGGCCAGCGCAGCCACGTCGCGAGGCCAATCGGTGCGGGTTCGTTCGCGAACGAGCTGCGCCAGCCAGGCGCTCATCGACACCCCGGCCGCCTCCGCCGCTGCACGCATGCGACCCAAGGTGTCGTCGTCCATGTAGAGCGTGACTTGACCCATCGCGGCCTCCACATATATGTCCACTTATACTCGACTGGCCGTTCGTCGGCACGCTTCGTCCGTTCATGTTGCCTCAACGCGATGTTCACCGCCGCCGTCGACCCCCGTTCGCGCTGGTCGCCGATCGCCCGCCCCCAAGCGGTTCGTGTCCCGCGGCCCTTCCCCAAGGACGGCCCGCGGCAGATAGTGGCGGCGATCCAACAGCCCAGCGGGCGTGATGGGCCACGTCGAGCACGAGGAGTTTGTATGCCCACGCGACGCGACCTGAGCGGATGGCGGGTCGTCGTGGTCGGCGGCACGGGCGGCCTCGGGCGAACGATCAGCCGCTACTTGGCGGCCGGCGGTGCCAGCGTCGCGGTCGTTGGCCGGACCTTCCGCGAACGTTGGCACCCCGAACATCACGTTCGTTCAGGCGGATCTCGAATCGCTGCGCGAGGCGGACCGCGTCGCCGCCGAGCTGGCTGCGGAGACGGTCGATCTCCTCTTGTTCACGACGGGGATCTTCGCCGCGCCGAAACGGGAGGAGACTGCCGAAGGCCTCGAGCGGGACATGGCCATCAGCTACCTCAGCCGCTTGGTGATCCTGCGCCGCGTCGCGACACGCCTCGGCACGCAGCGACCGCCTGGCCGCGGAAAGCCCCGCGTCGTCGTGATGGGCTACCCGGGCAACGGGCAGATCGGCACGATCGACGACCTCAACGCCGAGAAGTCCTACCGTGCCTTCGCGGCGCACATGAACACGGTCGCGGGAAACGAGGCGCTCGTCCTCGACGGGGCGCAGCGGTATCCGCACCTCAACTTCTTCGGCCTCAACCCCGGCGTCGTGAAGACCGAGATCCGGAGCAACTTCCTTGGCGCCGGCTCGGTCCAGTACCGGTTCGTCGAGTGGCTGATCGGGCTGCTCAACCCGAGCCCCGAACAGTACGCCGAACGGATCGCACCCCTCCTCGTCGCTGAGGACCTCGAGGGCCAGAACGGCGCGATGTTTGACAAGAAGGGCAGGAAGATCCCAGCGTCCCCCAAGCTGACCGAGAGCTACGTGTCGAAGTTCATGACGGCGTCGGAGGCGCTGGTCGCGCGCGCAGGGGTTCGGGTCGTCGCATGAGCCGGGCGCCGTGCTGGTCGTCCGCGCGCGCGGTTGCGGGGCGCCCGATCGGGGGTAGGTTGGGGAGCCGCCTGAGGGACCCGTGCTTTATTACCTCTTTGCTTGTGCCCCTTCGCCGTCCACGGACACGGCGCTGGCGCCGGCGCCGGACCTCCCCGGCGTCTCGCCGACCCTCCCGGGAACCACACCTCCGGGCACCGAAGACCCGCCGGGTGGAACCACGACGAGCGACCCTACCGTCCCGCCGCCGCCCGCGCCGGTCTACGACGTCCCCACCGGCGGCGTCGTCATGGTCGCCGGAGGCGGCTCCGAGGGGGACATCGGTGACTACACGGCTTGGTCCGCCGCGGCCTACGCCACCCTGATCGAAGCCGGGGACGTCAACGGCGACGGGCTCGTGCTCGTGGCCGTCCTTTCCGTATGGGAGGAGTCTGACTGGGTTCCGTCGTACTTCGAGTGGCTCGGCGCCGACGACGCATTCAACGTCGAAATCGCAAGCATCGAGGCAGCCTCGGACCCCGCCGTCGTCGACGCCCTCGCGACCGCCGACGCGATGTACCTCAAGGGCGGCGACCAAGGCGCCTACTACGACCGATGGAACGGCACACCCGTCGAAGACGCCGTGTTGGCCGTTCACGCGCTCGGCGGCGGGGTGGGGGGCACGAGCGCCGGTGCGGCGTCGATGTCGGAGATCGCCATCGCGGGCTCCTACGACGTCTACAGCCTCGACCTGCTGCGCGACGCAACACATGTCTCGATGGAGGATTGGTCGGACGGTCCAGGCTCCGTGGGCCTGAAGAACGACTTCCTTCCCATCCTGCCCGACGCGGTCGTCGACACGCACTTCACCGAGCGCGCCCGCCTCGGGCGCCTCGCTGTCCTCCTCGGGTACGGTCGGGAACTCTACGGCGACGTGGCCCGGCTCGGCATCGGCGTAGAACAGCAGACCGCGCTGGTCGTCCGCGGGCCCATCGCCACCGTCATCGGCAAGGGCAGCGTGACCTTCCTTGCGGACGGGCTTGCGTCGACGCCCTTGCGAGAAGCCGGCAGCCCACCGGGCTTCACCGACCTCGGCCTCGACGTGTTGGTGCAGGGGTGGAGCTACGACCTGTCCACGCGCACCGCCATCATCGACACCGCGCCCGAAACCGCGCGCGCTGTCGTCCCGACGGCCCCCCCACCCGTGACCCACGCCATCGCAGCTGCGGGTTCGATGCTTTCCGACGAGCCGTCCTTCGGCATCGTGGCTGAACGTTGGCCCGACCCGTGGGCCGTGGTCGACAGCACCGTGCCAGAAGCCCTTCCGGGTGCGCTTGGCTTCCTCGACACACTCGACACCACCTGGTTCAGTGAACGGGCGGGCGTCAACTTCGAGGGGATGGCGTCCGCCATGGCCGAGGTCGCGGAAATCGGTCCGGTGACGTTCATGTTGCCTGTCGGCGCGCGCCTCGTCGCGGAGGAGGGCGCCCCACATCGCCTCGCGTTCGAAACCGAAGACGGGGAGGCGCCAACCGCGGCGCTCGTCATCGACGGCAGCGCGCTTTCGTGGGTGGATCACAGCGAGGTCGTGTCCTGGTACGACGACGGCAGTGGCGCCCTTCATGCCGGCACCCTGGTGGGGGCCACCCTACACCTCGTTGCGGAATCGCACCGCACCGGCTTGGTCTGGGACCATCACGCCCGGGCGATGGTGCCCTGACGCAGGCCCTGAGATTGGCGAACCTTCGCCACGTCGTCGTGATGGGTCACGTATGCAAAATTCAGTGTGCTCCCTGAATCAGAGCATTTCTCCAGGTTGCAACCAAACGTCGCCACCCGCGCTTACGAGTATGTCGTCCACGCCGTCCCCGTCGTAGTCGCCATGGCTCGCAAGTACACCACTCCAGTCCCCTGTGGAACCGGTGTTGAATTCAGCTGTGACCAGCCCGGACCACTCTAGAGATCCGCTCTGACCGGCTGAAAGACGCCTGAGTAGACCAGCAAGGGAGAGCAACATCAAGTCGTCCTGGTAGTCGCCATCCGGGTCGCCAAGCGTAGCGACGCTCGCGATTCCGTCGACTCCATCGCCATCTCCAGGGTGAACCCGGAGCGTCACACGGTGATCGGAGGGCGGCTTGGGGGGGCAGCGAGCATGTACGTTGTTCGCGTGGTCGCCCCCTTGCTGGCTTCGCCGCGCGCCCGGCCTCAGCCCCCCACCCGGTCGTTTCGGCGAAGCGTCCGCCCCTCCGGGCCGAAGGCGAAGGGGACCGAGCGGTTGTCGGGGTCCCAGATGTCCAGATGGGTCTGGACCTGAAGGTGCAGATGGGACATCGACGTGTTGCCCGAGTTGCCCGCCTTGGCGATGGGTTGGCCGGCCGTCACCACGTCGCCTTTGGAGACCTGCAGGCTCCCGTGCCGAAGGTGGGCGAGCAGCACGAAGTGGCCGGAGTCGGTCTCGATGACGATCACGTTGCCGACCGCGTCGTTCTTCTTGGCGACGAGGTTCATGCCCACGCTGTCCTCCATCGTGTCCCGCGCGACGACCACCCGGCCGGCCACGGGGGAGACGAGCGGCGCCTCCCAACTCGATGCGATGGCGTTGCCCTCCCCGCCCTCCACGAAGATGTTGCCGTCGAGGACGCGGACGAGGTCCAGGGCGTGGTGTTGGTTGTAGGCCGCGGTGTGGTGACTCTGCATGGGGCTGTGCCCGCCCTGAATCACGAGCCACTCGTCCAGGAAGGGGGGCTGCAGGCGGACCACGGGCGTGGCCGTCGGCCAGAAGGCGACGCCGAGGTCGCCGAGGAGCATGAGGGCGCCGAGGCCCGCGACGACGGAGGGGCCCGGATTGGGGGTGGTGGACGGAAAGGCCGACGCACCGACCCGCAGCAGGGCCACGACGGCCACGCCGGCGATGAAGGGCGTGAGCTCCTCCGACCGCGGAAAGACGGCGACGGTCGCGGCGCCGAGCATCAGCCAGAAGGCCCCGCGCGCCATCACCTGGGCCCGCAGGCCGCGGTTCTCGGGTCTCGACCACTCCCACAGCAAGCGCCGGTGCAGCCGACCCCGCCACGCCAGCCAGCCGCGGCTGGCGACGGCCCAGGCCAGCCCCACCAGCAGGGCGAACGCGAAGGCCTGGTGGCTGTAGGCTCCGACGAGGCGGGACGCCCCGAGGACGACGACCGCAAGCAAGCTGAAGACGGTGGTGGTGATCGGGTAAAGCAGTCGCACGGAAAAATCTCCGGGAATGTTGGTTATCTCCTTACCGCCGCTCGCGGTACTGCCGCGCGCCCATCGGCGTAGAGCGACCCTCGAATTCCGAGCCGCATTCGCGTGTTCCTGGCCCGCGCAGGCCACCGCATGGGTACGGCCAGGGCGCACCGGCTCTGGCGGCTGGCGAAGCTGCAGGTGCCCCAGAAGCGCCCGCGCCGTCGCCTGGCGAGCTCACGGCCTCGCCCCAACGCGCCGACCGGGCCGAAACAGGTCTGGGCGTACGACTTCGTCTTCGACGCCTGCGCGAACGGGCAGAAGCTGAAGTGCCTCACGGTGATCGACGAGTTCACGCGAGAGGCGCTCGCCATTGACGTCGCCGGAAGCATCCGGTCGAGGCGCGTCATCGACGTGCTCGCCCGGCTCGTCAGCCTTCATGGTGCGCCGCGGTACATGCGGTCGGACAACGGCCCGGAGTTCGTGTCGCTCGCGATCCTGCGCTGGATTACGGAGGCGGGCGTGGAGACCGCCCTGATCGACCCCGGCAAGCTCTGGCAGAACGGAGCAGACGAGAGCTTCAACGGTAAGTTTCGAGATGAGTGTCTAAGCGTGGAGTGGTTTCGATCGCGGGCTGAGGGCATCGTAGTGATCGAGGCTTGGCGAGCGCACTACAATGAGATTCGCCCGCATTC
>SXGU01313458.1_pt1 | contig 29569 bp, 30 predicted proteins | sample 3174531 | NCBI WGS metagenome assembly SXGU01 (sample SAMN11356863, study PRJNA531348) | freshwater metagenome | isolation source: freshwater sample F1-140 | place: China: Fuxian Lake, Yuxi | collected 2017-12-25 | reverse complement strand
GAGTGCGAGCTTACAGCGATGCACGAAGCCGAGAGCATGCGATCCCCTGAAGTGAGCGGCAGCGAACGAAATGGGGACAAAACCGAAGGTCGTAGGTTCGATCCCTGCCGCGCCTGCCATTGAATTCACAAACACTCACCAAGGCCAGTATTTACTATGAATACTATATTATACTATAATAGTATAAATACTTCCCCTAAAAGCCATGACAAAAGGTGTTGGAGCCGATCACGAATACGAACTCCTCTCTCAGGCAAAAGCTGAACTTGTAAGTGCAATTGCCAATCCGCCTGCAGACCCGGAGCAGTGGTCCACGGAGTTTAATAGTCGATTTAGGGCTCTGATCACTACTCCTGACTGGATGCGGACAGGTCTTGTATTACCAGGTGGTGCGAGCAAAAATGAGAATCCTACTCTGGGCTCTCTTATCAACGAAGCAAGAGAAGGCATGGGGCTACCTGTCATCGAATAATGCGAGAAGTTGGCTTCTGAAGGACTAGGAATAAAACCACCTGAGCAAGCTTCTCTTGGGCTTCTTTATCTTCTCTACTTTCTTTTCCTTCATAGATTTCTTTTGGGTAACAACACTCTCTCCAACTGTTCCTTCTACAAAATCCTCCTTTGGTGCACTAAGGAGGAACCGCTCCTGCAAGCCTTTCATAAGGACATTCGTTTCTCGCTGACGCTCGGAAAGACCATCGATAGCCTGTGCAAGAACGCGGATCTGCTCATCTTTCACCTGTAGCTGCTGTTCGAAACTACGATTCGTATGCTCAAGAAGGTGTACATACGACCCCTGAGAGGAGCCATGACTCTGCGGTGCAGAACTCCCCTCTCCAAACTGCTTTTTAAGGAGCTCATCGCTGATGGTGTAAGCAAAAGGCTTCTTCATCTTCTTCAGCTTCACCGCATCCTGGGGAAGTGGGTGGATCATCTCGCGATCAGCAGCCTTTTCTTTCTCCAAAACCGAACGGACAAAGCGGCGAATGGTGATCTCCGCCTTCTGGTAGCGGATGGATGCATCTTTAATAGAAATGTACGGAGCCGTAGCTGATGCGGAAGAGTTGGTCATGATGATCAAAGAGGAAGAGATGAACATGCGCATGATAATCATCATGCGTAGTCAATCAATGATCTGGCCTCGACAGAGGAGGGGAGTACATGCGTAGTCATGATCTATTACATGATCATCATCTGATCATGGTCAGAGTACTCGCAACAAAATATGTAATAATGGAATTCTAATTTTTTTGAGCCCTAGATAGAGATATTTTTATCAATGACCAGTTCATGCGTAGGCAATATATTCGTACACATAAATATGATCATGAGGATGATCATGAATATCATCACCAGCTGCACCCCTGCAGGGGTGCAGCTGAATAATCACATGCCTACACATGCATGATCAAAGCATGATCATTGACTACACATTCTGATTTTGTGTCAAAGTACAGGTATATTTACTTATATTGCTTTATATTGTATAATATCTATAATGTCTATGGCTCTATCTGACAACACCGATGCCTCAGATGTGGAACAGCGCATTCGACAGGCAATAAAAGCTGCTGATATTCCCACACTAAAAACATTACGAAGTGAGGCAATCTTCTATGAAGTTGTAGACGCGGTGCGCAACGAACTTATGGCTGCCTCTGCGGCTTTGGATGACGAACAAACCGGCGTGATGCATAAGCAGAGCGCTCTGAGTGAAGTAGTTATTGCAAATCGACTACGATTTATCAACTCAATACCGGGGCAAAGATCGGAAGAGCCGCCTTCTGCAAGATCGCAACGACATACTGGAACTCATCGGATAGGAGAAAAGAGAGACTCAATGGCACAAAATAGAGGAAGAACAGGATTGTCGAACATTAAGCCGGAATTCATAAAGAAGTTGGAAGTAAAGACCGGTAGAAGTGTGCAAGATTTTTATGATCATCCTGAAGTACTCGATGGGCAGTATGTAGGGGAAACACTTGTTGACAACAGACATCGTGTGCTTGCTCTGCATCAGCTTTTTTGTACGAATTCGTCAAAGCCATGCGTGGTCACCATTTGCATCAAACGGCATAATACTATGCCCAAAGACGCATACAGACTGGAGAAGTATGCTAGAAACGATGGTAAAGATTCTAGTCACTTCTTTAGCATTGATTTGGCCATCAATGGATTGGAAATTTCAAGCGATAGAATAGCCACCTATCATTGGATAAATGGTGCTGAAACTGAATTGCCAGAAACTCATGTGTTTCAACGCCTGAGTCCTCAAGTAATCGGCGAAGTGGCGCTCAAAAAAAATCCGGAGTTTCCTGATCCAAAAAAGTTTAAGAATAAATGGACTGGGCTTTTTCTTGCACGCATGCATCCATGCAAAGAACTTGCCGAAGCGATCCAGGAAATACCCTATGAAGCAATCTTAAGAGACTTTTCCGGAAGTCCGGAATTCGCAAAGATACTCACAAACGTAGGATATGATCTGGCCCCAGAAGGCTTTTACTACGTAACAGCAGCGATGGCCCCTGAGATTACATCCGGCGGTCTTCGTGGATCAGGAAAATAACCATAACTGCTATTTTTTCTTTCCCCACTTTCTCGGCGGTGCTGCACGCTTCTTGGCGAGAATTTCGATGGCATCCTGATGCGTGACCGTATCCGGCGTGAATTTTTTAGGAAGGGAGGCATTTGTTTTGCCATCTGTAACATACGGACCATACCTGCCATCTTTCAGAAGGATGGTTCCGCCAGTTGCAGGATCTGTTCCCAATGTTTTTAGGGGCTCTGCAGCCTTCGCACGCTGCTCTTTCGCAGTCGACAAAAGGGTAATGGCTTCACTGAGCACAATGGAAAGGGGATCGGCCTCCTTCAGGCTTACCGTTGCCTCGCCACACTTCAGATAAGGACCAAAGCGACCACGATGTACCTCCATAGGATTACCTTCATGTATACCCAGTAACCGCGGGAAGCTGAGGAGAGCGAGTGCTTGCTCTAGGGTAATGCTGTCCTTACCCAGATTTTTAGGAATAGAAGCACTTTTTGGTTTTGACTTCTTCACCTTTGCAGCCTTTGGTGGTTTTTTACCCTTTACTGGCTTGCTTGGCTTACCTTCTGCCACTTCGACAGGTATCGCAATTGCGGCAGCTGGATCCTCCACTCTTCCCAGCTGCACATACGGGCCAAATCTTCCTGTGCGTACGATGACTTCCAACCCCGTCACCGAATCTTTGCCTAAAATCCGCTCCTTCAACACATCGTCGCGGGAGATTTCATCGTTCTTTCGCTCGATGAGAGCCTGAAAAGGGGAGTAGAACGCACCGAGGAATTTCTTCCAGTCCTTGGTTCCCTCGGCGATGTCATCGAGGGATTGCTCCATCTGGGCAGTGAACCCCGGATCAACGATATCGTGAAAATGCTCGGTAAGGAGATCGGTAACGGTAAAGGCGACATCCTCCGGCTGAAGCTGCTTTCCTTCCTTTTTGATGTACCCACGCTGCTGAATAGTCGAAATCGTTGGCGCGTACGTGCTCGGCCGTCCGATACCCTCTTCTTCAAGCTTCTTTACAAGGCTGGCCTCAGTAAAGCGTGGAGGAGGCTTTGTGAAGTGCTGGAGAGGGATGATCTCGTCACAAGAAAGGGGTTGATCCTTCGAGAGGGGGGGAAGCAAATGCTCGGCATCATCCTCTTGCTCAGCTTCGGTAGCTGTAGCCTCTGGTTCATCACGATCTTCGCGGTAGAGACGGAGGAAGCCATCGAAGACCACTGTCTGGCCTGTAGCACGGAATGTGTACTCTCCGACGCCGATATCGGCACCAACGCGCTTAAGCTGCGCAGAGGCCATTTGTGTAGCCACTGTGCGGTTCCAGATGAGGGTATAGAGCTTCAGTTGCTGGTGATCGAGCACATCTGTAAGAGATTCGGGTGTACGGGAGATTTCGGTGGGGCGTATAGCCTCGTGCGCCTCCTGAGCACCTTTGCTCTTGGTCTTGTACTTCCGGGGCTCACTGAGGACGTACTCACGACCGTAGAGCTTTTCGATGCTGGTCACGGAATCTTTCAGTGCCTTCTCGCTGAGGTTCACCGAATCGGTACGCATATAGGTGATGAGACCCGTCTGCCCTCCTCCCGAACCGACGTCCATACCCTCGTAGAGCTGCTGGGCAACCATCATCGTCTGCTTTACGGAAAACCCAAGCTTGCGGCCTGCCTCCTGCTGGAGGGTGGATGTGGTGAATGGGGGTGGGGGATTACGCGTGAGCTCCTTTTCATCAACAGATGACACCGTGAATGGTTTTCCGGTAATGGCGGATACAACCTCCTGCGACTCGAGAGCTGTAGATGGCACAAACTTCTTGCCGTTCTTCGAAGAAAGCTTTGCCGTGAAACTTTCACCTTTCTGCGTCTGCAGCTCTGCATCGATAGTCCAGTACTCGACGGGACGGAAGGCCTGAATTTCGCGCTCACGGTCGACAATGATGCGCACGGCGACAGACTGTACGCGGCCTGCGGAGAGACCTCTGTAGACCTTCTTCCAAAGAAAGGGAGAAAGCGTATAGCCAACAAGACGATCGAGGATGCGCCGTGCCTGCTGAGCATCGACGAGCTTGATATCGATGTCGCGTGGATGTGCCGCAGCATGCCGGATGGCCTCCTCGGTGATCTCATGGAAAACGATGCGACGAATGGGCTGATCCTTCTTGCACTTCAGCGTTTCAACCAAATGCCATCCAATGGCTTCCCCTTCACGATCTTCATCAGTCGCGATCCAGAGTTCATCGCAGGTATTGAGCGCTGTTTGCAGCTTCTTGATAACGGTTTTCTTTTCCTCCTGCACTTCGTACTGCGGTGCAAATCCTTTATCCGGATCCACGCCGAGCTTGCTGCTGGGAAGATCGCGCACGTGTCCCATGCTCGCTTCGACGATAAAATCCTTCCCAAGGAAGCGCTTAATGGTACGGGCCTTTGTCGGACTTTCGACGATGACGAGATGACCGGGCACGGGGCGGAGGGTAGGGAGTGTATGAGCAGTTTGTCAAAGAGAAAAAGGTGTACAGGAGTACAACCTGAACGTTGAACGTATCGGCGATCAGCTTCAGAGACATGTTGTACTGAAGGCAATTTCTCCTGTGTTCTCATTGCAATATATGAGAAATCATTCTGAATAGACTGAATGGATGAGTATTTTTCGTACTCATTTTTTTTGGCTACTGATAGCCCCCCAAAACTCTCTTATGGTTCATAAATATTTGAACACTGTTTTTTTGGCTTGCAGATGCGACGCTGCGGATTACACTTTGGGTGGATTTACTTCCTTTCCCCTTTGTCCCATGTCCAAGCAGGATATCATCAACTTGATTGCGGACGCCGCTGGTATCACCAAGCGCGCATCTGCTTCCGCCCTCGAGGCACTCACCACGCTGGTGACCAAGGAGCTCAAGAAGGGTAACAACGTCACCCTTACGGGCTTCGGAACGTTCAAGGTTTCCAAGCGCGCAGCTCGCGTCGGTGTAAACCCCAGGAACCCCACGCAGAGGATTTCCATCCCTGCAATGAAGGTTCCATCATTCAAGGCCGGAAAGACCTTGAAGGACGCCGTCCGCTAATCGACAGTTGATATTGCAAATAAAGAGGCCTCCGTAAGGAGGTCTTTTTTGTGCACTCTTCTTGTTCTCCCTCTTTGCGCCGCAGCCGTGTCGCGCTACTCTGCTACGGACCTATGGACTCCGCCCTCATCACTGGCATCGTCTCTGGCCTGCTTACTGAGCTGGCTCTTCCATTCACCGATGTGAAGGTTGCCCCTGAAGGCGATGTGATCCGCGTGGACATTACCTCGGACGCCCCGAGCAGGATCATCGGATGGCACGGCGAAACCCTGAACTCCGTCCAGCATCTCACGAAGTCGATTGCCCGATCACAGGCAAAGCTCGAGCGCGCACCATTCATCGTACTGGATGTGGACGGTTACCGCCGCATGCAGGAAGAAAAGGTCCGGAAGGTTGCAGAGCAAAAGGCGGACTTTGTCCGTAGGACAGGAAGCCGCGTAGCACTCGCCCCTATGAGCCCCTACTTCCGCCGTATCGTACACATGCACGTCACAAACACTCCCGACCTCCAAGACCTTACAACGGAGAGCGTAGGAGAAGGGGAATACCGACAGGTGGTGCTGCGCCGTAAAGATGAAAAAGTGACACAGAGTGGGCAAGAGCTCTCACCGGTGATTGAGAGTAAAGAGGATGGGCTGGAGAACTTGGATGTGTGACGTAGAGAGAATTGAGAAATGAATCTGCACACATAACAGCGGGCACTTTTATTCTCTATTCTCGTTTATCTTTTCTCTTCTTCCTCCGCATCCAGCCCAGTGCCCCTGCAGCACCGGATGCCATGATGGCAACAGCAGCGGGCCCGGTATCACCAATGGGACGCATGGCTACTGGTGGAGGTAGAGCAACAAACGCGTACGGCTGCTGCGGTACCGGAACAAGGGGTAGCGGCTCTGGCGCAGCAGGCTTCGGTGTAATCACAGCACAAGTTACCGAGCAGGTATCTCCGGGGGGATCACATGCTTCACCCTCTTCGAGAATGCCGTTACCGCAAACCGGTGCTTCGCGCTTGCAAATGCTTGAACAGCCGTCCCCGGGGAATGGATTACTATCATCGCACTCCTCACCAGGACTCACCACGCCGTCTCCGCAAATAACCCCACCAGCAACGAGAACCGGATTGATCTCCTCACGCGCTCCAAGTACCAGCTCCGTCTGGCACGTGGACGAACAGCCGTCACCGGGAGCTGCGTTGCCGTCATCACAGGATTCGCCTGTCTGCATCCGGCCGTCACCGCACCGGGGTAACGTGACTGCAGATTCCTCTCTGCTGCAGGAAGCAGAACAACCATCGCCAGGTAGCACATTGCCATCATCACAGGCTTCGCTGCGATCAACCACGGCGTCACCGCAATGCGGGAGAAGGCAGCCGGGTCGACAGCGATCAGAGACAGTCGCACTGTTGCCTATGCCCTGATCGCACTGCTCTCCAAGAGAATAATCTGCAATAAAGTCCCCGCAGGAAGCTCTCCGGCAATCTGGGCGGCAAGCTCCGGAAACAGTACTGCTATTGAGCGATCCGTTATCGCACTCTTCTCCGATGTCCAGCCGACCGTCACCGCATATGCTCTGGGAAGCCTGCGATGATGCTATGGCAGAAGATGGAGCGACTGAGGACAGAGTAATAGATGATGAAGATAGTTCTGAAAGCGCGAGGGGCGGCAGGGAATAGGTAAATGCCACAAGTGAAGATGCTGCAGAAGAGGCTGTGGTAAGTGGTGCGCAGAGATGTGGGAATTGCAGACAAAGAGAAAAGCCCGAGCTTGCTGCAGAGGAAAGTGGCATGGCACTGCTGCCTGCTGTTTCGAAGAGGCAGCGCTCGGAGCAACCGTCACCGGAAACGGCATTGCCATCGTCACATTGCTCACTGAGCCCGTAGTGCTTACCAGCAGGCGATTTGTAGCCGGCCTGCACAATGCGGTCTCCGCAACGCTCCAGCTTGCAGCTGATAGTACAACCGTCGCCGGAGAATTCACGACACTGGGGATTGGTGAAATCATTGCAGGGAACACCCGGCGGAGGGGTGGATGGGGTCCACGCAGGTAGCGGCGTCCAGGTTTGCGGACAAAGGGCTGTGTCCAGCCAGCCCCAGTACGCGATCCACCGCAGTGGCCAGCACTTGCCATAGACACAGTACCCATCAGCACACGCAGCATCTGCGGCACACTTCTGGAATGCCGACTCATCGCGTGAGAATGCAGGAGAGAGCGTCGCATCGTACACAAGGCCTACATAATCACACTCCTCTCCACGTCGGCGATCGAGGTAACCGTCTCCGCATCGTCCGGGCGAGCACACGGCATTACAATTTGGATCTGTCGAGGGCCTTCCTGATGGAGAACAGGGATCACATGTTTCTGGAAGTTCTGTTTTGCCGTCACCACATCGCACAGGAGCTGCACTTGCCGAAGAAGGTGGGGGAGGAGGAGAGGAAAGGCCAGCCGAGGATGAAGGCGCCCGCGAAGAAGAGGGTGCAGCAGATGATGACGGTGCGGCAGAGGAAGTTACGGGAGCAGATGATGCAGGAGGCGCGGCGCTGCTTGCAGCTTGAGAGGAAGCTAATCCCTGCATCGAACTTCTTGCCTCACTCGACATAATGCCGAACATACCAATTTCTCCTCCCGCACTTGACTGCTGTGCCTGGCTGCTTTGCGCTTCTGAACTATTGCCTCCACCATTGTTGCCTCCAGGCATCCCCGTACTAGAATTATTTCCCCCCATGCTACTACCCCCACCAGTACCGGGTGCCCCCATTGTTCCATCCAATGTTCCCCCCATGCTGGATATGGCCGTCATTTCTCCACCACTCGGAGTACCTATGTTCCCACCCATACCCACCTGCGCAGTAGGAACCGTAGATGGTGAAGGACGGATAAACGTTGCAATTGTCGCAGATACAAGAACGACCAACACCATTACTGATGCTATGCCCAAACGACGATGAGGTGCCGAACGTGGCATGCTTGGAGGAAAGAGTAACACAAAATCCCGTTACAAGTTGAATGCTGCAACGTGCAAGAATATTTACCCCTGAATTTTTCTCCACTCTTCCAAAATCTTCCGCTCATCCCGACTGAGTTTTGCAGGAATCTTCACCTCAACAGTGACGTAGTGATCCCCATGACTTTTGGACTGAAGCATCGGCATTCCCTTTCCCCGCATTCGCAGTACCTGACCGGACTGCGTACCTGCAGGAATGCGCAGAGAAACCTGACCATGCACAGTATCTACCTGAATATCGGCACCTAAAGCTGCGTCCGGTACGGAGATCTGTATAGCCCCGTGAACATCATCTCCATTACGGGTAAAGCGCGGATCAGGAGCAACATTGACGTGCACAAAAAGATCTCCGGCAGGGGAGCCACTCCGTCCTGCTTCGCCATAACCACGCAGACGCACGGTCTGGCCATCGTCGATGCCTGCTGGGATATCCATACCGATATCTTCTTTGTGAAGGACCCTTCCCTCTCCATCACACTTGGAACATTTTTTCTCGGGAATTTTTCCTGAGCCATTACATTTCGAGCACAGAACACTCTGACGAATGGCACCGAAAAAAGATTGTGTCGTACGGGAGATTTGACCGGTACCACCGCAGTCACTGCAACTTGTAAGGGAAGATCCTTTCGCAGCACCAGTACCGGAGCAGTCCGTACACGCCACAAGTCGCTCGACTGATAATGTTTTTCTTATGCCCGCTACACTCTCCATAAAAGAAATCCGGACGCGTACCTCGAGATCCCGCCCCCGCTCCTGTCGCTTGCCGGCTTTTTGGCCCCGGCCCCCAAAAAAATTTTCGAAGAGATCGCCAAATCCTCCAAAATCCTCGGGACGGGCACCGGCAAATCCCGAAAAATCAAAACCTCCGGAGCCTGCCCCTCCTGGTCCTGTCTTCCCGAACTGATCGTACATCCGGCGCTTATCCGGATCCGCAAGCGTTTCGTAGGCCTCATTGATCTCCTTGAATTTCTGCTCCCTACCCTTGTCCCCCTTGTGCTTGTCGGGGTGCAGCTCTTTGCTCAGGCGGCGATATGCCTTCTTGATGTCTTCAGGAGAAGCATCACGGGAAAGGCCAAGGGTGGCATAAAAGTCGGAGGGCACAGAGAAAAGAGTACAGGAACAGGGAAATAGGGAAATAGGGATTAAGGCACACCTAAATCCTTAGTTCCCTATTTCCGTATTTCTTTGCACATCATTGCACTACAAAAAATCGCTTCAACCTGCTATACTACTACGATATGTCCCGAAAACTCCTTCACGGCACACAAAAGAGTATGCAATGGATCACGGTGAGCCTTGGTGTTCTTACACTAAGCATTATCTCCACGGCGATCCATCAGGAGGTCTCACTTGAGGCCAGACTGCTCCCTGCACATATGCGAGGGCAGACCCCATGGAAAACAATTCTTCCGGGACAAATGGAAAAAGGCGCCACCGCCCCTGCGGATACCAACGTCATCATCCAGATCCCAGATACTGCATCGGACATGACACTAGATGTCATCACCGGATACCGCGGAGCCCAGAATCGCTTCTGGGGATACTGCTTTCCTGCAAACTACGATCCGGATGCGCCGAAGACCAAAAAGCAATTCCCAGGAAAAGTATTTCTCTCCAAAAAAGAGAGGAACATGCGTATAGAGCAACAAATGAATAAGCGCCAGAACCGCTTCAACACCGTTGAAAATCTGAATGAAGAAGACCTGAATCAGGAGCGGTATTACCGCGGAGCAATCCGACATCAGCAGGAACGCTTCATCGGCGGTACATCATGCTTCCTTATGAGCGAAATCCCTCTGCCGATCGGAACGGATGAAGATGGTGATCTGGCTAATAGCGCAGTGGAGCGAGATGTGGGCAGCGACCCTCAGGTCGCCGACACGGATGCCGATGGTGTCGTAGACGGACGCGAGATTTTCTTCCTCGGAAGCAACCCCGTTCTGCGTGACAGCGACGGCGACGGCCTCATCGACGGCATCGAGGATAAAGATCATGACGGCAAGCGCGACCTCGATGAAACCGATGTCATGAAGTGGGATACGGACGAAGACGGACTGTGTGACGGTCTTTGCAAAGTGGAGAAAGGCCAGAAGCTCCGTGGCGAAGACAAAAATATCAACGGTGAACTCGATGAAGGGGAAAGTAGCCCGATCCTCACGGACTCCGATGGCGACGATATCCTTGACCTCCAGGAGGTCTATCTCTGTGAATTGGGTGGAGGAACAGATTGCTGATCGATTGCAGTAAAAACCAAAATCCGCTATAATACTCTGATGCCCACACCGACCCTCCGCAGGCTTCTCCCCATTGCTCTCGCCGCAAGCTGCATGCTTCCGGGCATAGCAAGTGCGTACATGACAGCCGAGGACGTCCTTCTCAGCAGTGACTTCTATCTGCCCCCGAGCATGCGCGAAAGTGAGGATCGCATCGCACGTCAGGCGGCTACCAGTGCTGAGCGCAGAACACGCGAACAGAAGGATCTTTTCATCCATGCTGCGGCTCCCGAGGAAATCCCTGCAGAGGAAACTGGTGCAGGATGGGAGGAGGAAGAGACCACAACTACGGAGGACACTGCCGGACTTTCCGGTTCGGATCTGGAACTCCTCCGAACGATTCGTCTCCTCGACCGCATTACTGACCGCCAAAGAGTGCTGCAGTATGGAGCACCTCAGAACAACAATGTGCTACATGGCGGAGCACCGGACCTCGCACCAACAGGAGCAGGAGCATGGATCGCCATGACCACCATGGTTGGAGCGGTAGCCTGGACGCTGCGCAGGGCAAAGCGCTCAGAGAGGCAGGTGATGTAAGGGAAATACAGAAATATTTTTGTGTTCCTCTACGAGATAGAACGTATTTTTCGGCTTGGAAGCAATGCAAAACAGACATTATGCGTAAAAATACATAGGCACATCGCAAGCTCTGGTAGTGTTTCACGGTGCATGAAAAGCTCTCCTGTACCGGCAAACGATGGGTCATGCGTGAGGGGTCCTCTGCGCTTCCGAAAGAAGCTGCACTAGTGCGTGGACTTATGCATGCACGAGGCATTACGAACGCGCCTATCGTCCCACCTCCTACTCCACCAGATCTGGGACGCGCAGTGGAGCGCGTATGGCGTGCTGCAAAAGGCAAAGAACGTATAGGTATCTTCGGGGATTACGACTGTGACGGCATCACGGCTGCAGCACAGATGGTGCGATATTTTCGTCGTTGCAATAGAGAGCCACTGGTACGCCTGCCGCACCGCGTACACGACGGATACGGACTTGGCTTGGCTATCGCCGACGAGTGGATAGAGAAAGGCATCTCACTCCTTATCACCGTCGACACGGGCATCACGGCCATAGAAGCGATTACCAAGCTTCAGCAGGCAGGCATCGATGTCATCGTCGTCGACCATCACCATGTCCCTGAAGAGCTGCCACCTGCATATGCGCTCCTGCACCCTGCGCTCACGCCGGGCTTTGCGCATCCACACCCCTCTGGAGCCGGCATGGCACTGCTCTTTTTGCAGGCATTGGAACGCGGAGCATGGGAAGACATGCATACAGACCGCGCACTCGCGATGATGGGTACGGTCGCCGATCTTGTTGAACTTAAAGGAATCAATCGCCTCATCGTTCAGCAGGGGCTTCGATCTCTGCAAGATCTTCGGTCGGGCCCGCTTGCTGCGCTCCGTGACAGCGTGAAAACTGGTCAGGCACTCACCAGTACAGACATTGCATTCCGCATTGCTCCGAGACTCAATGCAGCAGGACGCATGGATGACCCTACACTCGCACTGCACGCACTTCTGGAAGGCGGAGTACATATCGCAGAACTGAACACCCTCAACCAAGCCCGACGCGATATCACAGGAAATCTTGTGGAACGCGCACGTACCGATGCCAAGAAGCGCGGCACTCTTCTTATGGCCAGTGCATCTGCGGACTATCCGCACGGGATCATCGGACTGATCGCCGGCACTCTCACGGAAGAAACGGGTTGCCCCAGTATTGTGGGTGCAGCACACGGAGACTGGATAACAGCATCACTACGAAGCCCACACAACTATCACGTCACAGAGGGGCTCGAGCGCGTTAGCCACCTTCTACATGCCTACGGTGGGCACCGGCAGGCAGCAGGCTGCACTGTGCAGCAAAAGCACTGGGAGAAGCTCATTGCCAGCCTGGAAATAGACATCACCTCATCTCTCATACGAGCAGATCTCTGCCCACGCATAGAACTCGATGGCGAAATCTGTCTCAAAGATGTTTCCATGCAACTAGCGGATTCTCTCTCGCAGCTTGAGCCATTTGGACAGGGGAATCCCGAACCGCGCTTCCTCCTGAGGAATACCGCTATAAGCGACTTGCGACGCGTCGGGGACGAGGAAAAGCATCTGCAGATGCGGGTAAATGGGGTCAAAGGAATTGGCTTTGGATTGGGTGCACTCAAAACAATCCCAGAGGAACCCCTCGATCTCGTTTGCCGCATCGGCATCAATGCGTGGCAGGGAAGGAGAGAGGTGCAATTGTTTGTTGATGATTTAAGAATATCCAAGGCAATACCTGAGCAAATGCATGAAGAATTAAGAATGAAGAATTAAGAATTTCGATGAACAAGCGAATCGCTTACGCGATTCTTCATTCTTAATTCTTCATGCATAATTTCCTACACTGGTACCAGATTTCCTTCTGTCTGGAAGACATCCGTCACGATGACATTCAGTGCAGTCGCGATTTTGAACGCAAGCAACACAGAAGGATTGGTCTGACCGCGTTCGATGCTCATGATGGTCTGCCTACTTACTCCGGTGCGTAGTGCCAGCTCCTCTTGGGTCATACCCCGTTCAAAACGGAGTCGCTTGATGGTGTTGAGGAGTTGCACGGACGACATAGTGGCAAAGGAAGGGAATGAAATGCTCCGGAAAATCACCAGAGCCCTCTAGGGTCAGCATCTTGTCTCAAACTTGGATGCAAAGCAAGAGACCCACAGGCACGAGATATATGGCAAACCATGCAAGGCTTCTGGAAGCAACAAGGCGACGTAAAAATACAATCGCTGCAATGCTCGAGATACAGGCACCTGCCATGCCCGGTAGCATCACCGACCAGGTGGGGATCGCCGTATCTCCCGAAGCAATATCCATAGCAGCAAAAAGTGAGGCGCCGGCAATGATCGGTGTTGCCATGAGAAACGAGAAATCAAGCGCGTCACTTCTGGAAATTCCACGTGACCGTCCTGCTGCAATAGTGATAGCTGATCGGGAAATGCCCGGAATGAGCGCAAGTGCTTGAGCGATGCCAATCATCAAAGCGTCGGGGAGATACATTGCACTAGTATGGCGACTCTGCAGTGAGCGCTCAGCGATAAGAAGTACGGCAGCATTGATGAGAAGTTGCCACCCAAGCGACCGCACCGATCCCATGGAACGCTCCACGGCATCGGCAAAGAGGACTCCGCAAATAGCAGCGGGAATAGTAGCAATGATGAGTAGTGCGAGGAGTTTCTGGGAAGACTTGTCGCCATTGAAGGGGGACTTCGCCATGTTCCACCATGCCCTCGGGTAGCAGAGCACGAGCGCAAGAAGCGTTCCTGTATGGAGGAGAATATCGAACCCCTGGAGATCTGTTGGAAGCCCCATAGCGGACTGGGCCAGCATCAGATGTGCTGTGGAACTGATGGGAAGAAATTCTGTAAGCCCCTGCACCACGCCGAGAATCACCGACTGAGAAATCGTCATGGAGACAGTGTACCCGAATGTCTCGCGATCACGTTTCGCTTTGCCAAACCCCATGAACATTGCGTATGATCTTCTACCGAGATGGCTCCATCGCCTTTCCACGGGATTTTCTCAGCATTTCAAACCGCACAAACAGCGGAATCTGAGACAGCTCCGAGTCAGGGAACGCCGGTAGCAGCATCAGGCACCAAACCCGTCGGTCAGATCGCTGTGGATATTTACGAAGTCGATGATTACTACATTATCCGCGCGCCGATCGCCGGAGTCCGCCTCAGCGATCTGGATATCGAAGTGGATGACCGCACCCTCACCATCCGTGGTATGCGACGACAAGGAGAGGAGTTCCCCGAAAACCGCTTCTACCTGCAGGAGTGCTACTGGGGGGAATTCAAGCGGACTGTGACGCTGCCGACGGCAGTTGATCCAAGAAAAGTGAAGGCAACCTTCAGTAAAGATTCGATCCTAAAAATCCTCGTTCCCAAAGAGGAGAAAATTAAGATCGTGCGGATTGCAGAGGTATAGAAAAAGATGGACTAGTTTTTTCGGGTTTCTTGGGTTTGTTATGTTTGTTGGGTAACACAATAAACCCCATGTACCCAATGAACCCAAGAAACCCAACCGCATGTTCTCCTTTACCGCCTCTTTCCCTTGCGCACCTTCATCGCACGCGTACGCACACTAGGCTTTTTGGAAATGGAACCGCGGGACTTGAGCTTTTGGGCAACCTCTTTTTCCATCTGCTTCAGGGCACTGTAGACATCCTCTCCACCCATAATGTGCCAGTCCGCTTTACGAAGAAGGGAACCAAACTCTTTAAGATGCTTGCGTGCCTCAAGGCGTTGCTCACTTGTAAGCGTCTTTGCATCCAGTACGCTCCAGAGCTGTACCTGAAGCACATAGAGGGTCTGGACCTTCGACAGAGCGGATTCGGCTTTGGACATAGGGTGTGGGTGTAAATTTCACATCATTGTAGGCGATTTGGTGGAAAGAGTCAAATGATGGCCTTATGCTCCCTCCGTGCACCTCACCCAAGCCATCCTCCCCGTCGCAGGTCTCGGAACACGCTTTTTGCCTTGGACTAAAGCCGTTCCCAAGGAATTGCTACCTCTGGGAAACCAGCCGATTATCGCCCATCTTGTCGATGAGTGCCTGAGTGTAGGAATTCGCGAAATATGCTTCGTGATCAGCAAAGGTAAGGAGGCGATCCCCCAGTACTTCTACCAGGACCCCGCACTCGAGGCGGAACTGAAGCGCAGAGGCAAAAGCCACTTCCTCGAGCAGCTCCGTCGCTACGACGAAGTGAAGTTTCATGTGGTGTACCAAGACCAGCAGCTCGGAGACGGGCATGCAATCTTGCAGGCAGTGAGCTGGGCCAAGTCCCCAACAGTTGCGATTCTCTTTGGAGATGATCTTTTTATGGGCAAGCGTTCCGGACTGGAGCAACTCAGAGATGCAGCGAATCTCACGGGAGATGATCATGGTGCGTACGTTGCATTGCAGGATATCCCACAGGAGCACACAACCCGCTACGGCATTGTCACTGTGGATGCACGCCACCCCAAAGACGAACGTGTGATGAAGCTGAAAGGCATGGTGGAAAAACCAAAACCTGAAGAGGCACCATCAACATTGGGAATTGTGGGACGCTACCTGATCCCGCAATCCATCTTCGCGGCACTACCATCTGTCGGCGCAAGCCATGGGGGCGAAATCCGTCTGATCGACGCACTCATCGAGTGTCTACCTCACACACCTGTCCACGGCGTGCATTGCGAAGGCATCCGGCTGGATACAGGGACGCCGGAAGGGTACAGAGAGGCAGTGAAGATTTTTGAGTGAGAAAGGCTTATGCAGCAGGCTCACTTGAAGTTGGCGTTTGTATGCATTGTAAAAAGTGCTGACGTAAATGACCTGCAGCAGCAGAAATTTCTTGCTCCTGTGCACCGGCTGCTGGAATACGATCAAAGCCAAGTGCGCGGGCTATTCTCACGAGTGCCCAGTTGGAAATAATGGCATTACCCTCCTCGATGCGAACGAGGTAATTCATGGTGAGATTGGCATCTGCAGCCAGCCTCTCTCGTGTCATACCCACACGCGCCTCACGCGAGGTCTGAATAGCACGACCAATGACAACATCCTCACGACGCTCAGCCTGCTCAAGATCGCTGAGTTTAGGGCGAGCCGATGGAGAAAGTTCATCCATCATAAAAATTTCTCTAATCCTGACACTTGTACCCAAACGGTGCCACCCGATAGTTCGGCTTGTGGAAGGAATAGTTCATGCACTCACTTCCCTTTGCAGGCGTACCGATCTCTATGCGCGACCAGCGCCCGCCATCGCGGTCATACTCGTACATGGCATCCAGTGGAGGAGTGCCGTAGATCCCGCGCTCACCAACAAAGGTATAGGGACGTGGGTTGTAGTAGCGGCGACGGTTCAGCGGGTGCAGGGCAAACGTAATGGAGCGCTGCGGACTCTGGTAGTAGTACTCCTCCAGTTCTGCGTAATCTGTCGCGAGGGTCTTTCTTTGCACTGGGCGCCTCTGGTTATGAAACTCCCACGGATGCACTGTGTAGGATGCGGCCTCTGTAAGTGGAGCTGCCTGCAGGAATGCCAGAGCGAGAACAGCGATGTGTAGAGTTGTGGCAAAACGCATATTAAGAGGATTATTTGACAAAATGGCAATTATAGTAATATTTGGTATTTAGGAGTCAAGAGCAAAGCCGAAGATAGCGCATGAATATAGGTACTGAGTAAGATTGACAAATTTAAATTAAAATTCATAGTATTACATCAATGAAAAGGATTGAAGTTTCTCGGCAAAAGCAGATCAGTGATTTTGCTCAAGAGGCGGAGCGCGAAGTGGCGCGTGAAGTATCTCCATGTCACATCGCTGAGGTGATGAATCGCCTGTCGCAGACAGTTGCCCTAGATATTGATGTTGCTCTGGGATTTACCTGTGAAGTCACTGTACCCAATTCCACACCCAATCCTGAGCGCCCTGTCAGAATACTCATGACAGCAAGTCCGTCTGGCGGAGAAAGTCTCGAGCTATCACATGTGCTCGACTCACACTGGCGCATAGGCGATCGCTCCGGATTGTATGACTACCTCTACACTCGAAACAGTAAAGGATGGCAACTTCTACAGGAACAGTTCTTATCTCAAGCAGGATCGATGAAACCGATGGCAAGCGTTCTGCAAATATTGCAGGACTCGATGGGCTCTGGGGGAAATCCCCGATTAAAAGAGACAGAGAGCGACGATGAAGACATTCATCTTTTGGAGAATGTACACTCTCTCGGCTCACTTATAAGTGAAAATACTGCCGGCAGAATCGGCCTTCTTCTCACGCGCAAAGATGGCAGAGGAATGGATACTGTCGCAAAGGCAATGGAACACTTGCTCCGTATCAGTACGGAAGTAAGGAACCGATCGCTGCTACTTCTTCAGGGTGCAAGATTGCTCGGGCACACCGTACTTGCTGAGTCTCTCACTAGACAAGGATTTTGCACACTCCGGTCGATCGAGGCTGTGTCCGAAACGGAATTCCGCCAAAACCAAATGCAAAGTATCGACCGGGCGCTGGCTATATTCATGAATGAAAAACCACGCGATGTCCCGAAAAGGCATGCGGAAGTTGTGGATCGTACTGCTGAACTTCGGGTGATCATCGAGGCGCTCAAGGCAAAGAAGCAACCTCCAGAACCGGTAAAAAAAGAAGGTGAGCCAGAGAAACCGAAGCCTATTTATCCCGGAAGCCGATCCGTGAAACTCGATGCAGCTGAAAGTGAACTGAAGGAGCTGGAGGACGTACTGCCTCGAGAAGGAGAACCTCCTGAAAGAATATTCCTGAATCCTGCAGATGCCTGCATTGCGCGTGAGTCTAAAAAGTGGATAGCTGAAAATGATCACAAGCCACCGCAACTGCTTCGTGACGTACTACGGTGTGAAGAGTCTAAATCTGAACTTGAAAGGCTCCGCACATTGAATGATTGGAATGCACTTGGCGCAAAAGAATTGGAGATTGCCTCAGCAGTATGTCGGGAAGTCTTTCTCTTCCCCTATCAGGGAAAATTTGCCGACAGAGAGGACTACAAGACGCACAGCTATGAAATAGGCACCCCAAAACATGCCATACAAAAACGTCACCTGAGCTGCTTTACCGGCGCTTGGCTTATGGCAACGATGTGTCTGGAGAGCGGCATTCCCTATGATCAGCTCTACTACTGCAATGCACATGAATGGAACCAAAGCAGCTTCGGCGAGCATGATCTCCTTCTTCTCAAGCTCAGCAGTGGCAATATGTGCTTCCTGGATTATGGCCTGCATTATGTCGGCCGACCCATCAGCACTGCAATGATCCCTGATAAAAAGCAGGCTTCAAATCTTCATCGAATGATAGGCTTGAGCCAGAACATGGCACGATTGGGAAATAAAATGTGCCAGGATCCCGTACGTGTACAAATCCCGAAGGAATTAACGTCACAAATCAAAACGTACAGTGATATGCATGTGCTTCCACTGGATCAGGGCTTAAGCTCAACCATGCTCCTACATACCGGTATCGACCTAGCCGAGCAAGGTAAGAATGCAGAAGCACTACTCTCGTATGAGCTGGGACTGGCTTCCAATCCTACACACCCAGACCTACTTTGTCGCACAGCGACTGCAGCCAGAAAATCTGGGGATCTTCCCCGTGCAGAGAGACTGTTGGAACTGGCGATGGCATCATATGAAAACCATCTTGTCGTGTGGTACGAATTCGGCGTACTGAGGCTTCAGCAGGGTAAAACTGAAGAAGCACAAGAGTGGTTTACAAAACTAGCAGAAGACCCACGGGAAATCTGGGGAGATGACACCTACAAAAAGAACGCAAAGGAATACATGGAACTCCTGCAAAGGCGAAGAATACTTGATCGCGGATCGAAGTTGACAAGAGTAGAAGATTATTTACTATAAACTTACTGTTCTGTCCCATTCACTCTCTTTAAGGAGGCCGTCATGGCCAAAAGTCCCCAGGAGCAACTCCGAAAGTTGCGCAGTGAACGCGATACCCTCGACGACCAAATTGCCGCTCTCGAGCAGCAGATCGGAGGAACGCCTGCCCGCACGGGCGGCGGAACCCCCGCCGGCGAGGAATCGCGGAGAAGCCGACCCGACCTGGAATAGGTTGGACAAAGCAGTGTGTTGGCCTCCTCCGGGAGGCCAACATTCATAATATCACTGAATTTAACTGCATTTGCAATATTTGCAATTTATGTTATAATATTATCAATATCTACATCCACCCCCATACCTGTATGAAGAACCGAGAAACCGTTGTAGCCGCTCTAGCGGGCATCCTTGCAGGAACTGCAATCGGCGCAGGAGCATTTTACACTGCGCAAGTTGTTTCCTACCGCTATACCGATCAGGACAACTTCCGTCAGATCGTTGAAAAGCGCGATCTCTCCGTAGGAGATGGTCAGAGCACGTACGTGAATACTCACACTGCCGCCCCTGTACGCAATGATGAAACAGAGGAGTGTGATCATCTCTCCGGCCAGCGCCGCACGCGCTGCATTGGCGCTGCTCGCGATGGTATTAAATATCAGGAAACGGACACGCACTAATAGTGGATATCTACATCAGCCGTCCCGCCTCAGGCGGACGGCTTTTGATTATTTCTTCAGCTGACGATTGATGAGCTCTATCTCGTCACGCAAATCCGCAGCCTTTTCAAATTCCAAATTCTCTGCAGCCATCTCCATCTGCATCTCGAGCTCTTCCATAAGGCGCTTGAGTTCGTCTTTCGGAATCTTTTGAGGATCGCGCTTGGGGCGCCGAAGCTCCAGTTTTCTGTGCTCCTCGGAGATATCGTGGATCGCCTTTTCAATGCTTTTCGGTGTGATGCCGTGCTTCTTGTTGTACGCCTCCTGCACGCTGCGTCTGCGATTGGTTTCTTCGAGGGCAGCCTCCATGGCGGGCGTCATTTTGTCGGCATACAGCGTGACATGACCGTGGAGATTTCTTGCAGCACGCCCAATGGTCTGGATGAGCGCATCGCGCGAGCGAAGGAATCCCTGCTTGTCCGCATCGAGAATAGCAATGAAGCTCACTTCAGGGAGATCAAGTCCTTCACGCAAAAGGTTGATGCCCACAAGCACATCGATCTCGCCAGTACGTAACTGTCGGAGGATTTCAATGCGCTCCAAAGTCTCGATATCACTATGGAGGTAACGCACACGCTCGTCACGATCCGCGAGGAACTGTGTCATATCCTCGGCCATTTTCTTGGTGAGCGTGGTAAGCAGTACGCGCTCTCCGCGCTTCTTTGCAGCTTCGATCTCCGCAGTAATGTCATCAATCTGATTCTTGGTCGGCTTCACTGTCACCACCGGATCCAAAAGACCTGTAGGACGAATGATCTGCTCCGCAAGCCACTCCTTGGGCGTGTGGCTGTACTCATACGGCCCAGGAGTCGCCGAAACGTAAATGCACTGACTCAGACGCTCTTCAAACTCCGGAAACTTGAGTGGTCGGTTGTCATGTGAAGAGGGGAGGCGGAAGCCGAAGTCGATGAGGGTCTGTTTGCGACTGCGGTTTCCTTCGTACATACCGCCGACCTGCGGAATGGAGATGTGCGACTCGTCGATGAAGAGGAGAAAATCTTTCGGGAAATAATCGAGGAGGGTAGAAGGCGGGCGCCCCTCTTCTCCGGCATTACTGAGATACCGAACATAGTTTTCGATGCCCGTGCAGTAGCCGGTCTCCTTGAGCATTTCTATGTCGTAGTCTGTGCGCTGTTTGATGCGCTCGGCCTTCGCCAGCTCTCCCATCTTGAGAAGCTCTTTCTCGCGCGCGCCCAGCTCAGTGATGATGCCGCTACAGGCACCATCGATCTTTTCTTTCGTGGTGACATTGTGGGTCGCAGGGAAAATGCTGACCTCCTGCAGATCCTGGATCAGCTCGCCGGTAAAGCTATCCACCTCCTGAATCGTCTCGATCTCATCGAATGGCATCTCCATGCGGATGACGGTGTCGCCACCCGGAGGAAAAACTTCGATGGTGTCGCCAAGCACATGCACCATGCCCTGCTTGAACTGCATGGAGCTGCGGCGATACTGGATGTCGATGAGGCGGCGGATGAGTTTGTCGCGCTGTACCGGCATACCACGCTCCAGGTGAATCGCCAGCGCTTCGTAGCTCTCCACATCACCAAGACCGTAGATGCAGCTTACGGAAGCAACGATCAGCACATCTCTACGTGTGAGAAGATTCATAGTTGCCGCATGGCGATACTTGGAGATCTCCTCGTTGATGCTGGCATCTTTCTCGATGTACGTATCGCTGCTCGGGATATACGCCTCCGGCTGGGAGTAGTCGTAGCAGGAGACAAATTACGAAACCGCGTTTTCTGGAAAGAACATCTGGAACTCATTGCAGAGCTGTGCAGCCAGCGTTTTGTTGTGCGCGAGAACCAATGTCGGGCGGTTTAGCTCGCCGACAATATTCGCCATGGTGAATGTCTTACCTGTCCCCGTTGCTCCAAGCAGCGTCTGATGGCGCTCGCCTGCTCGCACTCCTTTCAGAAGCTTTTCGATTGCCGCAGGCTGGTCGCCCGTGGGTTTCCAAGGGGCAACGAGCTTAAAAGGTTGATCTTTTGGCATGTTCGGACATTGTACACACTTCGAAGTTATGGTCCAATGCTTTTCCTTTTCAAGCCCCATGCAATTAGAAGAGCACATACCGGACTTTCCGTTCCACCGCATGCCATGGTTCCGCCAGGTACACAGTAACGCTGAAGTGAGGCAATGCATGCATGCCCTGGCAAAGAACTGGCGCATTCTCGATGCAGGGATACGTGACTGGCATGACCATTCGGGTGGTCAACCCATCGGTCAGCGGTACTTTGTCTATCCACAGGGGAAATACATTCATGTCGGCGCTGGACTCACTGCACCGGAATGCATTCCGCCGCCCATGCGCAACTACGAGCCGAATGCAATGAATTCCTGCGCTGTTGTGAATTCCCTTACAAAGAATTTGCGACGCGTATTTGCCGACACTCTCTGCGCCGAAGCCGTACAGAATATGGAAATGGCACGCTCAACACTCATACAACCCGGTGGCGAGCTTGGGCCGCATCAGGACAATCGTGACGTCATCAGTAAATTTATGCGCGGGCTCAACAACCGGAGTTATAGGGAAATGTCTGAGCGGATTTTGGAGTGGGAGGAAAAGCTACGTGCTGTGTATGAGTCGATAATGGATTGCAGAGCGGGAAATGATGATTAGTGAGAAAATATTTGACTATTTTTGTATTTATTTTAGATTACTATCATGAAGTTTGAAAATGATGACGGCGAATTTGAAGACGATGACGCAGGCGAAGATGCTCCATCGGAAGAACTGGATGCAATCGAGGCGGGTAAGGACGAAGAAGAGATACAATGGGGTTTCCCTGTGATACTGATAGGCGAGGGATCAAAGCGCAAAAGAGCACCGGGGGCTAGTATTTGGAATGGTGCGGATCTCAAAGAGCTAAGGGAAAAACTGACGCTGGCACTTCCGGGAGAAGTAGGGGTGAATATGACAAATGTAGGCTATCTCCACAGTGGTACATTTGGTGCGATGTTGGACTGGGTGATCGGCGGAAGCAGGGTATACCTCATCAATCCTCATCCCAATGTGCAGAGAATGCTTTGGTTCACGCAACACTGCACACACCTACAAAAAAACGTCTACCTCTTGCATGACACCACTGTCGCTCTTACGCAGGAATCGGAACGATCCCAGATACAAGAAGTAGTAGGAGCTGCGGATGAAAAAGATGAGATCTGATCTTGAAGAGGAGACCAACCTTCTCCATTCTCTAGACATGCCTAAACTCTCACCATTTCTCCGGAAAGACGCATGAGAGGCAGCGGAAATCGCTGATCTGTTGGATACCGTGGAAAGATGTATTCGCTTACGCACCGGTAGCACCATCCGTGAACTTCGTGTTGTACTGGAAGGAGAAACGCTTATCATTACTGGCAGAACGAGTACGTTTTACAATAAACAGTTGGCTACTCATGCCTTACTCGACCAATCTCAAAGCAGAGAATGGCGCAATGATATTGATGTACATACCTAGCTAAATTGTACGGAGTCTTCTCTGTAATTTTGCCATGAGGAACACTATGATTCCTGCATGATCGACCTTGATGATCTCCGCAAGCGGCCCGAGGCGTACAAAGATGCAGCGAAGAAGAAAAATATCTCCGTAGATATTGATGCGTTTCTTACACTCGATACGAAACGAAGAGAATTGCAGCGATCCACAGATGAAATGCGCAGTAAGCAGAATGCTGCGAATAAAAAGATGCCTACACTGAAGGGTGAAGAAAAGGATGCCTCCTTGAAAGAAATGAAGGAGCTCAGTGGCGCTGTAAAGGAGCAGGAAGCTCAGTTGAAAATCCTTGAGGAGCAGTGGAGCAAGATGCTTCTCCACGTTCCCTCGGTTCCTTTGGACTGCGTCCCTATCGGCAAAGATGACAAACAGAATGTGGAGATCCGCAAAGAAGGAAAGTTGCCGTCGTTTGCTTTTGATCCGCTCGACCATATCGCGCTTGGCACCTCGCTCGATATCGTGGATATCGCGCGTGCGGTGAAGATCGCCGGAGCAAGGACGTACTTCCTGAAGGGCGACGGCGTGCGTCTGGAGATGGCGATCCTCCTCTTCACGCTCGATAGCCTGGTTAAGAAAGGCTACACGCCATTTACACCACCGCTCCTTGTGCACTACGGAGCGATGGTCGGCACGAGCTACTTCCCTGGAGGAGAGGAGCAGGCCTATACCGTTGGTGTACAGAAAGAGAAGGGAGGAGCTGTGGAGTCTGACGAGGCATACCTCATCGGCACCTCTGAAGTGTCTGTGACGAGCTACCACAGTGACGAACTTCTCGATCTTGCAGATCTTCCCAAGCGCTACTGCGGCATCTCCCCATGCTTCCGCAGAGAGGCTGGAACCTACGGCAAGGACACACACGGGCTGTACCGCATCCACCAGTTCCAGAAAGTGGAGCAGGTGATCCTCTGCGAAGGAGATGCAAACGTAAGTGCGACGATGCACAAAGAAATCCTTGGAAATGCTGAAGACATCTTAAAGGCGCTGGAGCTTCCCTACCGCGTCGTGGATGTATGCACCGGTGACATGGGCAGAGGGCAGGTCTACAAAAACGACATCGAGACCTGGATGCCCAGTCGCAAAGGCTACGGCGAAACCCACAGCTGCTCCACCTTCTACGACTTCCAGACAAGGAGACTGAATATCAAATACAAGGATAAAGACGGACAGAAGAAATTCTGTCACTCACTGAATAACACGTGCATCGCCTCCCCAAGAATCCTCATTCCGATACTGGAGATCTACCAGAACAAGGATGGAAGCGTGACTATCCCTGAAGTACTAAGACCATACATGGGCGGGCAAAAAAGCATTGAAGTACCAAGATAGTCATGGTGAGCGTAGTCGAACCATGACGGTACCGGAAGTTCTACGAGCGTATATGGGAGGACAAAAAGTCATCACAGCAAAGCATTAGCCTAATGGCTGTGAATGACTGCGAATACAACGAGGTATGAAAAAAGGCTCTACACAAATATTTGCCCATAGCCGAGGGAAAAGCCTTGGGGTGCAGATCTTACTTGTATAGAAAGTATGCATAGTTCACTCTGTGCGCTCATTCTTATGAATCACCCTCCTCATACACCATACGACGACATGAATAGTCAGCGCACAGGACCGTATATGGTGGACAATGCATTCCATCAAGGAGTCCCTGATGCACAATCTTCCTTTTTACATTCCATAAAAGAATTAGTAATCCGATATGGTGAAAATTGGTATGATCTCCATGGGCACGGCGATTGATCAAATGTGGCAAAGACGAAATGGCATACGTATAGAAGTTGTAGAAAGGGAGATTGGCATTTTGGCTTCCTAAAGGCCTATGCGCATATTCTCAAGAATGCGTATTTGTGATACAATGGTCTGTTACACCCACACTATGCTTCTCCTTCTCGCTGGAGCGACAGAAACGGCACGCGGACTGGTAGCAGAAAACTTTCTGGGGGAGCACCCGGACTGGAAACATCTGGCTCTTGAAGATATTTATGATCCAAATCCTGCCGATGAAGCTGCGGATGAATTCCAGACGGCCTTCAACACCATTGTCGCTTGCGAGTGCGTACGTGATGCACGCAAAGCGGAAGGGTGCGCCGTACTGATCACGTGCCCCAGCCCCGCGATGCTGGAAACTGTACAAGAGGAATTCCCGAAGGATCTTGTCTGCATCCGTCTTGGTACGGAGAGGGAGTGGGAAGGACATAGCTTCGACCACGAAGTGAATGCGAAGAAGTGTTCGCTCAAAGAGATCGCAGGATTTTTGAAGAAATTGGCAAAGGCATAATCGCGTACAATGCATGCATGGGTCTGCCAAAATTCCTCATCGCCGACGACTCCGAAGGAAAACAAATGCTTCTGCAGGGGCTGCTGCGTCATAGTCACTGGAAAGTGGATCTGCTCATTGCCTACTCAACAGAAGAGGCGAAGAAGCTGATCGATGCGCACCAAGATATCGCGTTTGCCTTCATCGACTACAACATCCCTTCGGAAGACGGCCCTGCGGTGATTTCCTATCTCAAGAAGATCAATCCTCAATCTCGCATAGCACTGACAACGTCGATGGATGACGAACGGTATTTTGAAGAGGCAAGAAAGGCAGGAGCAGAAATGTGTGTATGCACGGCGTACCAGAGTGATGTAGTTGAGCAGCAATTGAGTGAGCTCATCGCATCTTGGAGGTTATAGGAGTATGCAGTATCCAGTATGAAGTATTATGTATCGCAAGCGCATACTGCATACTCGATACTTGATACATAATACTTCCATGAACATCCTCTTCATCCGCTTCCCTCTCGAAAGCCGCATGGGCGGTGTGGAGCCTGCTACGGCGAAGCCATTCCTCTCGTTACTATGAATATTGTATTCACGCGTTTTCCTCTCGAGAGCAGACATGGCGGAGCCGAGGTGCAGACACTGGCGCTGATGAAAGGGCTACAGGAAAGGGGGCATGAAGTGATGTTTTTGGGGAGTTGTCCGGTGCTTTTGGAAGAGACAAAGAAATTAAGAATGAAGAATGAAGAATTAAGAATTGGGCCTCCGCCTGTCTCCAAATGGAATGCACTGAGTTTCCTTTGGCGTTGCTTCGATATGAGGAGAAAATTACATTCTTTATTCTTCATTCTTCATTCTCAATTCCGTTTTGATGCAGTTGTCATGCTCAGCCTCTCGGAAAAATTGCTCCTTACTCCACTCCTGCATAAACAAGGCATCAAAACTATCTGGATAGAGCACGACCGCATAGGCCGGTGGCTCACGCGCAATCCATGGCTACCCCGATTACGAAAATTGAGCAGGTACGCAACAACGATCGTTGTGTCGGATCTGAGCAAGATGATGTACGAGCGATTGGGATTTGCCAATGTTGTAGCTATTCCCAATGGGATCGACACATCACGATTAACAAGAAGGAACCCACAACCCGTAACCCATAACCCGAAACTGCTTCGCATTGGAACCATCGCTCGCCTTTCAAAAGATAAAGGAGTGGACATCCTGATAGAAGCCGTAAAAGATCTGGAGAATGTTTCTCTGAACATTGTCGGCACCGGTTCTGAGGAAGCGACTTTGCTATCTGCAATCTCCAATCTGCCACATATCACTATCACAGCTCACATCGATGATCTTGCCGAGTTCTACACCAGTCTCGATCTCTTCGTTCTCTCGTCGCGCGATCATGATCCTTTTGGTCTGGTCGCCGGTGAAGCGATGATGCTCGGCGTTCCGGTGATCGTCACGGATACATGCGGGATTGCGGGGTACCTGACTCATGAACACGATGCACTGATTGTTCCTACTGGCTCTCTGCAGGAACTCCGAAAAGCGATTATGCATCTACAACATCATCCAGAAAAGCGATCGCTTCTGGCGACAGTGGGCAAGGCCACAGCCGAAGAAAAGTTCTCCATAGAAAAGATGGTAGAGCGGTATGAGGGGATACTGCATGTAATGAAGAATTAGGAATGAAGAATGAAGAATTAGGAATTGAAAATGAAGATGCACCAAGGGAAACTGATACCTCTTGAGAGTACTTCTCCTCATCGCAGGTCTTCTCCTTGTTCCCGTCAGTGCTGATGCTGCACAGTCATATCGAATTATTTCCCGCGCCGACTGGGGAGCGGATGAATCCTTCCTTGTACAAAACGGCGAACCCAAGACAGAAACGGTGGACACGGCAAACGACAAAACTTCTGAACCAGATACGATCTCCCAGCGACAAAAAGATTGTGAAGAGGCACATAAGCTCTATGCAGGGGAATTCAAGGCCGAACGGACAGTCACAAAAGACGCTAAAGGACGTGCCTACCGCTGGCCGCTGCAGTACAGCAAGAGCGTGAAGCTCATTGTGGTGCATCACACCGCTATCCCCAATGCCGGTGAAAAGCGTTCATCAGCTGAGCAGATGCGTGCATTGTATGAAATGCATAGTAACGGCAGAGGATGGGGGGATATTGGCTATCACTATGTGATCGGTGATGATGGAAAAATTTATGAAGGCAAGGCGGGAGGGGAGTATGTCGTAGGGGGGCACGTCTACTGCGGCAATGTGGGAACGGTCGGTATCGCCCTCATGGGTAACTTCGAGCTAGAACTACCCACGCAGGCACAGATGCGCGCACTGCAGTGGCTGATTGCCGATCTAGAGGACACCTACAATATCGATCCAACGAGCACTGTACGATTCCATGGCAAGAACCATCCGCCGGTCGTAGGCCACCGTGATCTCCTTCCGACGGATTGCCCGGGATTCTACGTTGCAGAGACTCTGGATCAGGTACGTACAAACATCGCAAAAAATGATCTTGCTGCGGCGATTGCATTCCCGAAACCACCGAAGAGTAAGAGCTCGGGGCTCTTTACCAAGCTGCAGAAAAACCGCCAATCAGGAACGGTGGAGGTGAATACGGGGATCGAAGCGGCAGGGTCAACGGTGATCAACGGAAGGCCGGGGGATACGAGCATTGTTCTGGTGCGCTATCGCTCGGGAAATTCCCTGGTTCGCAGTCGCACGCGCATTGCTACGGTGGAGCGCACGACTCCACGCATCGGCCTTGCACAAGAGCTCGGTGGCAGGCCCATCCCGGTACGCACAGAGATCCTACTTCCGGAAGATCTCCCGCCAAGATCTACCCAAGCTATCCGGCTCTCGGTGACCTTCCCGCATGAAGCAGGAACCTACACACTGAATATCGGGGGAGTGAAATTCACCCTAACCGTCAGTGGAAGAAGGGCAAGGACAGAGGCTAAAACAGCATCGGAACCGAATGAGAATGTTGATCGCTCCCGTCAGATCCGCATCCGCCTCTCCTCTCGTGAGGCTTCTGCAACAAGCTGCACAGACATCGATCTGAAAAAGCTAAAAACACAGTATCGTGGCACTCTCGAATGCACCGTTATTGAAGGCAAAGCAGCAATGATCAATACCATCGCTCTTGAGGACTACCTTGCAGGACTTGCAGAAGAGCCCGACACGGAGCCCTACGAAAAGCAGCGCGCGTTTGCCATCGCCGCACGTACGTACGCCGCGCACTACATGAAAGAAGCCAATAGGAAATTCCCTGGCATGCCCTACGATGGCGACGATTCTCCTGCGCGATTCCAATTATATAAGGGCATTACGTTTGAGCTCAAAAATCCACACTGGGTGAAGGCTGTGCGGTCAACGGCAAATGAAGTCCTGATGATCGGCGATTCGCTCATCAAGCCGCCGTACTTCTCCAGTGATGATGGACGCACAAGAAGCCCCGAGGAAGCCGGGTGGAAGAACTTTCCTCATGCGGAAATCCTTAAAAGCAAACCCGATCCCTGGTGCAAAGGAATGCCTATGGCAGGGCATGGAGTGGGCATGAGCGGTTGCGGAGCAAAAGGGCAGGCAAAGGAGGGGAAGACTGCTGAACAGATCCTGGAGTACTACTATCCGGGAACAGAAATCTGGAAAGTGGGGCAATCACAAGATTGATCGAGATGGTGAAAGACCGCTTTGCAGCGGTAAGCCTGCCTCCTCCACCTATACAAAAAATAATGCTTTAGTGCGCAAGATATCTCGGCTCGGTGCGATCGATGAATACCAGTGTCGCACTTTCAATGAGTGT
>SXGU01091324.1_pt1 | contig 29592 bp, 29 predicted proteins | sample 3174531 | NCBI WGS metagenome assembly SXGU01 (sample SAMN11356863, study PRJNA531348) | freshwater metagenome | isolation source: freshwater sample F1-140 | place: China: Fuxian Lake, Yuxi | collected 2017-12-25 | reverse complement strand
CTCTACCGACTGAGCTACCTGGGCGTGTGCTGCAAAAGACGGCTATTACAACCGATTATTGCTCTTTAGTCAATATAAACTGTAATTTTTTATTATGGAGGATTGGGGGTCGGGGGCGTGCCGGTGCTTCGGAACAGGTTGATTATAAATCGAAGGACTTTTTTCACCCCTGTCCATATCCGTGGTAGCCACCAGATCATGAACATGATAAAAAACGCCAAGGCGATCAAAAACAGTATGGGATGGTTTATGCAGGCCCAAACCCCGCCAATCACGGCAACATCTTCGCCAACTGAAGCAAGCCAGTTGCTAAAAGGTTCCGGAGAGGTGTTGATAAGCACACGGGTGCCTGCTTTTGTTGCATGCGTACCTGCGGCCATGGCGCCGCCCATGATGGCAGCGGCGATTTCAACAGCCGGGTCCAGGTCGCCTATCGCGCCGGCTGCAAGCATGGCTCCAGCCGGAATACGTATAAATGTATGAATGGCATCCCATCCTGTATCTACGCCCGGGGTTTTGTCGGCAAAAAACTCGATAAAATACATGATTCCAGCCGCGCCTATAACCAGTGGGTTGGCGACTATTTGTAAATCAGGCGGTAAGTCGATATTGCCGGTATTGGCAAGAATGCCCAGTGTCAGTAAGGTAGCGTACAGATTAATGCCGCTAGCCCAAGCCAGTCCCATGGTTAATGCCAGGGTTGTCGATATTTGATTCAGCGCTTCCATAAGTTACCCGCTTCATTAATAAATGAATGAGCAGCGTAGCATAAATTTTTGAATTTGAGCGAGTTTATAGGTCTGCCTATAAAAATTACGGCTGGTAATTATGACGTTTGAAGACGAAGTAGATTTTACAGCGAGGGCTTGCTGTGAAGGGAAGAGCGGTGGCATCCGGTAAAACCACAATCAGGTTGAGCTGTGGTTTTACAGGCCTGGAAGCTTAAATGAAACCGTTTAAATTCGGTTAATTATTTAATTTTTGCTTCTTTGTACATAACATGCTTGCGGACAACAGGATCAAATTTCTTGATCTCCATTTTGCCGGGCATGGTACGTTTGTTTTTGTTTGTGGTTTAAAAGTGACCAGTGCCTTCGGTAGAGATCAGTTTAATTTTATCGCGCATTTTTTGTCTCCTTAAGCCTTAACGCCGTTTTTACGCAAATCCGCCAGAACGGCGTCTATGCCTCTTTTATCGATGATACGCATTCCTTTTGTAGAGATTCTGAGACGAACCCAGCGATTTTCACTCTCTACCCAAAATCTGTGATGTTGCAGATTCGGCAGAAAACGTCTTTTGGTTTTGTTGTTTGCGTGTGATACGTTATTACCGGTAACCGGGTGTTTACCGGTTACTTGACATACTCTGGACATGATTAACCTCGTGGTGTACCTAAATTCAAATTAGCCAAGCTTTATACCAAAAATTCTTTTCAAGGTAAATAACAATCTATAAAATAAACGGGATAGGGCCTTTTCAAATAATCAAGCGGGATAATAATGCCAATAAAATTAGGCATGGTCATGGACTCCATTGATCATATCAACATAAAAAAAGATACCAGTTTCGCTATGCTGCTTGAAGCCCAATCCAGGGGCTGGGAACTGCATTACATGGAACTTAATGACCTGTTTCTCCGAAACGGCAGGGCTTATGCCAGAACCCGGACGCTGACTGTCCAAAGACATGCGCAGCAGTGGCACGAGTTTATCGCCGAACAGGATATTCCACTGGATCAGCTGGATGTGATCATGATGCGTAAAGATCCGCCTTTTGACCAGGAATACATTTATGCCACCTATTTGCTGGAGCGCGCGGAAAGCATGGGGGTTTATGTAGTCAATAAGCCGCAGTCCTTGCGCGATGCCAATGAAAAGCTTTTTACCGCCTGGTTTCCGCAATGCTGCGCGGAAACGCTGGTTGCCAGAGAGCCTGCTAGAATCCGGCATTTTTTACAGGAGCAAGGCGAGATTATTTTAAAACCGCTCGACGGCATGGGCGGGACATCCATTTTCCATTTGCGTCAGAACGACCCCAACCTCAGCGTCATTCTGGAAACCATGACTCATTACAATAGCCGCTATGTCATGGCGCAAAAATATCTGCCGCAGATTAAGGACGGTGATAAGCGCATTCTGGTGGTTAATGGTGAAGCCGTGCCATTCGCGCTGGCGCGGATTCCGGCTCAGGGAGAAACGCGCGGCAATCTCGCGGCAGGCGGTCGTGCCGAAGGTCGACCCCTGACAGAGCGGGATTGGTGGATTGCCAATCAGGTCGGGCCTGCGTTGAAAGAAAAAGGCCTGGTATTTGTCGGTCTGGATGTTATCGGTGACACATTGACAGAAATTAATGTGACCAGTCCTACCTGTGTTCAGGAACTGGATAATCAATTCGGGCTTAATATTTGCGGGCTGTTAATGGACCATATTGAAACTACCATTCAATAACCATGAAGCTTAATTTATGACAAAGCCGGCAACGTTCAAACCATCCACACTGCTGTCAGATACGGACTCATTATTGATAACCCTGTTTCTGGCGGCCGTGGTTCATCTTATTATCATTTTAGGCATTAATTTCACCGCACCGGAGCCGGACAAAGTCCGCAGATCGATAGAGATCACGCTGGTCAATACGCCGGTAAAACAAGCGCCTAAAGAAGCGAAGTTTTTGGCTCAGGAAAATCAGGTAGGCGCTGGTGAGAAAATCAAAAAGCCTGCGCCGCCCAGGCAACAACTTCCGAGTGAGGGCAATCGTCCGGTGGCAAAGCCGGTTAAAAAGAGTACACCCGAAGAGAGCCAGCCTAAAACGGTTCATAAAGTGCTGACTCAGCAAAAATCCGAAAAGAAAGTCGTCATCGCCAGCAAGCCGAAGCCTGATCCGGTCAAGCAGGAAATAGCTGAAAAACGCCCGCATATATCGGCTGAGTCATTGCAACAGCAAATTGCCCAGATGGGCACCGAAATCAGGCAAAGCCAACAAAGCGCCGATGACACCCATATAAAATTCGTTTCTGAAGTGAGCGCCCATAAATACCTTGCCGCACAATATATGAAAGACTGGGAAAGCAAGGTGGAACGGGTCGGTAACCTGAATTATCCTGAAGTGGCGGCCAAGAAGAATTTTTCAGGCACCTTAACGATGGATGTCACTATCAATGCTGACGGCAGTATTCATAAAATTACTATCAAGCGCTCATCCGGTAATCCGGCGCTGGATGAGGCTGCGAAAAGAATTGTTCTGATGAGCGCACCTTTTGCGCCTTTACCCAACGAATTGCTTAAGGAATTGAATCCTAAAATTCTTGGGATTACCAGGGTATGGAAATTTTCGGATGAATCGGGCATGATGGCCCGATAACAGCGTTAGCCGATAAATGATTGCTTAAGTCACAATAACCTTCGATACTAGGCCTTATGAACACATACTTAAATAATCAGTTTATTATCGCCATGCCCACGCTGGCGGACCCGGTTTTTTCCCATACCGTTACTTACTTGTGCCAGCATAACAAAGAAGGCGCTTTAGGTATCGTCATTAACAAGCCGATAGACATGAAGCTGGGCGAAATTTTTACCCAGATGAATATTCCGGTGACATCGCTGGCGGCAGCTGAAATGCCCGTTTTCGCCGGTGGACCGGTGCAGCAGGAGCGCGGCTTTGTGTTGCATACCTCGGGCGGAAACTGGGATGTCACGATGGCTGTTTCAGACACTATTTCGTTAACGACATCGCGCGATGTGATTGAAGCCATTGCCGCCGGCGTCGGCCCGGCACGGTATCTGGTCGCTTTAGGTTATGCGGGTTGGGGGCAAGGGCAATTGGAAAAAGAAATAATGGCCAATGCCTGGCTGAATACGCCTTACGGCAGTCAGGTTTTATTCGATACGCCGGTTGACTTGCGCTGGCGTGCGGCAGCGAGCCAAATCGGTATTGATATTAACCAACTCACCACACCGGCCGGGCATGGCTAAGCTGAACAAGCAAGATCCCTTATTCGGCAAGTCGGCTTCCGATACCTACCTCGGCTTTGATTTCGGCAGTAAAAAAATAGGTACTGCCGTCGGTCAAACCACAACAGCGACCGCAAGTCCTTTGCAAACCATTCGATCGGTCAACCAGAATCCTGATTGGCACATCATCGGCAAACTCATTCAGGAGTGGCGACCCGTCGGTCTGGTCGTCGGTATTTCCAGACAGGATGACGGCTCGGACAATCCGGTTACTCCGCGCATGTTAAAATTTTGCCGGCAACTGGAAGGACGTTTCCATCTGCCTGTTTATCAACAGGACGAAACCTTGTCGACATTTGAAGCCAAGCAGTTATTGTTTGATGAAGTCAGTGTCAGCGCAACAAAACTCTGGGATGTACAGGATCAGCTGGCGGCCCAACTTATTTTACAGACCTGGCTCAATGACAATAGACCAAAAAATGACAGCCCTTAAAAAAATGACATCTTATAACCTGGACATACCGGATTTGCTTGATAAACTGGAAGTTGAGCTGAAGCGCACGGTGCTAGAGAGACAACTGGTCAACCCGTTGATGATAGGTATTCGTACCGGGGGGGTTTGGATTGCCGAACACTTACACCGGCGTCTTGAAATCAGCGAACCGCTGGGACTTTTGGATATTTCGTTTTATCGTGACGATTTTTCGCAAATCGGCGTGCATCCCAATGTGAAGCCAAGTCACTTGCCTACGCATATTGAAGGACGCGACATCATCCTGGTCGATGATGTTTTTTATACCGGCAGGACTATCCGCGCCGCGCTGAATGAAATTTTTGATTATGGCAGACCTAATCAGGTGGTCCTGGCGGTTTTGATAATGCGTGACGGTAAACAGATTCCAGTCAATCCCGATTGCGTCGGCGTCAGAATTACCTTAAATGCAAGTCAACGAATCAAGCTTGACGGTCCCGAGCCCTTGACCATTCATATAGAAACTATTGATGCGGCAGCGTGAAACGATGGTTGATAATTTGCAGTTAAATTCGGAAGGCAAACTTAAACATTTTCTGACGATCGAAGGTCTGGACCGTAGCCTGCTGACGGAAATTCTGGACATGGCTGAATCTTTTGTCGGCATGTCCGATCAACAAGTGAAAAAAGTGCCGCTATTGCGCGGCAAAACCATCGTTAACCTATTTTTTGAAAACAGCACGCGCACACGAACCACCTTTGAACTGGCCGCCAAGCGCCTGTCTGCCGACGTCCTGAGTATGAGCATTGCGACCTCGTCAACGTCAAAAGGCGAAAGCCTGCTCGATACCATACGCAACCTGGAATCGATGTTTGTCGATATGTTCGTGGTCCGTCATGCGATCAGCGGCGCCGCCCATTTTATCGCCCAGCATACCGCGCCGCATATCAGCGTTATCAATGCCGGTGACGGGCAACACGCACACCCCACACAGGCGATGCTGGATATGTTTACCATTCGGCAGATAAAGCGCGATTTTTCAACGCTCAGGGTGGCTATTATCGGCGATATTTTGCACTCCCGCGTCGCCCGCTCGGAAATCCAGGCGCTAAATACCCTGGGTGCGGCTGAAGTCCGGGTGATTGCTCCCAAGACGCTGTTGCCCGCACACGTTGAAAAACTGGGTGTTAGTGTTTCGCACGACCTGAACGAAGGCCTCCGGGACATCGATGTCATTATAATGCTGCGTTTACAGAAGGAACGCATGAGCTCAGCGTTACTGCCCAGTGAAAGCGAATATTTCAAGTGCTTCGGATTGACTGAAGCTAAGCTGAAAATCGCCAAGCCTGACGCCATTGTCATGCATCCCGGACCGATTAACAGGGGCGTGGAAATAGATTCCAAGGTGGCTGACGGTCCGCAGTCGGTCATACTCAAACAGGTTAGCAATGGTATTGCCATCCGTATGGCGATTATGGCGATGGCGATGCAAAAACAGGGCGCAATGTGAATAATCAGATACAAATCAAGCAAGGCCGGATTATTGATCCCGCCAACCAGATAGATCATATCGGATCGGTTTATATAGCCGACGGCAAAATTGTTTCCGTGACCCACGAGCCGCTTGGTTTTAAGCCTGATATTGTCATCAATGCCGACAACCAAATCGTCTGTCCCGGCTTTATCGATCTCAGCACCCGCTTGCGCGAACCGGGTCAAAGCCGCAAGGCGACCTTTAAAAGTGAAACCCTTGCCGCCGCCAGCGCCGGTATCACGACGATGTGCCTGCAGCCGGATACCAAGCCGGTTATCGATACGCCTGCCGTAGTGGAACTGATCAATGAATTGGCGGACAAAGCCCGGTATCCGCAAATCTATCCTATCGCTGCGCTGACCCGGAGTCTCGAGGGTACTGAATTAAGCTCCATGTTGTCGCTAAAAGAAGCCGGTTGTATCGCTGTCGGCAATGCCAATCAGCCGGTTAGAAACCTGCTGATTTTAAGGCGGGCAATGGAGTATGCAGCGAGTCACGACTTATTGTTAATGTTTCGCTCGAATGACTATTGGCTAGGCAATAACGGCTGCGCTCACGAAGGCGTCTTTGCCACCCGTTACGGCTTGCCCAGCATACCCGAGGCCGCCGAAACCATCGCGCTGGCTCAATGCCTGGAACTGGCCGAGCTGACCGGGTGTCGTGTGCATTTCGGTCAATTAAGCTGCAAGCGTTCGGTTATCAAGATACATCAGGCGAAAAAATACGGTTTGAATGTCAGTGCCGATGTCGCGGCTCATCAATTACACCTGACCGAAAATGATATAGCGCCTTTCGATAGCGCCTATCACGTCTTGCCGCCGTTACGCACCGAAGCCGATAAGCAGTACCTGAGACAAGGACTTGCCGGCGGGACTCTGGACAGTATTTGTTCCGACCACCAGCCGCATGATATTGACGCCAAGCTTGGCGCATTCCCGGAGACAGAACCCGGCATATCATCACTGGAAACGCTGTTGCCGTTAATGCTCAAACTGGTGACTCAACACGCGATAACGCTGGAACAGGGTATTGCCCTGCTAAGCCAAAATCCCGCTCAGATTCTGCGCTTGAAAAGCGGCGCCTTGACGCCCGGATTATCAGCCGATGTCTGCATTTTTGACGCCGAACTGGAGTGGCAGGTCAATTCAGAAAACTGGCTGAGCCGCGGTATTAATACGCCTTTTTGGGGACAGACCATGAAAGGGCGAGTGACCCATACCTTGCAGAGCGGGAAAATCATTTTTCAATTGGAAACATCTGCAGCGCATTCATCCCATCGCCTTTGGATGGCAAACTGACAAGGATATACCCGTTAATTTCGGTACAAATGCTGCCTGTTATGGATGTCCACACTAAAAGAAGGGCAGTAGACGGAATAGTTGTCGAGAGGCTTATAGCCAAACGGCGCCTCCTTAACGTTGGACAAACAAGATCAAATTCGCAATCCCCCTCAGTTAATTAACTTATGTCTTATGGTTAAAAGCTCAAAAGAGCAACGACCAAAGTTATCCGCAGGCTACCCACTTAAGGCCGGGCATTCATTCACTTCAATGGGTTAAGAGTCAAGCGCTCACCACTCATTCAAGGCAACGACTCTCTCCCATGTTCTCTGAATTTTGCAGGTAACATGCCACAGCACTCACCGATGAAGAACGGCAAACCTTTTCTGTCTGAAAAATATCTCTGGAAGGTACGAGTGCTGAGGCCTTGAAACGAGAAGACACCAAACAGCTTCTAAGCGAAGACAATGTCGGAGCGACATATCTTTAAGATATTCTTCACCTGAAGCAGCAATTCAGCAATAACTGTTGCTATAGCAGCATACCAACGAATGCTTTGCATTTGTTTTTTAATAAATACAATGAATTAGGTGGTGGCATATAAATTGACTAATGAATACTGCATAACGGTAATTTTTAATATTTACCGGATGTGTTTTTACTTTCTCTGAGCTTCTTCAGTAATAGCGGGTAATGCCCGGTTTTAGCTAAGCTTCAAGGATTGGCATTCATTCAAGATTCAATAGAGGTTTATATGAAAACAAATGCTTCAGCATCTACCTTACGATTATCCACACTGACTGTAGCCATTGCTGCATCTTTAGTGGCGTTAGAGACGGCGGCGGACACTGTTACCGACTGGAATAAATACACTATTTTAGCAACAAAAGGCGCGACATCTCCCACGGTCGGGACGGCCGGCATTGCACAGAATTCGAATGTTGCAACACGTATTGAAGCAATTGAAGCCAGGGCCGTGTTCGATGCGGTCAATGCCATCAATCATTTCAGCGCCGACAGTTATTATTACAGCAGCGCTACGCCTGCCGGTGTTACCGCCAATTCGGCGGCCGCCGCTGCTGCACAAGCGGCCCATGATGTATTGCTCGGTACACTTCCAAACCCGATTAGCGGTAGCTGGACTCCGACACGAAACTGGCTGGACAGTCAACTGGCCAGTGATTTGGCGGCATTGGGCGTAAGTAACTCCGATCCGGGTCTTGCAATTGGTCAAGCGGCGGCGGCAGCTGCTATCGCCGCCAGAGCGGAGGATTTTTCGGCCATCAGAACAACTTATACACCGTCAACCAATCTCTCTGTTTCCGGCGGAGCAACAGTAGTGGCCAATGCGTCAGGCAATCCGGGTATAGGCCTTTGGCGTCCCAGTAACGGCGGCGCCGGTGTTAATGATCCTGTCACCGGTGCTCCGACCGGATTCGATGGTTCCGGCGTTATTCAAGCCGCTGCCGCGATTGATTTTAACTGGAAGAACGTCACGCCATTCAGCCTGACCACCTTGAAAAAGCAGCAACTTGTCGCTGCCGTGCCCCCTTCGCTGATAGTAGGCAGCGATGAATACAACGCTGAATTGGATTTTGTAAAAACGCATGGACAAAGCTCAGCAAATCCGGGTAGTCGTACCAATGACCAAACCCTGCAAGCGCTGTATTACAAATCCGACGCGGAGCTCTTCATCAATGAAGCAGCGCGCATTGCGTCGGCAAGCCGTGGTTTAACACTGAATCAGAACGCCAAATTGTTCGCCGTGCTGGACAATGCCTTGGCTGATGCTCGTATTGCCGCCTGGCAATCCAAATACGACCTGACTTTCTGGCGTCCTATTACCGCAATCAACGCTAATCCTGACGGTAGCGTCAGCGACTATACCTGGAAGCCGCTCGCAGCTACACCGTCACATCCTTCCAACACCGGCGGGCATAGCGCAACCGTCTCAGCAGGAACTGAAATACTCAGGGCCTTTTTCAAGTCCGACAGGATTAAAAAGAACGGCGCTCCGGCTACCTTTACCACACTACCTTGGTTAATCGGAACCAATAACGGCACGGGTAAAGCCAACCCGCTTATTAACGGCAGCGACGCTACCACGCGAAACGTCGCCAGCTTTTCCCAACTACAACTGGAGAATGGTCGAAGCCGCATCTATCTGGGCGTTCATTTTGGTAATGACGATTATCAGGGGCAAACGCTTGGTTTGAGCGTCGCAGATGCCATCATCAGGTCTAAAACAGATCCTGCTGCTGCAGATTTACACATCTTTTGGGGCAATAACCCAAGTGTTGCCCATATTAAAAATTTGAAATCTATTCTGATATCGGACTCGACTAACTCAGGATTATTCGGCTTGTAATCCGGTCGTTGCCCATGTCCTGAAGTGCAATAGATAGTTAGATAAACAATTTGCTTCAAGTATTTTCAATTGTGGAGTTATTCATGAAAACCGCTCTTGTTCAATTGCTACTGTATTTAACATTGCTTTTTATACCCACTATTGGCTGGTCAAGTGATCGTCTCAATATTCTTATTATCGTAGGCGACGATTGGGGGCCAGATGCTAGTGCTTATGCGGGCGTTTATGGACGCAAATTACCCAGTAGTGTAGTCAAAACTCCCAATATTGATCGCATTGCACATAACGGAGTGTTGTTTAAGAATGCCTATGTCAATGCGCCTACCTGTACGGCATCACGCAGTTCCATTTTTTCAGGACGGTATTTTTTTAATACAGGTGGAGGTTCATCCCTAGGTGGATTGTGGGACTCTACCATCCCAACATTTCCGTTACTACTACGTGATGCGGGGTATCATATCGGTTACACATATAAAGGATGGGCGCCTGGTAGACCAGTAGATGCACCATTGGGAGGTCTGGCATACGCTTATAATAAATCAGGTTTTCTCCCTCTTAAATTCGGTAGTCATGCGTCTGATCTTATCGCGAAAGGTTGGTCATTTGAACAAGCAAAGCAAAGAATTCTTAAAGACGTTCGCGGTAATTTCGAAAGCTTTTTAGCGGCTAGAAAACCGAATCAACCTTTTTTATATTGGTTCGGCCCTAGCAACATACACCGCCCTTATAGGCAAGGTTCGGGTAAAACGTTATGGGGCATTAATCCCGAAAATTTAAAAGGTAAACTGCCTATTTTTATACCTGATGTTCCTGAGGTACGTGAGAGTATTGCAGATTATCTGGGTGAGATTCAAGCATTCGATGCTTATGTCGGCGTGTTATTGAAAAAATTAGAAGATATTGGCGAATTGGATAACACGTTAATTGTAGTAACGGGTGACAACGGCCCAAGTGGTATCCCGCACGGTAAATTCACTTTGTATGATTCTGGCGTTTCTACGCCATTGGTCATATGGTTGCCGCACAGTAAAGGTGGTCGCGTTGTTACTGATTTTACTACTCTGATGGATTTGGCACCGACTTTTCTTCAAGTAGCAGGTGTGCCGAATCCACCCAAAATAAACGGTCGAAGTTTGCTCAATATATTGAAATCATCTAACAGCGGTCAAATCGATGCAAAGCGTACATTCGCCATTACCGGCACAGAACGGCATAGCATTTATGCACACGAAAATAACTTGGGTTATCCTGCGCGTGCATTACGCACAGCGGACTTCCTGTATATTCGTAATTTTGCACCCGATCGTTGGCCTATGGGGTGTCCTTTCGTTACATGGCCAGGAAAACCTTCTGCATTTCGCGACTGGGGGCCGAAGTCTACCAATTGGCTTATGAGGCATCGTAACACGCCATATTTTATCTGGGCGTTTGGAAAACATCCTGAAGAGCAATTATATGATATAGATAAAGACCCAGGGCAAATCATCAATGTGGCCACAAATCCGGCGTATGCGACTATCAAAGCGCAATTGGCTGAGAAATTACTGACGGAACTTAAAAAAGCCGGTGATCCGCGCGTTACAGGTGACGGAACGGCCTTTGACCGTCCTCCCTATACCAACCCTGTTCCGGTTGCCTGTCAAGATACTATTCCTTTAAATTATTAATTATCGGGTAGTTACTATAAGATTTCCGGAAATCCTTGTGTACGGACGCCGGTTTCACTCGCCTCGTCGTTTGATAACTCATCGCGCTTGTGCATCAGAGGATATCAATCGATCTCTTCGGCAAATTCCTCCATGCCTACTCAGTGGCTATCCACTTAAAACGGGACAAAAATTAGAGCTAGACTGCTATATTTTAGTATCATGAGTTAATGACTAAAAAACAATACAACACAGAAAATACGAGCAGCTAGCTTAGCAATTCAAAATTCGATCCCCTCGGATTGGAAGGCCATTAGTCAGCAATAAAAGCTTAATTACTTGACGATCGTTTATAGCACTCACGGCTGGTTCATTCACAACCGCCCTGACTCTGCGTATTTCTACCACCCAGCGTTCAACTTGCTGCGTATCCGGTTCATCCTGCAATCGGTAAGCAGCAAAACCTTCATTGACTTGCCGGATCTTCTCTGCGGCTTTAGCCATTAATTTTTCGTCAGCAGTTTGAGCTATTTCCCTTCATAATAGACAACGTCATTACACTCACTGCAAACCTGTTCAGGATTTGGTCAACATAACATCCCGAAATTGAGTTGGTATGACGAGGCCTGTTGCGTGATCATTTCGAGAAGTTATTTTTAGCCAAATCCTAATCGAATTGATCATAAATAACGTCAGTAAATCTACTCATGTATAATTTTTCTTATCACAGTTAGAATTTTAAACACACAATCGCCGGACTATGGGTATTATTAAAAAACTGGCCTCTCAAACGGCGATTTACGGCCTCAGCAGCATTTTCGGGCGCTTCCTCAATTATTTGCTGGTACCTCTTTACACCTATTATTTCTCTGCGGCGGAATATGGGGTAGTCTCCGAATTTTACGCGTATGCGGGTTTTTTCTCCGTGTTGCTGCTCTTCGGTTTTGAGACCGGCTATTTTCGCTTCCGCGATAAGGAAACGAGCGGACGGGATGTTGCTTATTCGACCGCGCTGATTTTTGTTGTACTGGTCAATCTGGGTTTTTTTCTGTGCATTACCCTGTTAAACGCGCGGCTTTCAGCCGCCTTGCATTATTCAGAGCATCCCGAGTATGTGTGGTGGTTTAGCATGATCCTGGCACTGGATGCCGTTGCCGCGATTCCCTTTGCGAGGCTAAGGGCGGAAAATCGGGCTTTCCGTTTTGCCGCTATCAAGGTTATAGAAATTCTCGTCACGGTATTGCTGAGCCTGTTTTTCATTATTTATTGTCCCAAGCTGATTGCGGAGAACCCGCATTCATGGATAGAACATTTTTACGAGCCGTCGATAGGCCTGGGTTATATCTTTATTGCCAACCTGATGGCCAGCGGCGTCAAGTTTATATTGCTTGCGCCCCAACTGAAGGGCTTGGTCTGGGGCTTTGATCGGGCGCTGTTTGGCCGCATGCTGCGCTATTCAATGCCGATGGTGGTCATTGGCTTCGCCGGTATCATTAATGAAATGCTCGACCGGGCTTTATTAAAATACCTGCTGCCTTATGATTTTCAGACCAACATGAAAATGCTGGGCATTTATAGCGCCTGTTACAAGCTGTCTATCCTGATGTCGCTGTTTATCCAGGCTTTCCGCTATGCCGCCGAGCCGTTTTTCTTCGCCTATTCCGGCAATAGCGATGCCCGCCAGGTTTACGCCAGAGTGCTCAAGTTTTTTGTTATTTTTTGCGTATTCATTTTCCTGCTGGTGACCTTGTATATCGACTTCTTCAAGTATTTTCTCGGAACTGAATTTAGAGCAGGCCTTGAGGTTGTGCCGATTTTATTGCTGGCCAATCTGTGTCTGGGTATTTATGTGAATTTGTCGATCTGGTACAAGCTCACCGATCGCACCCTGATGGGGGCCTTCGTGTCTTTATTCGGTGCCGCGCTGACGGTTGTTCTGAATATCTGGTGGATTCCCGTGCTCGGCTATGTGGGATCGGCTTGGGCGACGCTGGTTTGTTATGCCAGTATGGCGCTTATATCGTACTTATTGGGGCGTATATATTACCCGGTGGATTACGATGTAAAGCGGGTGATCGCTTACATAACGTTGGGCGTTGTCTTGTATCTTGCCAGGCAATACCTGGTAGTTAAAGAGTTTGTGCTCTTTAACAGCAACTGGCAACCGTGGTTATTGTCTACGGAGTTAATGCTGATTTATATCCTGACGGCTGCGTTGTTTGAAGGCCGGGCGATGACAGTGAAGGCGAAGCGATAAACTATATTGTGTTTTTCCTCCGGGACGTTGGTGCTAGAATGCCGAACCGTTGTTAAATCATCAAACCATCAAATCAGGGTATCAAGTCGAATAATCATGGCAAATAATCTGGATGTTCGGGCGCGTCTCATCGGCGGTCTCATATTGTTGTTGCTCGGTGGCTGGGTCCTGCACAGTTATCTTGCGTTATTGGCCTGGGCTGTCGTACTTGCCATCACTACTTGGCCCGTGTATCAGCGCTTGTTGGGATCTGACGCATTGCACGGAAAATCAACCTGGGGAGCCGTTGGCCTGACCTTGTTGATCGGCGCCGTTATTTTGGTTCCCCTGGGTTATGGTTTGAGCCGTTTGCTTGATGAAGCGCAATCACTCGGGCAAGTTTTGACTGATGCGCAAAATGTCGGAATTCCTCCGCCGGTCTGGCTGGAAACCATACCTATGATCGGCCATTGGGCTAAAGAAAACTGGGCGAACGCGCTGGGCAGCCCGTCCGGGGCAAAGGCATCCCTACATTGGCTGGGTACCGGCGGCGCCGTCACTTATACCAAGGAATTTGCCAGCCAGATTTTACATCGCTTCTTTGGTTTTTTGCTGACGCTGTTAATGTTGTTTTTCGTCTATCAACATGGCAAGGGTTTAAGTGATCAGGTGTTGGCGAGCAGTCGAAAATTATTCGGCGATACCGGTATCCGCTATGCGGTTCACGCCACATCGGCGGTGCGCGCCACCGTTAACGGTCTGGTGCTGGTCGGTATCGGTGAAGGCTTGTTACTCGGCGTCGGCTATGCATTTGCGGGCTTAAGCCATCCGGCTATTCTGGGAGCGCTAACGGGCGTTTTTGCGATGATTCCGTTTGCCGCCAAGTTGATCTTCGGCGCATGCGCCCTGGTATTGGTTGCTGAAGGGAATATGGTGGCGGGGACCGGCCTGTTTGTATTCGGTGTGGTTGTCATTTTGCTGGCCGATAATTATGTCCGTCCTGCTTTAATAGGTGGGGCCGTTAAATTGCCTTTTCTCTGGACATTGCTCGGTATTTTTGGCGGCCTGGAAAACTTTGGTTTGCTCGGTTTGTTTTTGGGGCCTACACTGATGGCTGTACTGATGTCGATTTGGCGTGACTGGATTGAAGATGTCAATATGCCGTGACGGATGGGGTCGATCAAACCAGGATAATTGCCGATTTGCAACATCGTTATGATTTTTTCAAAGGGAGACTGAATATTAGATCGCAGGAACTCCTCCCAACTGCAGCTTTATAGCTCGATTTATTTTGTAATATTAAACACTGTCTCCAAAAAACCGGAGCAGTCGTATGTCATGTCGGCTTCGACCGAAGCCTTGTAAAAACTAACCAAAGGCGTTGAAATAATGAAAAAGCAGGTATTAATTATAGGTATAACTTCAGTTTTGCTAAGCGCTTGCGTAACTGATCCTAATACCGGACAAACCAGTATGAGTAATGCCGCTAAGGGCGGCGGCATAGGCGCCGTTGTCGGCGCCGGGGCAGGGACACTGTTTGGCGGCAACGATCTTAAGAACGCCGGATGGGGTGCATTAGCGGGTGGAGCCGTCGGTGCCGCTGTCGGCGCCTATATGGATCATCAGCAACAGGAAATGCAGCAATCCTTGCAGGGCACAGGAATCCAGGTTCAGCGTACAGCGCAAAATACTTTGAATTTGACGATGCCTAGCAGCATCACGTTCGGATTTGATTCGGCAAATTTGACATCGCAGGCTCAAACCGCGTTGGACTCGGTTGCGAATGTATTAAATCAATACCCTGATTCAACAATCACAGTTACCGGTCATACCGATGATACCGGGTCTGACACCTATAACCAGAAATTGTCCGAACAGCGTGCCGCCAGTGTTTCGGGTTATCTGGGACAACACGGCGTAAATTATGCGCGCCTTACTCAACAGGGTATGGGGGAAAGAATGCCGAAATTTCCTAATACCACTGAAGAAAATCGGGCGCAGAATCGTCGGGTCGAGTTAGCCATTGTCGCCAATAACAATGCCGGTGCTCCGCAAGGCGCAGCCCCGCAACAGGGTTACCAGCAACAACAGGGCTATCAACAACAAGGTTACCCACAGCAACAGGGATACCCGCAGCAGCAAGGTTATCCTCAGCAACAGGGATACCCACAACAGCAAGGTTATCCGCAACAACAAGGCTATCCACAACAACAAAATTACCTGAACCCACAACAAGGCTTCAAGAAACCGGTTAAGCGTAAAAAAAATGGATATAACCAGGGTTATCAATACGGTTATCCGCAGTAAAATAACGCTGTTACAAGCATGGGACGGGCGTCTGTGACAGCCCGTTCCGTCATTAAACTCGCTTAAGCTGCTACGTCAACACAGGTTAAACGATGGTAACGAGGCCTCAATATATTGCTCTTTTAATTAAGGGCATATGATCCTTCCCAAGGCCTTTCAGGTTTTAAACACCTGAAAGGTCCTAGTCCTTGGGAACAATAATAACTTCCCATTCAGCCGGATTAGCGGATCCGCTGCTGCAAAAATAGCGTCACTCCTTATTTGACGCTTTCTCCATAAAGGCCGTATGATTAACCGTCAAGAGTTACCAGGCCGATGTATATGGGACAAGAAATCTCTTTATCGCAATTTGATGATGCCGACTTTAAACGTTTTCATCAAAAACTGCAGCAGGAAACCCGGCTGCTCAGGCGCTTGATTGAGCAAAAAAACGTCTCGCATCGGGATCCTGTCGCCGGTTTTGAAATAGAAGCCTGGCTGGTTAATAAAGACATGCGCCCGTCGCCGATCAATAAGCATTATCTGGCAACACTCAATGATCCTCAGGCTTCACTGGAACTGGCCAAATTCAATATAGAATTCAACTGTGACCCGGTTGTATTGACGGATGACGTTTTCAGCCGTCTGCACCGGCAATTACAGACTACCTGGGACAAGGCAAAGCGCCATGCCGAAAGCCTGGATCATAACATTGTCATGATCGGCATTCTCCCCACGCTACAACAGGCAGACCTGCATTTGGGCAATATGTCGGACATGCACCGGTACCGAGCCCTGAATAAACAGATTTTACAAACCCGCGGCGAGCCCATTCATATTGATATTTGCGGTGCGGAACACCTAAAAACCGATCATCATGACGTCATGCTGGAAGCGGCGACCACCTCATTTCAAACCCACATTCAGTTGCCGCTGCAAATTGCCCATCATTTTTATAATGCCTCCATCATTGCCTCCGCGCCTATTGTGGCGCTGTGCGCAAACGCGCCTTTCTTATTCGGTAAAGAACTCTGGCATGAGTCCAGAATCCCGCTTTTCGAACAGGCTATTGAAACAGGTGGCTTTGGCGGAGTTGCTCACGGGCCGCTTAGACGGGTCAGTTTCGGCTCTGATTATGCCAGGCACTCAATTATTGAATGCTTTCAGGAGAATTTTGATCATTTTCCGGTGTTACTGCCGGTTAACCACGATGCGGCAATCGAGGCCTTTGAGCATTTGCGCCTGCATAACGGCACGATATGGCGCTGGAACAGGCCTTTGATCGGTTTTGATGAGGACAGCACGCCCCACATCCGCGTAGAACACAGAACCCCGGCAGCCGGTCCCAGCGTACCTGATGCGATTGCCAATGCCGCTTTTTATTATGGCCTCGCGAAGCATATTTGCGACCGGATTATCGCCAGAGGTTTACCGTTGCCGTTTGCGCAGGCGAAGGATAACTTTTATCAGGCGGCCCGCTACGGTCTGGACGGCACTATCATCTGGTTCGACGGCGCAAAACATCGCCTGCAACCATTATTGCAATCGGAACTCCTGCCCGGAGCCGTTGCAGGCTTGAAATCATTAGGCATTTACAATTCCGAAATCGAGGATTATCTGGATATTATCCGGCAACGTATCGCCAATAAACAAAACGGCTGCCATTGGCAGCGCCGCTATATCCGGGAACTTAACCAGGATTTTACAGAAATGACGCGAACTTATTTAAAAAACCAAAATACCGGTAATCCGGTCAGTGCCTGGAAATTATTGTGAGCAGCCTGCGTTTAAATCAGCTCGATTACCTGCCGGAAGGCCTGCTGGAGGCAACATCGGAAACGCTGCACACTCTTCTGCCTGAACCGACCCTGGTCCATTTACCGGGCAAACAGGCAGCGCCGCTGTTTGTCTCGGTGTTGCTGCACGGCAATGAACCTACGGGATTCATGGCAATACAATTACTGCTGAAAAAATATCAAAACAAACCATTGCCGCGCTCACTGTCGATATTTTTCGGCAATACCGACGCTGCAAGGCATAACCTCCGAAGGCTGGATATGCAGCCGGATTTTAATCGTATCTGGCCGGGTACTGAAATGCCGGATTGCCCGGAAACTGCATTGGCGAATGAAATCGTCGCGGTGATGAAACAACGCGGTCTTTTCGCCAGTATTGACCTGCATAACAATACCGGCTTGAATCCGCATTACGCCTGTATCAACAAACTGGATAACGATTTTCTGCAATTGGCGGCATTATTCGGACGATTGATCGTTTATTTTACCCACCCCAAAGGCGTGCAGTCCGCGGCATTCGCTGAATTCTGTCCGGCGGTAACCCTGGAATGCGGTCGTCCCGGACAGCAGCATGGTGTTGAACATGCGCTGGAGTTTCTGAACAGTTGCCTTAATCTTGTCGAACTGCCGCAGCATCAAATCCAGGCCAGGGATATTGATCTTTTCCATACCGTTGCCCAGGTTAAGATAGACGATAGCGTCAATTTCAGCTTTGATCGTCCCGATGCCGATCTTTTGCTAAATCAGGATCTTGAGCGTATGAACTTTACCGAAATTTCTCCCGGCACTGTCTTGGGGACTTCGAAAAACAACGCGTCCCTGCCGGTTATCGCCAAAGATGAATCCGGCAAAAATGTCACCGATGATTTTTTCTCGGTTCAAAACGGTGAATTGCAGCTAAACCGGCGAACCATGCCGTCAATGTTGACGCTCGATGAGCGCGTCATCAGGCAGGATTGTCTGTGTTATCTAATGGAAAGGATTCATTTGTGATCTTTGAAAAAGTAACTGAAAGAGGCTTTTATGGTTACAACAGCCACGAAAAATAGAAGTTCGACGCTTTTAATTTATCCGTCGGAAGCGCTTGAAATTGATTTCGGCACATTGCTGAAACCGATGGATGACGATGAGTTTTTTTATTTTTGTCAGCGCCATAGAGACTTGCGGATTGAAATGGACAAGTACGGAGAGATCACGATCATGTCACCGACAGGCAGTGAAACCGGCGGAGTAAATTTTGAGTTAAGTGTTGATTTCGGGATTTGGGCTCGTGCAGACGGAACGGGCAAAGGCTTTGATTCTTCAACGGGTTTTGTTTTGCCGAACGGCGCCAAGCGTTCGCCGGATTTATCGTGGATTAAACTCGAAAGATGGCTCGCAGTACCCGCCGAAAAACGTAAAAAATTCGCGCCGATTTGCCCGGATTTTGTCGTGGAGCTTCGCTCCGAGTCCGATTCGCTCAATGTGTTGCAAGCCAAAATGCTTGAATATCTCGAAAATGGTGCCGAGCTGGGATGGCTGATTGACGTTAAAGACAAAAAAGTATACGTGTACCGGCAACACACAGCAGTCCAGGTTTTGGAAAACCCGGCAGAAGTTTACGGCGAACCTTTGCTCAGAGGTTTTGTTTTACAGATGAAAGCGCTTTGGGGATAGAAACTTAATTGTGACTGTGAGTAGTTTGCCGATATTGGATTTCTTTTTAGGGAGTTCCGGCAGATTTCAGGTCGCCGTATCAAGCTATTTATCAAGCATCATTTTCATCGAACAACTTGCGCGATAATTTGTTAAAGCACTACACTTGTCGGCTATCGTCGGCAATGTCCGGCCTATAAACCATTACTTCACAGGTGATAGTATGAAATCAATCCTAATGACAGCCGTCGGTGCGCCCGAAGTTTTAAAGTTCCAGGACATTGACGCGCCGGACATATCCAATGATTCGCAAATCAAGGTCAGGTTGCATGCGGCCGGGGTTAATCCGGTCGATACCAAAATCAGGCAGCATGGCGTGTTTTATGACCGTCCCTTACCGGCGGTATTGGGATGTGACGGCGCCGGTGTGGTAGTTGAAACAGGGATTGCAGTCAGTCGCTTTAAAGTCGGCGATAAAGTCTGGTTTTGTCACGGCGGATTGGGCCGTGAGCAAGGCAACTACGCCGAATATACCGTGCTTGATGAACGCTGGGCCGCATTGATGCCGGATTCCTATTCATTTACCGAAGCGGCGGCATCACCGCTGGTGCTGATTACCGCCTGGGGCGGTTTGTATGATCGCGGCGGGTTACAGGCCGGGCAGACCGTGCTTGTTCATGCCGGTGCAGGCGGTGTCGGTCATGTGTCCATACAATTGGCGAAATTAAAGGGCGCCAGGGTTATTGCGACGACAAGAACCGAGCAGCAAGTGGATTTTGTCAGGTCGATGGGCGCGGATGAAGTCGTTATTTATAAGCCAGACGGTTTGGCCGAGGCTGTGAATAATCTTACTGACGGCAAAGGGGCCGATCTGGTATTCGATACCGTAGGCGGGGCTGTTTTCAAGGAGAGCATCTCGGCGACGGCGCATTATGGCCGATTGGTGACATTGCTTGATCCCGGTGAATTGAGTCTGGCGGAGGCCAGGATGCGCAATTTGCTGATCGGTTTTGAGTTGATGTTGACGCCGATGCTTAGGGATTTGACTGAGGCAAGACATAAGCATGTTGAAATCCTGGAGCAATGCGCCGGGTATGCCGATAAGGGCTTGTTAAAACCGCATATCAGCAAGCTGTTGGCGCTTGAAGAGGCTGTAGATGCGCATAAGTTTATCGAGACCGGACATACGACCGGGAAAATCGTGTTATCTATTTGCTAGCGCGGTGTTACCGGGTAAATAACAGAGCCCGCATCAATACAATTGTAATATTGATTTTACTTATCAACGGATTACGCAATTGCCAAGCCATTGCATGAAGTCAATGCTATACTGGCGAAAGACCGGCGTATCGGCTTTTAAAGCACGGCAGGCTTCTGTTATTCATTCGATGTTCACTTTAATTCGCTACATTCACGCTTGCTGAATCCAGTCATGCTGTTATGTATAATAGCCCGAGACGTTATGGATGATGATTGAAAAATAATGACTATTGTTGGGAGCTATGGCTGAAAAAACAAAAACGCGCGGTGTTCGATATGGCATGAAAAAATATGGCATGAAAAAAACGCCGGAAAAACCGCCTTCGCACTGGTTTAGAAATCTGTTTCTAATGCTTGTGGTGGGTTTTTCCTTTGTTTTGTTCAGTTATCTCGGCTATCTGGATTATAACGTGCGCAATCAATTCGAGGGCAAGCGTTGGGCCATTCCTGCCAGGGTTTATGCCAATCCTCTCGAACTCTATGCCGGTTACAGCCTGACGGCGGCAAAATTCGAACAATTGCTGGAGATGCTGCATTACCGCCAAGATCCCCGTTTAAGCACTGACGGCACCTATTTTAAAAACGGCTCGCAAATCAGTGTAAAAACCCGCGAGTTCACCTTCTGGGATCAACAACAACCCAGTACGCTTATGCAACTGAACTTTACCGATACCGGCATCAGTGCAATTACCGATTTGAAACAGGCGCAGGATATAGCGATTATCCGCATGGACCCGGTGCAAATCGGCAGTTTTTATCCCACCATCAAGGAAGACCGGGTATTGATTAAACTGGAGGAAGCGCCGGATGCGTTGATCAAGGGGCTGCTTGCTTCCGAAGACCGGAATTTTTACCAGCATTTCGGCATTTCCTTGCGCGGTGTTGCCAGGGCGATGCTCGCCAATGTCAAGGCCGGCGGCATGATACAGGGCGGCAGCACCATTACCCAGCAGTTGGTCAAAAACTTTTATTTAACATCCGAACGCAGATGGTCGCGTAAAGTTAAAGAAGCCTTGATGGCGCTGATTCTGGAATTCCGTTACAGTAAAAATGAAATCCTGGAAGCCTATCTCAATGAAATTTACCTGGGTCAGGACGGCGGCAGTTCCGTTCATGGCTTTGGCTTGGCGAGCGAGTTTTATTTTGGCACAGCGTTAAAGGATTTGCCGCTGGAGCAGGTTGCTTCTCTGGTGGCATTGGTGCGTGGACCCTCCGAATACGACCCGAGGCGCTATCCCGAGCATGCGTTGCAACGGCGCAACCTGATTCTCGATGAAATGGCGATTGAAGGCTATATCTCAACAGACCAGGCAACCAACGCAAAAGCAAAGCCATTAAACGTCATTGCCCGTACACACCGCTCATCCAATCGTTATCCGGGATTTCTCGATCTGGTCAAACGGCAATTAAAAGAAGAGTACCGAGAAGATGACTTTACCTCTGAAGGGTTGAAGATATTTACCACGCTGGATACCCAGATTCAGGATACTTTGGAAAAAACCGTTACTACGCAATTAAGCAAGCTGGAAAAGCTGCCTCATGCCAATAATCTGGAGTCGGCGGTCATAGTGACACGCAGGGATAGCGGCGAAGTTGCCGCACTGGTCAGTGGCCGGGAAAACTCCGCAGCCGGCTTTAATCGCGCCTTGGACGCGTTACGCCCGATAGGTTCGCTGATCAAGCCGGTTGTCTATTTGACGGCGCTGGAATACCCGGACAAATACACGATAACGACCAAAGTCAGTGATTCCTATATTGTGGTTAAAAACCCGAGCGGGAACTGGATACCTAAAAATTATGACCATAAAGAACATGGCAATGTCCCTTTACATAAGGCATTGGCCAAGTCTTACAATCTGGCCACAGTCCGTATAGGCATGGATATTGGCGTAGCCAGAACGGCGAAAACCCTGAAAAACATGGGCGTCACCCGAGAGGTTGATTTATTCCCGTCATTATTGCTGGGCGCATCATCACTGACGCCTATTGAAGTGACACAGATGTATCAAACTTTGGCAGGGGACGGTTTTTTAACGCCGATAAAAGCCATCAGGGCGGTGGTGGCTGCCGACGGCAAACGTTTGCAAAGTTATCCGTTTACCGTCAGGCAGGCGGTTGATCCTTCCGCAACCTATATTGTCAATACCATGTTGCAGGAAGTGATGCACGAAGGCACAGGACATGCTGCGTATGATTCCTTCCCGAAAGACTACGGCCTGGTCGGTAAAACAGGCACCACCAATGATGCTAAAGACAGTTGGTTCGCCGGCTATACCGGCGATTATTTATCGGTAGTCTGGGTAGGTCGCGATGATAACAAACCCATCGGTTTAACAGGAGCGACCGGTGCTTTACCAATCTGGGTTTCGTTGATGCAGCAAATTTCAACTCAGCCGGTTAATTTAATCCCGCCGGATAATATCAAGATGGTCAGGGTTGATCCGAATAATGGTTTACTGGCGACTAAAGCCTGCGGCAGTGCCAAACAATACCCTTACATTGCCGGTTCTGTACCGACCGGTTATTCATCCTGCGGAAAAGCGCCGGTAGAGAAAACAGTGATAGAGCAGGATAAACCCTGGTTTAGCGATTTTTTTCCTGAATAATTTTCAGAACACTCTTATATGATTCACATGAATATGATTAACATGAATTTTTTGCGCGGAAGCCTGATCGCCTTATTACTTTTTAACAGTAGCGCAGGCTTTTCAGCAGGAGACAAACCGGTTCAGCAATTGAAGGCTTTTTTACAATCATCAAAGTCACTGACGGCTGATTTTAAACAGGTGTTGATTAATGAAGCCGGCAACCCCATGCAGTCCAGCACGGGGGTTTTTTATCTGCAAAGGCCGGGGAAATTCCGTTGGGATTATTTAAAGCCCTTTCAGCAACAGATAATCTCCAATGCCGGAAAAGTCTGGTTTTATGATACCGATCTGGAACAGGTCACGATAAAAAAACTGGATGAATCGGTAGGATCAACACCGGCTTTGTTATTGAGCGGCGATGTATCGCTGGAGGAAAATTACAACATGGAAGATCAGGGTGTTGACGGTGATTTGCAATGGATAAAACTGGTCCCTAAAAACCAGGAAAGCAGTTTTAAATACGTGCTGATCGGCCTTGATAAAGGTTCACTGGGCGGCATGGAACTGAGTGACAATTTCGGCCAGCTGACGCGCATTTATTTTTCCAATGTCAAACTGAATCCATTCATAAAACCCGGTCTGTTTGAATTTGAAACGCCCAAGGGCGCTGATGTTTTTTCTGAATAATTCATTCTAAGTAATTGGCGTCTTCCTGATATGTTCGAAGACTTGGGAAAACCTCTGGCCGACAGGATGCGGCCAAGAGTCATTGATGACTATGTCGGCCAACAGCATATCCTGAAACCCGGCAAACCCCTCTACGAAGCGATCGTATCTGGCCGCTTGCACTCTATGATATTTTGGGGGCCGCCCGGTACCGGTAAAACCACACTGGCGCGGCTCATTGCGCAACATTCCGATGCTGAATTCATGCCTATTTCCGCAGTGTTATCGGGTGTCAAGGAAATCCGCGCCGCTGTTACGGAGGCAAAAAAAATCCAGCTGGAACGACACAAGAGAACGGTCTTGTTTGTCGATGAAGTACATCGCTTTAACAAATCGCAACAGGACGCTTTCCTGCCGCATGTCGAAGACGGTACGGTATATTTTGTCGGCGCCACCACTGAAAATCCCTCTTTTGCACTGAATAACGCATTGCTGTCTCGCGCCCGTGTCTATGTACTTAACTCATTAACTACCGAAGATTTACTGTCCGTACTGGAAAAAGCCTTAAACGATCAAGAGCGAGGTCTCGGCAGCTTCACTATTGAAATGACTGATGCTGTTAAATTGCAATTTGCCCGCGCCGCCGACGGCGATGCCAGAAGATTGCTGAATTTGCTGGATATTGCCGCCGAACTTGCCGCGTCCAAGCATAGCCGTTCAATTGATGAAGTAATAGCGCTGGAAGTGCTGTCCGGTGGCGTCAGGCGCTTTGATAACCAGGGTGAGGAATTTTATAACCAGATTTCGGCGTTGCACAAAGCGGTTCGCGGCAGCTCTCCCGATGGTGCTTTATATTGGCTATGCCGCATGATGGATGCAGGCTGCGATTTATCCTATTTAGCCAGACGAATCGTCAGAATGGCGTCGGAAGATATAGGCAATGCCGACCCCAGGGCCTTGCAGATTGCCATCAATGCCTGGGAAGCCCAAGAACGGCTGGGTAGCCCCGAAGGCGAATTGACCTTGGCGCAAGCCGTTGTGTACCTGGCCTGCGCGCCTAAAAGCAATGCCGTTTACATGGCTTACAATGCCGCGATGCGCGATGCCAAGCAAAGCGGCAGTTTGGGTGTGCCTGTGCATTTACGGAATGCGCCGACCAAGTTAATGAAATCACTGGATTACGGCAAGGAATACCGCTACGCCCATAATGAACCTGAAGCTTATGCGGCCGGTGAAAACTATTTTCCTGATGAGTTGACGGGAACACGTTATTACCAGCCGGTAGAGCGGGGTTTGGAAATAAAAATCGGCGAAAAGCTCCGGCATCTCCAGGAATTGGATAAGCGTTTTCAGGGCAAGGGTTAAGATGGATTTAAACCCGGAAGCGGCAATTCCTTTATGTAACAGCTACCTATAATTTTTAGAGCTGAATCTTATCCAGTAAAGTGAATAAACAACGATAATCAGCAAATAAACGATCATCGCGGTGAGAAATTCACTTGAGCTGTCTACCAAAGGCTCAATCATCGTAGGACTATTAAAGGTATTTACGGTAAAAATGGCATTCTCTGAAGTTCCCTGATCAAACGCTAATGTCATAACAGAGGGTGGTTGATGGTAATTATCGAGTTTCGATTTGTCTTGAATTTCAAGAGCAAAGGCGTTAAGCGGTAATAGTAATATGGCGATATAAATTAAAATTTTTTTAATGTTCATTACAGTCTCCGGCAGCTATAGGGGAAAAACCGACAACAAATATATCGAGTCGATACTATTATGCTAATTTTTAATTATGAAAACAATAGTTTTTTAGCTGCAAGCATTAAGAATACCCATGCCTGTGCGACAAATTCGAGTTTTACAGGTATCTTTGTCCATTCATATTGATGCCGATCTCTTAAGGTTTATATCATGGCTCCTTCTGCACGATTGTTTTTCGCCCTATGGCCTGATGAAGAAACCAGACAGGCGTTGGTGCGCTTGAGCGAATTGTTGCAAATAAGCCAATCCGGCCGGGCTAAGGAGTTCAAATGGACGCAGCCGCACAATCTTCATGTCACCCTAGTGTTTTTAGGTCAGGTTGAAGCTGCAACCGGGTTATTACTTAAGCAGGCTGTTGCCGGTATTGGCGCGACTCCTTTTGAATTGACGTTTGACCGGCTGAGTTACTGGAGTCAGCCCAAGGTGTTATGCCTGACTGCTCAGCAACCGGCTCAGGCAATCATGGAATTGGTAGCCGGGCTCAATGCCGCAGTCATCGGTTGCGGCCTCCAGCCTGATGCAAGACCTTATAGTCCCCACATTACCTTGGCCAGGCATGCCCGTTATTTGCCCGAAATAGCCATTGAGCCGCTTGTCTGGAGGGCCGAATCGTTTTGTCTTGTGGAGTCCTGCAGCGAAGCGGATGGTGTTTGTTACAGGGTGTTGCAGCAATGGCCGTTTATCAAGACTCCGGTTTAAGCGCTTTAACCTGACTGACGAAATAGCCTTGACCAAGGCGGGTTTCAACCAGATCACCGACAGCCAATTGTTCGGCAGAGCGGATGATGGCGCCCGAGGGTTGCTGTATAACCATCGCATAACCGCGGTTTAGCGTCGCCAACGGGCTGACTGCATGCAATGTCTGGCTGAAATTTAACAGGCGCAGGTTCTGTTGTTCCAGTTTGCGCCTGATCGCGGTAATCAGGCGCTTGCTCAAATACTGTTGCCGCTGTTGGTGATTGTTGATGATGACGGCGGGATTATGTTGCCAGAGTTTCGCCGTTTTTGTTTCAATCAGACTGTTGGCATGGCGAAGTTTGGCTTGTATGGCTTGGTTAAGCCGTAACTCGAGTTCATCAAGGCGCTGCGCATTTCTTGCCAGTTTTTGCCCCGGATGCTGCTGTTGCAGACGCCGGGTTAGCCAATCCAATGTTTGCTGTTTTTCAGCGAGTTTTCGCTGCAACTGTTGTTGCAGGCGTGATTCCAGGTAAATAAACCGGGATAGCCATTCCTGTTGGTCGGGCGTTGCTAGTTCAGCCGCTGCGGTTGGCGTTGCGGCCCGAAGGTCAGCGACAAAATCGGCGATAGTGACATCGGTTTCATGGCCTACCGCCGAAATAATCGGGATTCGGCTGGCAAAAATGGCGCGTGCGATGATTTCCTCATTAAACGCCTGAAGATCTTCCAGCGACCCGCCGCCCCGACCGAGAATAATCACATCGCATTGTTGATGGGCATTGGCGGTTGCGATGGCATTGGCAATGTCCTGTTTGGCAGCGTCTCCCTGCACGGCAACCGGATAAATAATCACCGGCACGGCGGCAAAGCGTCGTTTTAAAACCGTCAGAATGTCCCTGACCGCCGCGCCGGATGGCGATGTGATGACGCCGATTGTGTGGGGCAGGGCAGGCAGGCTTTGTTTGTTGGCGGTATCGAACAGGCCTTCCGCGGATAATTTGCGTTTTAGCGCATCGAATGCTCTCTGCAATGCGCCGGCGCCGGCTTCTTCAAGCTGTTCGACTATCAGCTGGTAATCGCCTCGGGGTTCGTATAGGCTAACTTGCGCCTTGACGATGACCTGTTTGCCGTTTTCCGGTTTAACCGTTAATCGCCGTTGTTGAGTCTTGAACATCGCGCAGCGTACCTGGGCGTTGGCGTCTTTCAGCGAAAAATACAGATGGCCGGAAGACGGCATGCTTAAATTGGATATTTCGCCTTCAACCAGGACAGTTAGGAAATAATCATTGAGCAACTGGCCGGTAGCGCGGTTGAGCTGGGTTACCGTCAGTATCGGGCGGTTTAAAGTGGATCTTTCACTAAGGTTCATTTTTTGCCGGGTTCCTGGTCGTAATGCTGTAAAATAGCGGATATTTATCAACAAAGAAAGGAAAGGTTCATGGCGTGGTTGCTGCTGTTTACTGCCGGTTGTGTAGAAATCATTTTTGCACTAAGTCTTAAATATAACGAAGGATTCACCAAATTGTGGCCGAGTGTGCTCACGCTGTTCTCAGGCGCCGGCAGTTTTTATTTACTGATGCTGGCGATTAAATCCCTGCCGCTGGGGACGGCTTATGCCGTCTGGACCGGCATGGGGGCGGTCGGTGTTGCCATATTGGGTATTATTTTGTTCAAGGAATCGCTTGACTGGTATCGGTTATTATCAATTGCGCTGGTGATTGCCGGTATTGTCGGGCTTAAATTAACGGATAATCATTAACGTGCTACACCTTGTTTTTCAATCGCCTGTTGAAATCGCCATCCTGGAACGCATTGACGCCGGCGATGACGTCGTTTTTCTTGAAAATGCGGTGCTGCGGGTTTTACAACAGGGTAATTTAAACAATGCCTTAACCGAATTGCTGAAATCCACTCGTCTTTATGTGGTATCGGATGATATGGCCGTTCGCGGGATTTTGCCGGATGAGTTGGTCAAAGGTCTGGAGGTCATTGATTATGCCGGGCTGGTAACATTGACGGTTAACAACCCGGTGATCCAGTCATGGTTTTGATGGTTCAGGATGTGTTGCCGGAAACAAACGATCAAGGTTTTCTGGTCAACCTGGCGGATTGGAATGACGATGTCGCATACCGACTGGCTGAATTGAACCATATTACTTTGAGCGATGAACATTGGGAAATCATCCGCTTTATTCGCGATTATTATCAGCAATTCAAGCATTTGCCCAATGCGCGCGTTTTCACCAAAGCAATCGCCAAAACCTTGGGCGAAGACAAAGGCAACAGTCGCTATTTGCATCGCCTGTTTCCTGACGGTCCTTTGAAATATGCGTGCAAGTTGGCAGGCCTGCCGAAGCCGCCTACCTGTTTGTAGAAGCTGAGGCCTCTAGCCTTGCTTAAAGCGATGGATCAAGCGCCGTTCTTTTTTATTCGGCTTATGATCCTGGCCGCTGAAAGGAAATAATTCCCGCTGTTCGCGTTGCTGGATGATTTGCTGTTGCCGCTTTTCATAGCTTTCAGATGTTTCTTCATAAAGCAGAACCGCTTCTTTAGCCGAGCGTCGCTGACCGCTAAGGGCGATGATTGTGATATCCCAGACTAGCGAGTCCTTGCTGATGGAAAGGCAGACGCCCGGTTTGACTTCTTTACCGGGTTTTGTTCGTTGACCGTTAATATGGACTTTACCGCCGGCAATGGCGTCAGTGGCCAACTTGCGCGTTTTGAAGAAACGCGCAGCCCATAACCATTTATCCAGACGGACGGTATCGAGTTCAGCCGCCACAAAAAAACCGGCTTATCTTTTTAGGCCTTTGGGCAGCGAAAACACCACTTTTTCTTCGATGCCTTGAAGCTCAATAGTCGATTTTCCGCCCCATGCCTTTAACTGATCAATGACTTCCTGAACCAATACTTCCGGTGCGGAGGCGCCTGCGGTAACACCGACGACATCCATACCCTCGAACCAGCTTTGCTGCATGTCTTTTGCCGTATCGATCAGGTAGGCGGGTTTACCGAGTTGCTCGGCAATCTCGCGCAAACGGTTGGAATTTGAACTATTGGGGGAGCCGACCACGAGAATGGTGTCGGCGGTTTTGGCCATTTCAAAAACCGCATCCTGACGATTTTGCGTTGCGTAACAGATGTCGTCTTTTTTCTGTTCCTGAATGGCGCTAAAGCGAGCCCTTAACGCATCGACCATAATCTTGGTATCCGTCATCGACAGCGTCGTTTGCGTCACATAAGCCAGGTTTTCCGGGTTATTAACGACCAGATTTTTAACATACTCTGGGGTTTCTACCAGATAAATACCGCCATTTTCGGTACATTTTTCATACTGACCCATTGTTCCTTCAACCTCAGGATGACCGGCATGACCTATCAAGATGACTTCACGATCAGATTTTGCATGTTTGGCAACTTGTAAATGAACT
>SXGU01195295.1_pt1 | contig 29636 bp, 26 predicted proteins | sample 3174531 | NCBI WGS metagenome assembly SXGU01 (sample SAMN11356863, study PRJNA531348) | freshwater metagenome | isolation source: freshwater sample F1-140 | place: China: Fuxian Lake, Yuxi | collected 2017-12-25 | reverse complement strand
GAAGGACGAACTGCTGGTGCCCGAGATCGCCCGGCTGCACGCGGAGAACTACGGCGTCTACGGGGTGCGGAAGATGCACGCCCTGATGCGCCGCCAGGGCTGGGACATCGGTCGCGACCAGACGGCGCGGTTGATGCGGATCGCGGGTGTGCAGGGTGTGAAGCGCTCGAAGAAGGTGTTCACCACCAAGCCGGATCCGGCCGCGGTGAAGCCGGCCGACCTGGTCCAACGGCGCTTCCACGCGGTCGCGCCGCGGCGGCTATGGGTTGCGGACGTCACCTACGTCGCAACCTGGTCCGGGTTCGCCTACGTCGCGTTCGTGACCGACGTCTACTCCCGCCGAATCGTAGGGTGGAACGTCGCGGCGACGTTGAAGGCCGACATCCTCCCGCTACAGGCACTCGACATGGCCGCCTGGGACGCCAGACGCGAGGGGGCCGCCGATCTGACCGGGCTGGTCCATCACGCCGACCACGGGTCGAACTACCTCTCGATCGTCTACACCGACCGGATCGGCGAACTCGGAGCGAAGCCGTCGACCGGCACCGTCGGGGACAGCTGCGACAATGCCCTCGCCGAGGCGGTCAACGGGCTCTACAAGACCGAGCTGATCCGGCGTCGGCGCCCGTGGCGCACGATCGAACAGGTCGAACTGGCAACGCTGGAGTACGTGTGGTGGTGGAACAACCAACGCCTACATGGGGAGCTCGACATGCGCACCCCGCTCGAGGTCGAGGCCGCGTACTACGCTGCCCAAGAATCACCCCAGCCAGCACTCGCTGGCCAAGGGAACGGATAGGAACGAAGCCCAGGGCGATTCAGTCGCTGCGCACAGCGGCGAGGAGTCCGTTAAGGAACGGTGAGCTGGGGTGCTTGTCGCGGAGGGCGTCCAACGGCCGGCGAAGTGCCTCCGCCTCTGCGGCGAAGACCTGCAACCACCGGTCCGGGGCGGCGAGAGCAGCGGCCCGTTGCAGCGCCTGCTCGGCAACAGCCCGTTGTCCCGCGGCTTCGGCTGCGACGGCTTGGAGGACTTCGAGCTCGATGAGGGTCCTGAGTCGGCCACCTTCCTGGGCGGCCGCAGTGAGCCGCGTGAGCATTGCGGTTGCGGTCCTCGAAGGCCAGCGGTTCCGCGCCGAACCGCTCCGCTATGGGACGGGCGGACTCGACGCTGCGCGCGGCGCACGCCTTGAGCTCACGCACGGGCGAGGCCGCCGCGGTATCGAAGTAGGTCTGCGAGATCCGGCCCGCGCCGACGATGCCCAGCACCGCCGCGCCCCGGTCACGGATCCGCCGGTCCCTGTCGCTCACGGGCCCAGCGAACCGCAGCCATTCGTCCAGCGGAACTGCGGACGCGTGATGCCAGGCATCGGGCGGAGGTCAGTCGACCTGCCGGTGGATCGACTTGTACGTGACGTACTGCGAGAGGCCCTCGATGCCGTACTCGACGCCAAGCCCGGAGTCGTGCCGGCCCCCGAACGGGGCGTTGTGGTTGGAGCCGAAGAAGTTGAGCCCGACCGAACCAGTGTCCATTCGCTGCGCCACCGCGAGCGCCGCGTCGGGGTCGGCGGAGAAGACCAGGCCGCCGAGGCCGAACGACGTGTCGTTTGCGAGCGCGACGGCGTCGTCGAGGTGGTCGTATCGCAGGACACTGACGACCGGACCGAATATCTCCTCCCGTGCGACCCGCATGTCGGGCGTGACGTCGGCGAGGACCGTCGGCTGGATGAACCAGCCCGCAGGTGTCTCGGCCGGACCGCCGCCGGTGGTCGCCCGCGCCCCCTCGGCCCGGGCGGAATCGAGGAAGCCGCGCACCACGTCGTACTGCGCCCGGGATGCCATCGGACCGAAGACGGTGGCCTCGTCGAAGGGGTCGCCCTGTGGCGCGGCCTCGACGGTGCGGGTGACCATGTCGACAACCTCGTCGTAGCGCGAGGCGGGCGCGAGGATGCGGGTGGAGATGTAGCAAGTCTGGCCCGTGTTGCGCAGGCACGAGCGGACCAGCACGGACGACATGTGGTCTAGGTCGGCGTCCTCCATCACGATCGCCGACGACTTGCCGCCGAGCTCAAGAGTGACGGGCCGCAGCAGCTCGCCGCACGCCGCGGCGATGCGACGGCCGACCGGCGTGGACCCGGTGAACGCGACCTTCGCGGCCAGCGGGTGGCGCACCAGCCGGTCTCCGACCTCTCCTCCGCCAGTGACGAGGTTGATGACGCCGGCAGGCACGCCGGCGGCGGTGCAGGCCTCGACCACGAAGCGGATCGAGAGCGAGGTGCCGGGCGCGGGCTTCATCACCACGGTGTTGCCGGCCAGAAGTGCCGGAGCGAGCTTGACCACCATCAGGTTGATCGGGAAGTTCCACGGCGCAATCAGCACGCACGGTCCGAGCGGATCCTTGCGCACGACTGTCTCGGCACCTCCCGCGGGGAACGGTCGTACATCGTCGTCCTCCAGCCAGGACGCGAGCCCGGCCACGTGGCGGAGGATGCCGGCCGCGTTGGCGGCGGCACCGCGGGTCTCGCCCACAGGCGACCCGTTCTCGAGGGTGTTGGTCACCGCCATCTCCGCGGCTCGCGACTCGAGCTCGTCGGCGACCCGCAGCAGGACCGCGGCGCGCGCCGAGGGGGTACTCGACGACCACGTCCCTGTGCGGAACGCCCAGTCTGCAGCGGTCATCGCCGCGTCCACGTCCTCGACCGAGCATTCGGGGACCGAGCCCCACTGGCGGCCGGTGGACGGGTCGACCTGAGCCACACGGTCCGTGGACGTACTTCGCCGCCACGCTCCCGCGGCGAAGATGTCGTCGACGTGAGTCCAGCGGGGAGTCGGGGGGGACGTCACGGGCCGCCGGCGTCTGCCGTGTCGGCGACGACCAGGTGCCCGTCGGGTGGTACGCGAAGCCCGACGAATGCGTCGAGCGAATCCGGTACCGCGAGCGTGTCGCGACTCGCGACGACGTCTGGGTCGCCACCCTTCAGCACCCGCTTCACCGGCACCTCGAGCTTCTTGCCCGTGAGATTGCGCGGCACGGCCGGGACGACCACCAGCCGATCGGGGACGTGTCGAGGCGACAGTTCGCGTCGCAACGCTGATCCGATCCTGCGCGCGAGCGCCTCATCGGCAGGACCGGCCGACGGCACCGACTCGTCCAGAGACACGAAGAGCCAAAGCTCACCATTGCCGCCGTCGGGGTCTTCCAAGTGCACAACGAGGGAGTCGGAGATGCCGTCGAGTTGCTCCACGACGCCATAGAACTCGGCGGTGCCCAGTCGCACCCCACCACGATTGAGCGTGGCGTCGGAACGTCCCGTGACCTGGCAGCCTCCGTCCGCGCCGACCACGATCCAATCACCGTGTCGCCACACGCCCGGCCAGGTGTCGAAATACGCCTCTCTCAGCCGGGAACCGTCGTCGTCGCCCCATAGCCCCACCGGCATCGAAGGCATGGGCGTGGTGATCACGAGCTCACCCGGTTCCCCCACGATCTCGCGACCGTCCTCGTCCCAGGCGTGGACGTCGACGCCGAGGCACGCACCGGCGATGATGCCTGCGCGGGTTGGGGTCAGCGGGTTGTCCTGGACCAATCCCGAGCACACGTCCGTTCCACCGCTGCCGATGCAAGGCTGGACGTCGGGGCCGAGCTGTTCGCGCAGCCAGCCGAAACCGTCCATTGGCATGGGTGCGCCCGCGGAACCGACCACCCGGAGGCGGGACAGGTCGAGACCGGAAAGGTCGACTGCGGCCTTGCGGCACGCGGCAACGAAGCCGGGGCTGGCCCCCATGGTGGTCGCGCCCACCTCCTCGGCCAGGCGCCACTGCCAGCCAAGGTCCGGAAAAGCGGGGTTGCCGTCGATCATCACGATCGCCGCTCCAACGTGCAGACCCGAAACCAGCGAGTTCCACATCATCCAGGACGTAGTGGTGAACCAGAGCAGGCAGTCACCCGGGCCGAGGTCCCACGACAGGGCATGATTCTTCAGGTGCTCCAGCAGGATGCCGCCGTGACCGTGCACGATGGCTTTGGGCTTGCCCGTGGTGCCGGAGGAGAAGAGCACCACCAGAGGGTGGTCAAACGGCACGGGCTCGTACGCCGGCTCAGCGCCGTCGTGCTTTGCGAGGAGCTCGCTCCACGACTGCGCGTGCGCCACGCGCCAGGGGCCGTACTCGACGTCGACGACGTGCCGCAGCGACGGAATCCGCGAGCGGACGTCCGCAACCTCGGCCGACCGATCGACCTGCTTGTCGCCGAACGCGTAGCCGCCTGCCGTGACCAGGACGGCGGGATCGACCTGACCGAGGCGGTCGGCGGCTCCAGACGGACCGAGCTCCATGGCGCACCCGGCCCACACCGCACCCACGGACGCAGTGGCGAGGAAGGCCACCAGCGCTTCCGGGACGTTGGGGAGGTAGCCGGCGACTCGGTCGCCCCGTCGCACCCCGAGGGAGGTGAGCGCTGCACGCGCGGCGGCCACCTGCCGCTCCAGGTCGCCGAACGTGAGGGTGACGTCGTCGCGCGTCTGCGAACGCGCATGCACGGCGACGTCGTCTGCATCCGCCGCGGTGAACGCGTGCTCGGCATAGTTGAGCATCGCCCCGGGGAACCAGCGCGCACCGGGCATCACCCTCGCATCGAGGACCGCGCGCGCGGGCGCATGCGCCCGGACGCCGAAGTGGTCCCAGATGCTCTGCCAGAACTGTTCGGGCTCCTCGACCGACCAGCGCTGCAGACCGGCGGCGTCGCGCGCCCGGACGCCGAGCTCGTCACGCACGCGCGAGAGGTAGCGACCGAGCCTGCTGGTTGCCATTGCATCGGCAGCCGGCGACCAGACCACGTCCCCAATGGAGACGGCGGGGCGGGCAGCCTGATCGACGACGCTCATCTGGCCACCACTCCCTCACGGCCGCGACGCACGAGCGCGGTCGCCTCGGCCAAGCTGTCGACGACCAGATCGGGGCGTCGGTCGTCGGACGCCGCCTCGGCGTCGGCACGGCTGTGCGTGCCGGTGGTGACCAACACGCCCACGCCGCCCGCGCGGCGCGCCATCGCCCCCTCGAGGCTGAGGTCATCACCAGCCACGAGCAGCTCGCGCGGTTCGATGCCGAGACGCCGCGTGGCGATCTCGATGGCGGCGTCGGACGGCTTGCCGAGAACCTCGTAATCCGCGCCGGTCACGTAGGCCAGCCCGTTCGCGATGAACCCGCCGACACCCGCCGTACGACCACCGGCGGTGGCGAAGGCGGGCGCGTCGCTGGTGACCAGGAGAGGCGCCCCACCCCACACGGCCTCCGCCGCGACCTGCAGGCGACGTTGGTCGAAGCCGACGTCCCAGCCCACGAGCACCACCTCAGCCCGTGCGGCGGCATCGTCGGCGTCGGGGTCGACCAGGTTGACGCCGGCCTCGCGGAGCACGTCCACCACGCCGGAGCCCCCGAAGGCGAGGGCCGGTCGGTCGCCGAAGCGGTGCAGGATCGTCTCGGCACCCACCACCGAGGGCGTGAGGACGTCGTCCGGACCGACGTCGAAGCCCAGGTCGGCGAGCGACGCGGCAATCTGGGCCGGCGGGCGGCTCGATGCATTGGTGAATACCAGGACCGGAAGGCCCAGGTCGCGGAGCTCCGTCACGGCAGCGCTCGCACCGGGGAGGACGATCCCGTCCTCCCCGGCGGGCTGGCTGGAGAGGATCAGGCAGCCGTCGACGTCCAGGACGACGCCGCGCACGGCCGCCAGGCGGTCCTCGAGCGCTCCGGTGCCGGCGACGAGGCTCATCGCTCTCCCCCGTCGTCGCCGCGTCTGAGCTGGACGCGCTCGTCGCCCAGGCGCACGTCGAGCTCGCGCCAGTGCGGCAGCCTGACGACCTCGCGGACGAACTCGGCTGCCGTTGTGGCCGCGCCAGGTCCGGTCGTTCCGTCCGGGTCCCATGCGGGTGCCGGAGCGACGATGGCGTCGACCTGCTCTGCCGGCAGGACGGTACGCAGCAGCACCTCGGCGTCCGCGACGTCGCTCCTGCCGGTCTTCTCCTGTACGCCGCGACGGAGGTCGGCGAGCTCCGGCTCCGGCTGGGACTTGTCGAGCTCGCGCGTGCGGGGGTTGTCCGCGGCCCGCGCGGCGACCTCTTGGTCGACCGGTCCGGGCGCCTCTCCGAAGTGACCGAGCAGGTCGCGGAGCACCTCGTCGGGCATCCGCGACCATCGGTCCTGCCCGGACCGGGCAGCCAGCACGTTCATGACCGCCTGGCTCCCGACGAACTGGCTGTAGGGCGTGACCATGATCGGGTAGCCGAGTGCCGCGCGGACCGAACCGACCTCCTCGAGCACTGCGGGGAGGAGGTCGAGCTGTCCGATCTCGGAGAGCTGGCGCCGGAGCGTGCCCATCATCCCGCCGGGGACCTGATGCTGCTGGTAGGCCAGGTCGAGCTCGGTCGGACGACCGGGCTCGAGGCCCTGGCTCGACGCGATCACGTCGACGATTCGCTCGGCCTCGCGCAAGGCGTCGAGGTCGACCTCGGTGTCGATGCCGACGGCGGCGAGGTTGTGCACGAGACGCACGGCGGAGGGCTGGCTGGTGCCGTTGCTAAGGGCACCCACCGCCGTGTGCAGCACGTTGATCCCGAGCTGGGCTGCGATGACGTACACCTCCGGGGCCAGGCCGGTCGTGCAGTGGCTGTGCAGCTCGAGGGGCCGGTCGCCGACCGCCGCGAGCAGCTGCGGAACTAACGCGCGAGTCCGGTCGGGCGTGAGCAGGCCGCCGGGGTCCTTGAGGTAGACGACGTCGATGTCAGGTTCAGCCGCGAGGTGCTTGGCGGCCGTGGCGTAGAGGGCGTCGTCGTGCACCGGGGACTCGGTGAAGGTGACCGCCGCAACCACCTGCTCGATGCCCTCCTCCTTGGCGAGCCGGGCGATCGCCGAGGCCTGCGCGGTGTCGTTCATCGGTTCTGCGATCTGGATCCGCCGCAGGCCCGACTCCGCCAGCATCCTCATCGACAGCCGCATCACGGACTGCGGCGAGCGGTCCCACGACATGAAGCGCATGCCAGTGGTGATGAGCGACAGGGGCGTGCCAGGCGTCACGGCGCGCATGCGCGAGATCCGTTCCCACGGGTCCTCGTGGTGCCACCGCACGCCGACCGAGAGGTGGGTTGAGGAGGTGAAGTCGATGGCGACGAGTCCGGCCCGCTCCAGGTAGGGACCGAGGGCCTCCACCATCCCGGTGGTGAGGCCGGCGGCCCCCCACAGGCTCTGGTTGCCGTCGCGGGTGCTGGTGTCGACCAGGCGCACGGTCCCGCCCGGCGTGTTGTGCGGCTGGCGCCCGAGCGCGTTCATGGGGTGATCTCCTCAGTTGGTGCGGGCGGCCAAGCGGCGGGCAGCCACTGCGTGGTGACGCCGCCGGCGCGGAAGTCCGGGTGCCCTAGCACGGCCTCGTGAACGGGTAGTGCCGTGCTGACGCCCTCGACGCGGGTCGTGCGCAGGGCCGCGAGCATCGCATCGACCGCGGACTCACGGTCGCCGGCGCGCACGATGAGCTTCGCGAGCAGGCTGTCGTAGTAGGGCGGGAACAGGTAGCCCTCGAAGACGTGCGTGTCGACGCGGACGCCGGGCCCGCGCGGCCACTCAAGTCCGGTGATCCGCCCCGGTGACGGCCGGAAGTTCGCGTCGGGGTCCTCGGCGGTCAGGCGGCACTCGATCACGTGCGCAGGCGGCACGGCCGGTAGGTCGGGCAGCCCGTGGGGCAGGCCGGCTGCCAGTCGTAGCTGGGCGGCGACGAGGTCGACGCCGAACGCCTCCTCGGTCACCGGGTGCTCGACCTGAATGCGGGCGTTGACCTCGAGGAACACCACCGTCGCCGGGTCATCCCCCGACAGCGTGTCGACGAGGAACTCCACCGTTCCCGCGCCGCGGTAGTGCAGGTGCTCGACCAGGCGCCGAGCGCTGTCGTGCAACACCCGGCGGGTGGCGGCGCTGAGGCTCGGGGCGGGGCACTCCTCGACGAGCTTCTGGTGGCGACGCTGGACCGAGCAGTCGCGGTCCCCCACGACGACGCAACCGCCGTCGCCGTCCCCGAAGACCTGGACCTCCACGTGGCGCGCGGCGCCGAAGAACTTCTCGAGGTACAGCGCACCGTCGCCGAAGCCGGCGCGTGCCTCGGACGAGGCCTGGTCGATCAGCGCCGGCAACTGCTCCTCGCGCTCGACCAGGTGGATCCCGCGCCCGCCGCCGCCGTGCACGGCCTTGAGAAGCACCGGGAAGCCGATGTCGCGGGCCGCCGCGACGGCGCCGTCGAGGTCCTTGACCTCCGCGCCCCCGGCCACCGGCACGTCCGCGGCGATGGCCACGGCGCGCGCCGTGCTCTTGTCGCCGACCGAGCGCAACGTCTCGGGCCTTGGTCCGGCCAAGGCGATCCCGGCCTCGTCGAGCATCTCGCCGAGCTCGACCTTCTCGCTGCAGAACCCGTATCCGGGGTGCAGCACGTCGGCGCCGGCGTTGATCGCGGCCTGCACGAGCAGCTCGGGCCGCAGGTAGGACTTCGACGGCTCGGGCGGACCGATCACCAGCACGCGGTCGGCGAGTCTAGCGGGCATCGAGTCGGCATCGGCCGAGCTCGCGGCCAGCACGGCCTCGAACCCGAGCCGACGGCAGGCCGCGATGACGCGCACGGCGATCTCGCCGCGGTTCGCGATGAGGACGGTCGTCACGTGCCGGCCCCTCCCCCGACGGGCTCCAGGCGCAGGAGCACGGTGCCGTGCTCGACCAGCGCACCGTCGTCGACCACGACCTCGGCGACCCGCCCACCGACCTCGGCGACGACCGGATTCATCAGCTTCATCACCTCGATGATCGCGACGGTCGCACCTGCCTCGATGACGTCACCGACGGAGACGAACTCGGGCTGGTCGGGTGCCGGGCGACGGTAGAGAACGCCCAGCATCGGTGCGATGACCTCGACGAGGTCGTCGGCCGGCGTCGCGGCAGGCGCCGGCACCTGGGGAGCAGCCGCACCCGGCTCGGGCGTCGGAACGGGTGCTGTCGACGCAGGCGCGGCCGGCGGAGCAGCCGGGGAGGCGAGGGCACCAGCCACGCGAGAGACCCGCACCGACACGCCGTCCGCGACTACCTCGGCCTCGACGAGGCCCGATGAGTCGAGCTGGGCCACCAGCGCGAGGACTTCGCTCCAGCCCGGAGTGGCGGCGCCGCTCGTGCTCATGACCGACCACCCGCCGCCTGGCCGCCAAGCGACTGGACGACTGAAAGATACGAGGCCGTGGCCGAGGGGGCCTGGGCGGCTTCCTTCTTCGCCGCCATCACCGTCTCGGGCCGGGACTGCAGCAGCATGAAGCGGTGCGACCCGTCGGCGTCACGCGCCATCGCCCACTCGATGTCTTGGGCGCTGCCGTAGTGCCTCTCGACGGTCACCATGATCTCGGCGAGCTCCGCGAGCTGAGCGTCGTCGAGGGACGGCGCGTCTACGCGGTCGGCGGGCACCGGGACGGTCGAAGTGCCGGTGCCGCCGGGCGCCGGGATGCACTGCTGTTCCTTGTGCGTGATGGTGCGGCTGCGCACCTTGCGCTGGATCTTGTCGATCCAGAACTCATCGGGGGTCACCTCACCGGACACGACGGTCTCACCCAGGCCCCAGCTGGCGTTGACGGCCATCACCGACGGGTCGCCGGTGCGCGGGCTGACGGTGAACCCGACCCCGGCCACCTCCGCGTTGACCATCTCCTGCACGGCGACGCTCATCAGCACGGCCTCGTAGCGGGCCTGGGCGTCGAGCTTGCTGCGGTAGGCGATGGCCTGGGGGGTGAACAGGCTGGCCCAACAGTCGCGGATGCGGGCGATCACCTGGTCGATGCCGACGACCCACAGGTAGGTCTCCTGCTGACCGGCAAAGCTGGTCGCCTCACCGTCCTCGGCCACCGCCGACGAGCGCACGGCGACCGGGACGTCCTCGCGCCCCGCCCGGACGCACAGCTCGGCGTACCCGGCACGGATCGCCTGCTCCACCCGAGGCGGGATGGGGGCGGCGCCGATGATCTCGACCGCGTGACGCTGGACCTCGCGGAGGGCGGCGTTGTCGGAAGGGTCGACGCCCTCCGTCCAAGCGCTCACCTGCTCGCGCAGACCGCCGTGCTCGATGACCTCCTCCCAGGCGTCGACGGTGATCGCGAAGCCGCGCGGCACCGGGATGCCGGCGCTGGTGAGCTCGCCGAGGCTGGCGCACTTGCCGCCTACCTGCGGGCGGTCGGACTTGCGCAGCTCGTCGAACCAGCGGATCGCCGGGGAGTCGGTCACGAAGTGCTCCTTGTCGTCGTACGTGGACGGTTCGGGGTGGCCAGCTCAGTCATCGAGGATGGTCACCGTCCCGTTGTCGCCGTCGACCCTGATCAGGTCGCCGGTCTTGATGGCGGACGTCGCGTTGCTGGTGCCGACGACGGCCGGGAGGCCGTACTCGCGGGACACGATCGCGGCGTGGCACATGATCCCGCCGATGTCGCTGACGGCTCCGCGGATGCGGGCGAACACCGGCGTCCAGCTCGGCGCCGTGATGGGGGCGACGAGGATCTCGCCCTCGACAAGGTCGTCCAGCCCGTCGGGGCTCATCACGACGCGGGCGCGGCCCTCGGCGACGCCCGGCGAACCGGCGAATCCTTCGAGCACCTTCGAGCCGTCCTGCGACGACAGCCACTTCTGCACCTGCTCGTCGGTGATGCCCCAGAGCATGATGGTCATCGGCTCGACGATCGGGCCGGGCTCCGGGCCGAGGGCGGGCGGAGCGGACTCGGCGCGCAGGATCTCGATCATGCGCCGGCGCTCCGCGACGATCGGCGGCCAGTAGGACGGACCGATCGGATCGCCGCCGGAGCACCAGGAGATCTCGACGTCGGAGATGGCGTCGGCCAGCTCGGCGCGGCGCAGGAAGAACATGTCGTCGACCTGGTCGAAGAAGCCGAAGCGGACGAAGATCTCGCCGAGCTCGCGCATCTTGTTCCAGAACACGGTCATGTACCAGTGCTCGATGTAGAAGTTGTGGTTCTCGACGTACGGGAAGACTGTCTTCGACAGGGCCAGCGCGTCGTCGAACGCCTGGCGCGCCTCGCCCTCGGGGATCAGGTCGCGGTACTGCGCCGTGACGGCGTCGCGCTCGCGCTCGACCTCCTCGATGGGGCGTGACAGGTCCTCACCGTTCTGCAGCCGTCCGATGTACTCGCCGACCATGGTCAGCGGAAAGGTGGGGTCGTCGTTCCAGCTGCGGTGGTGGTGGTAGAAGCCGTTGCCGTAGGAGAAGTTGAACCACGGGTCGGCCGAGACCTCCCACTCGCGCAGCCACTGCTGGCCGGCCTCGTCGGTGGACAGGTCCGCGGTCAGCGCCGCGAAGTCCGTGACGCCGACGATGCGGTCGGCGACGCCCAGCTCGATCGCCGCGGCCGCGAGCCGCTTGAGCTCGTCGTCGGGGCGGAACAGCAGCACGTCGACGCCGCTGACCATCTGGGCCACCTGCTGGTCCCTGATCTCGGGGAAGTGCGACTTCACGATCATCAGGAAGTTCAGGTAGGCCGCGTAGCCCATGTTCAGCATCTCGCTGTGCAGGTTCCACGTCGCGTCGAGCGAGGCGAGTATGGTCTGGTACGCCACCAGCAGATCGTTGGCCTCGGTGATCCCACGGCCGGCCAGCACGTGCTCTTGCGGCTCGAAGTCGCCGAGCGCCGGGATCTGCACGGCCGACAGCGCCTCGATCTGCGCCTTGACCTTGTCCTCCCACTTGGCGTACAGGTCGGGCCAGTTCGCGTAGTAGTGACCGACGCGCACCCCGAACTCGCCGGCACGGCGCTCGATCTCGGCGGGATCCTCCACGCCCAAGGACGACATGTAGACGTACCCGTTGAGCACGCGGACGTCGATGCCGAGCGCAGGCGGCAGCGCGAACACGCGGGTGTTCATCACGCCGGTGCTCATGAAGGCGCTGTCGGCCGTCACGATGTCGAACGGCGGCATCACCTCGGGGAAGTGCATGCCGTTGCGGAACCACGTCCGCTGGGAGTCGGTGGCGCGACGCTGCTCGAGGACCTGGTTGAAGTACGGGTACATGTCCCGCCAGTTCTCGGCACCGGCCGGAGCCGCGACCTCGTACGGGTCGGGGAACCGGCGCTCGGTGCCGGACGACCCGGCGGCGCTCGACGTGGTCGGCTCGTTCTCGATGGTGGTCATGCGGACTCCTCGGCGGTGCTGCTCGTGCTGGTGGGTGTTGTGACGGTGGCCTCGGGATCGAGGCCCAGGTCGTTCGCGATGGTCCGCCAGCAGTTGAGGCTGTTGCCTCGACCGATGCCGGATCCCGAGTGCATCGAGGACGAGCAGTTGTAGAGGTTGGGCAGAACGGTTCGGTAACCCGACAGCTCCGGCACCGGTCGGAACCGGCCCTGCTGGCTGGCCATCGTGGTGCCCTGGCTGTAGCCGCCCTCGAGCATGTCGGGGTGGGTCGCCAGGACGTCGCGAGGCATCGTGAGTCGGACGGACTCGATGTTGTCGGCGGTCATGTTGGGCGCGTACTTCGGCCACTCGGTGCGCAGCAGCTGCTCGACCGAGGTCTCGATGTGCTTCCAGCCGTCGCGGTCGAAGAAGCGGAGCGGCGCGCAGAACTCCTCGACGCCGACGAGGTGACGCCCCTCGGGAGCACGACTCGGGTCCCACAGGGTGTCGGTGCTGCTCAGCGCGAAGAACCGACTCGAGTGACCCTTCGTCATGATCTCGGCCTGGTAGCGGGTGCCTAACCAGTCGGGGTCCTTCGGGCCCCAGTAGAGGCGCGGCTGCGGGCCGACCGCGGGATCGCCGGTGAACGAGGCGTAGTCCGGCGGCTCGTGCACGGCGACGTTGATCCACACCAGCTGGCCACGGTCGTAGTGGATGTTGGTCAGTCGGTTGCGCGTGCGGCGCTCGAGCGGGACGTCAGGGCTCAGGTCGATGAGCGTCTGCGGCAGCCCGAGACCGCTCACCACGAGGTCGGCGTCGATCGTGTCGCCCGACTCGAGGCGGATGCCGGTCGCCCGTCCGTCCTTCACCAGTACTTGGGAGACACCGGCGTGCGTGTGGTACTCGACGCCACGCTTCTCGCCAGCCCTCACCAGCGCGTCGGTGATGGCCTGCGTGCCGCCGATCGCGATGGCCGCCGGCTCGAGCGAGAGGGTCAGCGCGAGCACGTGGACCAGACCCTGCAGACCGGGGACGTCGTCGCCGTAGCAGCCGGTCGAGGTCGTGGCGGCGCGCATGAACAGGGTGCGGAGCTCGTCGGACTCGAAGAAGTCGTAGGCCAGCTGGCGGACCGTCATGAACTGGTGGACCGGCTCGAGCAGCCCACCCTCCTCCAGCAGCGCCTCGAGCGGATCGGACGTGCCCCAGGCGGGCGGTGTCGTGTAGCGGTGTTTGCCGAAGGCCTGTTTCCAGCTCGCCGCGTAGGCCTCGTGGATGCGCAGGTACGTCTCGGCGTCAGCGTCGCTGAACCGGCGGATCGCCTCCTCGGTGCGCTTGACGCCCTCGGGCCACGCCTCCTGGGTGCCGTACGCGTCGACCACCTTCCAGGCCGACCAGCCGACGAACGACGAGCCGTCGTCGAAGACCATCGCCTCGTTGCCCTCGGGGAACTCGTATCGCAGGCCCTCCTCGTACAGGTCGAAGTCCTTGTACGCCGGGTGGGAGTAGAACCGGGTCCAGTGCGAGTAGTTGTTCATGCGGTAGCCGGTCAACGGGCCCTTGCTGCTCATCGCCGACCCACCGAGTCGACCGCCGCGCTCGAACACCGCCACCGAGAGCCCGGCGCGGGCCAGGTACGGGGCGATGATCGTGGCGTGGTGCCCGCCTCCGAGCACCACCGCGTCGTACTGCGCTGAGACCGTCACCTTCGACCTCCTTGGATGGGATCCACACGCTCATGTGGTGGGCACCACAGTGGCCAGACGTAGTATGAGACGCTGATCACCCTTCCATCTGTTGAAAACAGTGTGTCTCGCCGAGCGCACCGCCGTTCATTCGGAGGATAAGTTGAAGGTCATTCGCACCGCCCCGGGCGATTCAGTCACGTTCCGGGCCCTCGGGCTGCTGAACGCGTTCGACGAGACACATCGCGTGCTCAGCCTCAGCCAGATCGCACGCCGCACCGATACCCCGCTGGCGACGACCCACAGGCGCCTTCGCGACCTGGTTGACGGGCGGCTCCTGCAGCAGCGCACGGACGGGCTCTACGAGATCGGCGCGCGGACCTGGCACCTCGGCCAACTCGCCCGTCCGACCTCCATGCGCGAAGCCGCATTGCCCCACGTGCAGGACCTCGTTCTGCGAACCGGCCAGACCGTTCACGTCGGAGTGCGTGACGGCCACTCGGTACTCGTCATCGATCGGCTCGCCGGCTCGCGCACCTTCACCACCCGGCACCTGCCAGGATCGCGGCTGCCCCTGCACTCGACGGGAATCGGCAAGGTCCTCCTCGCCTTCGCCCCGCAGGACGTCCAGGACCAAGTGCTGGCGCGGCTCGCCCCGATCACCGAGTTCACCGTGACTGACGCGCGGGTGCTGCGCCGCGACCTTGAACAGGTACGTCGCACCCGTCTAGCTGACAGCCAGCAGCAGAACCGGCTTGGAGTTGGCTCGCTCGCCGTACCCGTTTTCGGGCAGGGCGAGACCGTGATGGCTGCCATTGGGGTGATCACGTCCGGCGAAATGAGCCTGTCCTCGCTCGAGGCGCCGCTGCGCGCCTGCGCGCACGCCGTGGCACATGCCGTGGAGGCACTGGAACAGCGCTGGTACGAGCAGTAGCAGCGTGGCAGACTTCCACGATGCGGAAGAACGAGGCACAGCCGTCGGGAAGCATGAGTTCCACTGGTGACGTGCGCCAGGACCTCCCCCGCCTCGGACCCGCCCGCAACGACCTCGGCCGTGCGCTCGAGCCTGGCGTGATCCCACCCGTGGGCCCCGACGTGGGACTCCAGGGGATGCGCCCCGAGGACCACGCCGTCTGGGAGCTGGCGCTGCCGTTCCTGAGGCATCGCGACAACGACGTACACACGATTTACTCGTACGCTTTGGCCCGCGAGCTCTGCGCAGCCCACCCCGACGCCGATCCCGACGTCGTGCTGCCGGGGATCATCCTGCACGACTCGGGCTGGTCGTGCGTGCCCATCGACCGGGTGATGGCAGCTCTTGAGCCCGGCGTCTGGTCAATGAGCGATGAGTCGTTCCAGACGGTCCGCATTCACGAGGTCGAGGGCGAGCGGATCGCGCGCGAGGTGCTGACCGAGCTCGATTTCCCGTCGGCGAGGATCGATGTCATCTGCGAGATCATCGAGGGACACGACACCCGAAGCGAGGCGATCAGCCTCGAGGACGCTCTCCTCAAGGACGCCGACCGCCTATGGCGGATCACACCGCGCGCCACCGACGTGGTCATGGACTGGTTCGGCCTGACCCGCGAGCAGTCGCTGTCCCTCAACGCCAGTCGCGTGAACGGCCACCTCTTCACCGACACCGCCAAGACGATGGCCCGGGCGCTGGGTGCCATCGGTTGGGTCGACGTCAGCGCACAGCGGCGTGCCCTCGACTGACGGCGCACCCCAGGCACGACGGGGGCGCACCGCGGTCATGAAGGCCCTCGACGTGCTGTCCGCGTTCGAGGGCAACCGATCGTCGCTCAGCCTCACCGAGCTCGCCGCCCACGCCGACCTGCCGCTGTCCACGACCCACCGGCTGGTCGCCGACCTGGTCCAGGCAGAGTTTCTGCGACGCGAGCCGGACGGTCGGCTGCGTCCGGGCCGGCGGGTCTGGAAGATCGGACAGAACGCCGGACGCGCACTGCAGGACGCGGTGCGCCCCCGCCTCGTCGAGCTGCACCGTCGCACCGGCCACACGGCGCAGATCGCCATCCGTGACGGGGGGCACGCGCTCGTCATCGACCGCGTGCACGGCTCCGCGGGCCGGACCGACCCCTCGAGCCGCCCGGGGGCGCGTCTGCCCCTCCACGCCTGCGCGGTCGGTAAGGCGCTGCTCGCCCACGAGGAGCCGTGGATCCGTAAGGGATACCTCGCGGGCACGCTGGAGGCGTCGACCCCGGCGACGCAGGTCGATGCAGATGCCCTGGCTGTCCAGCTCGACCAAGTCGCGCGCCAGGGCTTCGCGTCGACCGTCGAGGAGGCCCGGTTAGGCAGATCCGCGATCGCGGTGCCAGTCCTCATCGGGACTGGCACCGCCGTCGCGGCACTGGGGCTCGTGGCATCCGCAACCGAGGGCCGGCGCCTGCTCGAGCACGTCAGCACGCTGCGCGACGTCGCTGCTTCCGTAGCCCTCGACGCGCACCGCTGGCCCCACGCGCGCGCGGTCATCGACGCGTTCGAGCGCGAAGACACCGCCTGAAGCCGACAGGCCCGACACAACCTTCCACGATGTGGAAGTTGCACGGGCAGCGGTCAGGCTCTGGTGGCGACACTCGGTGCATGACCACTACCTCCGGGTGTCCCGTCGCTCACGGCGCCCCCGACGATGCCCATGGCGTGCACCAGGGCTACCAGCCGTTCGAGCAGCGCGACCCGTTCCCGGCGTACGCCCGGCTTCGGGACCACGAGCCGGTCTTCTACGACGAGCGCACGGGCTACTGGGTCGTGAGCCGGTACGACGACGTGCGCGCGGCGTTCAGCGACTGGGAGACATTCAGCAGCGAGAACGCGCAGCGGCCCGTTACTCCAAGATCCGCCGCGGCGCAGCAGATCTTGGACGACGGTGGCTTCACGGCGTATTCCGGGCTTTCCGCTCGCCAGCCACCCACCCACACGCGGATTCGCAAGTCGGCCAGCGCTGCGTTCACCCCGCGACGATTCAAGGCGCTCGAGCCGCAGATCGAGACGCACGTACGCCAGCTGATCCAGGACGTGCGGGGAGCAGGTCGGCCGGCGGACCTGGTGCCGCTGTTCACCAACCAGCTCCCGGTCATGACGATCCTCAGCCTGCTCGGGCTCGACGTGCAGCACAGCGTTGCGTCGTTCAAGCGCTGGTCGGAGTCGCGCTCCGCGATGACCTGGGGACACCTCACCGACGAGGAGCAGGTGCCGCACGCGCACGGCCTCGTCGAGTACTGGCAGGCGTGCCTCGACCTGGTGGCCACGGCGCACCGCGACGATCCGGACAGCCTGGTCGGCGACCTCGTCCGTGCGCAGCGTGACGACCCGGACGCCGCGCTTGACGACCACGAGATCGCGTCGGTCTGCTACTCGCTCCTCTTCGCCGGGCACGAGACGACGACCACGCTGCTCGGCAACGCGATCCGCTTGCTGCTCACCCACCGTGACCAGTGGGACCGGCTCATCGCCGACCCGTCGTTGGCTCCCGGAGCCATCGAGGAGTCGCTGCGATACAGCCCGTCCATCGTGGCCTGGCGGCGCCTGGCGAAGAAGGACGGCGAGATCGCGGGCGTGAAGATTCCGGACGGTTCCGAGGTGCTCCTGCTGATCGGGGCCGCGAACCGCGATCCCTCGCGCTTCGAGGATCCGGACACCTACGACATCACCCGCGCCAACGCGCGAGAACACCTCGCGTTCGGTTACGGGATCCACTACTGCTTGGGCAACAAGCTCGCGAAGATGCAGTCCGCCACCGCCCTGAGGGAGCTCGCCACCTCGATGCCGGACCTACGCCTAGACGTGGACCCCGACACGATCGAGTTCCCCGACAGCATCTCGATGCGCGCGCCCGTCGCCGTGCCGGTGACGTGGTGAGCGCGCCCACCGCCCTGGTAACGGGCGCTGCCGGCGGGCTCGGACGCGCGTTCGCGCTCGGCTTCGCCGGACGTGGCTATCGCGTCGCGATCGCCGACCTCGATGCCGAGGGCGCCGCCGAGACAGCCCGGCTGGCCGCGGCGGCGGGCTCCCCCGCTACCTGGTCAGGCAAGGTCGACGTCACCTCCGTCGACGACACCGTCGCAGCTGCAACCGCAGCGGCCGACCTCGGCGACGGACGCATCGACGCCGTGGTGAACAACGCAGCCGTCTACGCCACCCTCAACCGCAGCCCGCTCGAGGACATCGACCCGGACGAGTTCGACCTGGTGATGCGCGTGAACGTCAAGGGCCCCTGGCTGGTAGTGCGCGCCGCCAGCCCGCACCTCGGAGCCGGCTCCGCCGTCGTCAACGTGGCGTCCGCGACCGTGCTGAGCGGCAGCGAGCAGTGGCTGCACTACGTCGCCTCCAAGGGGGCCATGGTGGCCATGACCCGCACGATGGCCAAGGAGCTCGGGCGACGGGAGATCCGGGTGAACACCCTGGCCCCGGGGTTCGTTCTCACCGAGGCGAGCTACGCGCAGATGGGCGACGACGCAGCGACGTACGGGGTCGACCGTGGCGCGTTGCGTCGCGCGTGCGACCCCGACGACGTCGTCGGCGCTTGCCTCTTCCTAGCCGGCCCCGATGCCGGCTTCGTGACGGGGCAGACCCTGGTCGTCGACGGCGGACGGCAGTTCGTCTGACCGCCCGGCCGACGAAGCCGCGCCACACCTCTCCACCTCGAAAGGGGGCTCCCCCATGCCCACCGTGACCTTCACCTCGGCCGACGGAACCGACCGCCAGGTCGACGTCCCGCCCGGCGACTCGCTCATGGAGACGGCCGTGCGCGAAGGCGTGCCCGGCATCGTCGGCGAGTGCGGCGGAGCGTTGTCGTGCGCCACGTGCCATGTGTTCGTCGTAGACGCGGACCCCGCCGACCTGCCGGAGATGGACGAGATGGAGGACGAGATGCTCTGGGGCACCGCCGTCGACCGCGAGGACTCCTCCCGCCTCGGCTGCCAGCTCAAGCCCGCCCACCCGATGCACGTGCGCACGCCGGAGACGCAGCAGTGAGCGCCTTCACCAGCCGGGTCCTCGTCGTGGGTGGCTCGCACAGCGGCGTCCAACTGGCCGTGGCGCTCCGCGACCAGGGACACACCGGGCCCATCACCATCATCGGAGCGGAGGCGCACCGCCCGTACCAGCGACCGCCGCTGTCCAAGGACTGGCTCCTCGGCAAGGTCGCCAAGGACACGGTCCTCCTGCGCAGCGACGCCTTCTGGGCCGACCGCGACATCCGCGTCGTGTCGGGCGAGCGGGTCGTCGCGATCGACCGGTCCGGTGCGATCCCGGTCGCCCGGACCGACCGTGGCACCGAGGTCGAGCACGATCGCCTGGTGCTGGCCACCGGCGCGACGGCCCGACGCCTCGCGGTCCCGGGGGCGGACCTCGACGGGGTGTGCGTCCTGCGGGACGCCGACGACGCCCTCGACCTGCGGTCGCGCCTGGAGCGCGTGACGCGAGCGGTCGTCGTCGGGGGCGGCTTCATCGGGCTCGAGGTTGCCGCAGCCCTTCGCTCGGTCGGTGCCGAGGTCGTCGTGCTCGAGGCCGGCGACCGGCTCCTCGGCCGTGCGTGCGGCCCCGAGACGGCCGCCGCCCTCCTCGTGCGCCACCGCGCCGACGGGATTGACGTACGTCTCGGGGCCGAGCTGGTGGCCATCACCGGAGACGACCGGGTGGAGGGCGTCGCCACCGTTGACGACACGTTCCCCGCCGACCTCGTCGTGGTCGGGGTCGGCGTCGTGCCGGAGACGTCGCTCGCCGAAGCGCTCGGGCTGGCGTGCGACAACGGGATCGTCGTGGACAGCCGCGCGCTGGCCTCCGACGGCACCACCGTGGCGATCGGCGACGTTGCCAACCAGCCGAACCCCGCACCTGGTGCGCACCCCGGCGCGCGGATCCGCCTCGAGAGCGTGTCCAACACGCTCGACCAGGCCGCAGTGGCCGCCGGCACCCTGCTCGGTCACACTGTGCCCTACCCGGGAGTGCCGTGGTTCTGGTCCACGCAGGGCACGCACCGGCTCCAGATCGCCGGGATCTCCTCCCCCGACGACGAGCGCGTCCTTCGGGAAGATCAAGCGAAGGGTGGGTTCACCACCCTCTACTACCGCGACGGGCGGCTGGTAGCGGCCGACACCATCGACGCCGCGCCCGACTTCGTGGCCGTCAAGAAGGCACTCTCCCAAGGCGCGACGATCCCCGTCGACCGGGCCGGGGACGCGTCGGTCCCGTTGCGGACGCTTATCGAGCAGCCGGTGCCGGCATGAGGACCACTCGAGCCGTGGACGGGTTCTCGCTCGTCTACGACCTGCACGGCACCGATGGCGCCACGCCTGTGGTGCTGTTGCACGGGTGGCCCGGTGACCGCGCCGACTACCGCGAGGTGGTGCCTCTTCTCGAGCCGCACGCCCGTCTGGTGGTGCCCGACCTGCGCGGCTTCGGCGACTCCGACCGCCACAACGTCCCGGCCACCGAGGGCTACTCAGCGGCCGCGCAGGTGCGCAGCGTGCTCGCTCTGCTCGACGAGCTCGACATCTCGCGTGCAGTCTTCGTCGGCTACGACATCGGGAGCCGGCTCGTGCAGCATTTGCTCGACACCGGCGACCCGCACGTCGCGAGCGCCGTCATGACGCCCCCACTGCCGGGCGCGGCCGAGCGGATGCTCGCGCCCGCAGTCCAGCGGGAGTTCTGGTACCAGGTGCTCCACCGGCTGCCCCTGGCCGACGCCCTCGTGGACGGCGACGCGGACGCGGTGCGGGCCTACCTCGGCCACTTCTGGCACCACTGGTCGGGACAGGGATTCGCCCTGTCCGAGGAGGACCTCGACCGCCTCGTCCGGTCGTACGCCCGGCCGGGCGCCTTCACGACCTCCATCGGGTGGTACCGCTCACGCACTGGCAGCGCCGCGGGCGCGGGAGCCGAACGCGCTCCTGCGCAGCGGGTCGCCGTGCCCGTCGAGGTCGTCTGGCCCGGGCAGGACCCGCTGTTCCCGACGGAGTGGAGCGACCGCCTGGACGAGTGGTACGCCGACCTCAGGCTGGTGCACGCGCCGCAGTCGGGGCACTTCGTGCCCCTCGAAGTCCCCGGTCTCGTCGCGGAGTCGGTGCTCAGGTTGCTGGCTCGCTGAGGCCGAGCACTCCGATGGCGTTGTCCTTCAGCACCAGGGGCAGCACCTCGGGCCTGAGGTCGAGCTGCTCGAAGTGCTGGATCCACGTCTCTGGCGCGATGAGCGGGTAGTCGCTCCCGAACAGCACCTTCCGCTTCAGCAGCCCACCGGCAGCACGCACAAGCTCCTCCGGGAAGTAGCGGGGCGACCACCCCGAGAGGTCGATGAAGACGTTGTTCTTGTGCGTGGCGATCGAGATGGCCTGCGCCTGCCACGGCACCGACGGATGAGCCATGATGACCGTGAGGCCGGGGTGGTCCGCGGCGACGTCGTCGAGGAGCATTGGATCGGAGTAGCGCAGCTTGATGCCCCGACCACCGGGAAGTCCCGCACCGATGCCGTTCTGCCCGGTGTGGAACAAAGCGGGGACGCCGAGCTCGGCGATCGTCGCCCACAGCAGATCGAAGCGCTCCTCGTCGGGGGCGAAGCCCTGAAGGCTGGGGTGGAACTTGAAGCCGCGCACGCCGTGATCGAGGACCAGGGAGCGGGCTTGGTCGACGGCCGCCTCGCCGCGCAGCGGGTCGACCGACCCGAACGGGACCAGCACGTCGGCGTGGTCCGATGCCCGAGCCGCGATCTCCTCGCTGGACAACGGCTCGCGGCCGAGGTTCGTGCGGGCGTCGATGGTGAAGACGACGGCCGCCATGCCCGTGCGGCGGTAGCGCTCGGCGAGGTCGTCGACGGTGGGTGTCCGGTTGTCGGTCGACCTGAAGTAGCGCGCAGAGGCCTCCATGAGCTCGTCGTCGAGTGACAGGCACCCGTGGTCGTCCTGCTCCACGTGGACGTGCATGTCGATGGCGCTCACGTGGTCGAGATCGATGGCGGGCGTGTAGGGCACGCTGTCGAACCTAGTCCCGCCTCGCGAGGCGCTCGCAGACGTCTTTCGTCAGATGGAAGTCGGACAGTGGAGGGCGGATCCACCTGTAGGGCAAAGCAAACTATGCCGGATGTTGGTCTCGACGCTGGCAGATGGCGACCCACGGGCCGTGTCGTCACCAATCGCTGGACCTCTAGCCGGGCGGCGATCAGCGGCCGCTCGGCCAGCCCGTGTAGGCCTCAGCAAGATATGTGGACCCGGCGATCGAGCCGGTCACCGCGGCCAGCTCACCCTCCTGGCGTCGTACGTCGAAGGGCGTCGCGTCGGGCAGAGTGTGCAGCATCGTTGTCATCCAGTAGGAGAAGTGCTGAGCCTTCCAGACCCGGGCGAGCGCTCGCTGACTGTAGGTCTCCAGGCGGCTCAGGTCGTCTCGAGCGACCGCTCGCTCGAGCTCCTCGGCCAGCACCCGGACATCGGCGAGCGCGAGGTTGAGGCCTTTGGCACCAGTGGGCGGAACGGTGTGAGCGGCGTCGCCGGCCAGGACGAGCCGACCGTGATGCATCGGTTCTTGCACGAAGCTGCGGAAGGGAAGCACAGTCCGGGACGTGATCGGGCCTTCCTTCAACGCGTATCCGTTGGCGCCAACCGCGGTCTGGAGCTGCTCCCAGATCCGGTCGTCCGACCACGTGCTGGCGTCCTCCGACGGGTCGCACTGGAAGTACATGCGCTGCAGGGTCTCGGTGCGCTGGCTGATCAGCGCGAAGCCATGGGGAGAATGGCTGTAGATCAGCTCGGGCGCGCTGGGCGGCGCCTCGGCGAGAATTCCGAACCAGGCGAACGGGTACTCGCGGAAGTACTGCCGCCGCTCAGCCTCGGGCACGCTCCGGCGGCACAGGCTGCGCGAGCCGTCCGCCCCGACCACGTAGTCGGCACGGAGCTCGTATTGCTGTCCGTCACTGTCGGTGAAGCGGACGACGGGCGAGTCCGTGAGCTGGTCCACGGTCACGTCCGATACACCGAACCGAACGTCGCCGCCGTCCCGCTCGCGGGCGTCGGCCAGGTCGATGAAAACGTCGGTCTGCGGGTAGAGCTGGGTGGAGGCACCGACCAGGCCTTCGAAGTCGATGCGGTGACCCGCCCCGCCGAAGGCCAGCTCGATGCCGTCGTGCCGGTAGCCGTCGCGGAGCACGCGATCGGAGACCCCGCTGTCGACGAGCAGGTCCACCGAGTCCTGCTCGAGGATGCCAGCTCGATGCGTCTCCTCGATCTCTTGGCGACTGCGCAGGTCGATCGCTAGCGATTCGATCCCGACCCGCGCCAGCAGGTGCGTCAGCATGAGGGCGGCGGGACCGGCGCCGACGACGGCGACCTGAGTCTTGATGGGCACGGGCGTGGAGGGCATGCCGGATTGTCGGCAACACAGCGGCTACCCGACCACCTGGGTGTTCCGTCCAGCGGAAGCGTCGCCGCTCGAAGCACCTGGCGGGAGGGTGCGACCGATCCCGCGGGCCGCGACGTGCAACGCGCTCACCAACCGGTCACGTTCCCGCTGCTGGAGCGACGGGACCACTACCCCGAGAGCGGCAACCACATCCGAGCCCGCGCGGATCGGCACGGCGACCGAGCACGCGCCAAGCGTCATCTCCTCCACCGTTGTGGCATGGTCGACCTCGACGATCGAGGCGATCTGCTGCCGCATCCGAGCGGGCTGGCTGATGGTGTATGGCGTGATGCGTGACAGCGCGGCTAGCACTGATTCCTGGACCTCTGTCGGCGCGTGAGCCAGCAAGACCTTGCCGACGCCTGTTGCGTGCAGGGGAAGTCGTGAACCGATCGTGCTGACCACTGGAACCGACGCGTGGCCGGAGAGCCGGTCGACGTACAACGCCTGAAGCCCGTCGCGGACGGCGAGGTGGACCGTGGCAAGGGTCGCTCCATAGAGGTCATGGAGGTACGGCGATGCCAGCTCGCGCAGGCCCGTGTGCACAGGCGCGAGCAGGCCGACGCCCCAGAGCCGGCGCCCGACGACGTACTCCCCCGACGACGTGCGAGCCAGCGCCCCCCACGTGACCAGCTCACCGACGAGGCGGTGAGCGGTCGGGACCGGCAGCCCGGCGCGTGACGCGAGCTCGGTCAGCGTGAGCCGCCGGTGCCGCGCGTCGAACGCACCGAGCAGCGCCAAGGCGCGGCTCGTCACCGAGAGTCCCGAGCGTGCCGCGTTGCCTGCCACGTCCACCATGGTTCCGCCCAGTGAAAGATCGGGCAAGTCAGCGGCCGCGGATCTCGCTACGGTCGCGCTGTGACCCAGACATCGCCACCCTCCGGGCCTGACTCGGCGTCGGCCAGCCAGGAGGAGGTCGACGCCGAGATGGCAGCGATCAGCGCCGCTTACAACGCGTCGCTCGCCGCGGCATCCAAGCCCGAGACCCAGCCTCGCCTCGACTATGCGCCCTACCGGAGCAGCATGCTCCGGCACCCCACCAAGGACCTCCACCACGCCGACCCGGAGGGCATCGAGCTGGTTGCCCCGGTCTTCGGCCACCGCGACGTCGGCCGCCTCGAGTCCGACCTCACCATTCAGGACGGAGGAGAGCCGATCGGCGAGCGGCTGGTCGTGACCGGCCGGGTGCTCGACGGCGATGGTCGCCCGGTCCGTCGCCAGCTCGTCGAGGTCTGGCAGGCCAACTCTGCTGGGCGCTACATCCACAAGCGCGACCAGCATCCGGCTCCTATAGACCCGCACTTCACCGGTGTCGGTCGCACGCTCACCGACGACGACGGCCGCTACACCTTCACCACGATCAAGCCAGGACCCTACCCGTGGAAGAACCACCACAACGCCTGGCGTCCTGCGCACATCCACTTCTCCCTGTTCGGGACAGCTTTCACGCAGCGGCTCGTCACCCAGATGTACTTTCCGGGCGACCCTCTGTTCGCCCTCGACCCGATCTACCAGTCCATCGTCGACCCCGCTGCCCGCGCGCGACTCGTGGCGACGTACGACCACTCAGTGACGCAGCACGAATGGGCCACTGGCTACAACTGGGACATCGTTCTCACCGGCAGTCATCGCACGCCCTTCGAGGACACCGAGGAAGAGGCGTCATGAGCAAGCTCGCTCCCACGCCTGGCCAGACCGTCGGCCCCTTCTTCGGCTATGCACTCCCCTTCGACGGAGGAGAGGTTCTGGTCCCGATCGGTCACCCCCGTGCCATTCGTTTGCACGGCACCGTCTACGACGGCGCCGGCGAGCCGGTGCCCGACGCGATCATCGAGCTGTGGCAGGCCGACGAGGCCGGCGAGCTCCCGCAGGTCGAGGGCTCGCGAGCCCGGGACGAATGGGCCTTCACCGGCTTCGGCCGCGCGCCTGTCGACGACTCCGGCCACTACTCGTTCACGACGATCGTCCCAGGCGCATCGAGCGAAGGAGCGGCACCATTCTTCGCCGTCACCATCTTTGCCCGCGGCCTGCTCCACCGCCTCATGACCCGCGCCTACCTACCCCTTGCGCACGAGGCCGCCGCCGCCGATCCACTTCTGGGCTCGCTACCCGTCGAGCGGCGCGAGACCTTGATCGTGCGCCCCGACAAGCACGGGTTCGTGTTTGACATCCGATTGCAGGGCGCGGGCGAGACGGTCTTCCTCGAGCACGGGACACCGTGATGGCCGATCTGCTCTGGCCCGGAGATCACCGCGCCGGCGACCACCTGTCCGACGCGGCCGCGGTCCGCGCTGCCCTCCGGGTCGAGAGCGCCTGGCTGGCCACCCTGGTCGATGCCCGAGTAGCGCCTGAGGAGGCTGCCGTCGACGTGGCACGGGCGATAGGGACCGTCGACCTCGAGGCGCTGGCCGCGGCCTCCGAGGCCAGCGGCAACCCCGTCATCCCACTCCTCGGCATCGTGCGCGAGCGCCTGTCCACCCGGCATCCCGAGTCGGCTCGCTGGGTCCACCGCGGGCTCACCAGCCAAGACGTCCTCGACTCCGCTCTTGTGCTCTCGCTTCGCGACACCGTCGACGCCGTCCTCGTCGAGGTCGACGAGCAGGTGCGCGTGCTGAGCGACCTTGCCGACCTGCACCGCGGCGACGCGATGGTCGGACGCACACTGACGCAGCATGCCGTGCCGATCACCTTCGGCCTCAAGGCCGCGCAGTGGCTCCACGGCATCCTCGACACCCGCGACGACCTCCGCCACGAACGTGAACGGCTCCCGATCCAGGTCGGCGGCGCTGCCGGCACGCTGGCCGCACCCGCCGAGCTGCTACGCCTCTCCGGCAGCACCGCCGACGCGAGCGCACTCGCCCACGACCTCGCGGATCGACTCGGTCTTCGCTACTCCCCTCCGTGGCACACCAGCCGCGCGCCCGTCACACGCGCGGCCGACGCGCTCGTGCGCGCGACCGGGGCGTGGGGACGGATTGCTGCCGACGTGCTGCTGCTTGCACGTCCCGAGATCGCGGAGCTTGCTGAGCCGACTGTCGACGGCCGCGGCGGGTCGTCGACGATGCCGCAGAAGGCCAACCCGGTCCTGTCGGTGCTCGTGCGCCGGGCGGCTCTCGCCGCGCCGGCGCTCGCCGCGCAGCTCCACGTCGCCGCCGCGTCTTACGTCGACGAGCGGCCCGACGGCGCATGGCACATGGAGTGGTCGGCGCTGGCGCAGCTCGGCCGCCGCTCCCTCACCGCCGCGTCGCAGACCACGGAGGTGCTGGCCGGTCTCCACGTCGACACCGGACGAATGGCCCGCCTGGTGCAGGCCGCCGGGTCGGGGCTCCTCGCCGAGCAGCGCAGCCTCGCCGGGCTGTACGACGACCCCGTGACGCCCCACTTCGACCCCACCCACTACCTCGGCAGCACCGACGCGATTATCGACGAGCTCGTCGCACGCGCCCGGCAAGGAGGCCACCCGTGACCACTCCCTCGATCGGGGGCGTCCAGCTTGCCGGCTCCCCGGACCTGCCCCTCCTCGTCTGCGGGCCGTCCCTCGGCACCTCTGCAACTGCGCTGTGGTCCGACGTCGCCGATCTGCTCGCCGACGAGTTCCACATCGTCGCCTGGGACCTTCCCGGACACGGAGTGAACTCGACCGTTCCTACCGACCCTTTCGAGATGTCGGGCCTGGCCGCCGGAGTGCTTGCCTTCATCGACCGAATGCTCGACGACCGCGGCGAGCCCGGCGGCTCCTTCGCCTACGCCGGTGACTCGGTGGGCGGCGCCGTCGGCCTGCAACTGCTCCTGGACCAGCCTGCGCGCGTCACAGGGGCCGTTCTGGCCTGCACAGGTGCGCGGCTCGGCGACGAGTCGATGTGGCGAGAGCGTGCGGCCCTCGTCCTCGCCTCCGGCACGCCAGTCATGGTCGAGCCGTCTGCGCAGCGGTGGTTCCGTCCGGGTTTCATCGAAGAACGAACCCGGGCAGCGTCCGCGCTGTTGCACGCCCTCCGGGACACCGACCGGTTCGGCTACGCCGCCGTGTGCGGCGCGCTGGCCACCTTCGACGTACGTCACCGGCTCGGAGAGGTCACCGCACCGGTCGTGGCCATCGCAGGTGCCTACGACGCGGCCGCCCCGGTCGCAGGAATGGCCACCATCGCCCACGGGGTCGCGGACGGTCGGCTCGTCGTACTCGACCGAGTAGCGCATCAGGCCCCAGTCGAGGCACCGGCGGAGACGGCCGCGGCCATCCGCGCGCTCGCCGGTGTGAAGGACGCTCCGACCACGATCGACGGGCGTCGGGCAGCCGGAATGAAGGTGCGGCGGGAGGTCCTCGGTGACGCGCACGTCGACCGCGCTACCGCCGCAGCAACCGACCTGACCCGAGAGTTCCAGGAGTACATCACCGACTACGCCTGGGGTGGGATCTGGACGCGGCCCGGCCTGGACCGTCGCAGCCGGTCGATGATCACGCTCACCGCGCTGATCGCGCGCGGCCACCACGAGGAGCTCGAGATGCACCTGCGCGCGGCACGCACCAACGGGCTGAGCGACGAAGAGATCAAGGAGCTCATCCTGCAGACGGCGGTCTACTGCGGCGTGCCCGACGCCAACACTGCGTTCCGCATCGCCCAGCACGCCCTCGACGAGCTCGACAAGGACCCTCGCGCATGAGACACACCCCCTCCGCTCACGTCTACTCCGCGGTCCGGACGCCGTTCGGCCGCTTCGGCGGCGCGCTCGCGAAGAGCCGTCCCGACGACCTCGCCGCACTGGTGCTCCGCGAGGCTCTAGCGCGGACCGATCTCGACCCTGCGGACGTCGACGAGGTCGTGCTCGGCAACGCCAACGGTGCCGGCGAGGCCAACCGCAACGTCGCCCGGATGGCCTCCCTGCTCGCCGGCCTACCCGTGTCCGTCCCCGGCACGAGCGTCAACCGGCTCTGCGGTTCGTCCCTCGACGCGACGATGATCGGCTCGCGGGCGATCGAGACCGGCGACGCCGACATCGTCCTCACCGGCGGCGTCGAGTCCATGACCCGCGCACCCTGGGTGCTGCCCAAGCCCGAGCGCGCCTTCCCCGCCGCCAACACCGAGCTGGTCTCGACCACGCTGGGCTGGCGGCTGGTCAACCCGCGGATGCCCGCGGAGTGGACCGTCTCGCTCGGCGAGTCCAACGAGCAGCTCCGCGACCTGCACGAGGTGTCCCGCGAGCGCCAGGACGACTTCGCCGCCCGCTCCCACCGGCTCGCCCACGCCGCCTGGGAGTCCGGGTTCTACGACGACGTCGTGGTGCCGGTCGAGGGCCCGGACGGGGTGGTCCTCGGCCGGGACGAGGGCATCCGTCCTGACTCGTCCGTGGAGTCGCTCGCCGCGCTGAAGCCGTCGTTCCGCCCGGACGGCACCATCACCGCCGGCAACGCCTCGCCGCTGAGCGACGGCGCGTCCGCGGTGCTGCTCGGCTCGCGTGAGGCTGCCGACCGGATCGGCCGGGACCCGGTCGCGCGCATCGCCGGCCGCGGCACCCACGCCGTCGAGCCGCAGCGGTTCGGCTACGCCCCGATCGAGGCCGCGAACAAGGCGCTGGCCCGCGCCGGGATCGGCTGGTCCGACGTCGGCCTCGTCGAGCTCAACGAGGCCTTCGCCGTCCAGTCTCTCGTGTGCGTCGACGCGTGGCTGGAGCAGGGACTGCGCGGCGCGGAGGTCGTGAACACCCGTGGCGGAGCGATCGCCTTGGGCCACCCCCTCGGCGCGTCCGGTGGCCGCGTCCTCGGCACCCTCGCTGCCGCGTTGCGCGCCGACGGCCACCGCTGGGGTCTCGCCGCCATCTGTATCGGCGTCGGCCAAGGACTCGCCATCGTGCTGGAGAACGAAGCCGCATGACCACCGAGCACCTCACAGACCCCGCTGCAGCAGTCGCTGACATCCCCGACGGCGCTACGGTGCTGATCGGAGGATTCGGTATGGCCGGGCAGCCCACCGAGCTCATCGACGCCCTGCGTGAGCACGGCGCCACGGACCTGACGGTCGTCAACAACAATGCCGGCAACGGTGACCACGGCCTCGCCGCACTCCTCGCCACCGGCAACGTCCGCAAGATCATCTGCTCGTTCCCCCGGCAGAGCGACTCATGGGTCTTCGACGAGCTCTACCGCTCGGGCCGCATCGAGCTCGAGGTGGTGCCCCAAGGCAACCTGGCAGAGCGGATGCGCGCAGCCGGCGCCGGTATCGGCGCCTTCTTCTCTCCCACCGGGGTCGGCACGCCGCTCGCGGAGGGCAAGGAGGAGCGCACCATCGACGGGCGCGATTACGTGCTCGAGCTTCCCATCAAGGGCGACTTCGCCCTCATCAAGGCCCATCGCGCGGACCGCATGGGAAATCTGGT
>SXGU01327428.1_pt1 | contig 29649 bp, 5 predicted proteins | sample 3174531 | NCBI WGS metagenome assembly SXGU01 (sample SAMN11356863, study PRJNA531348) | freshwater metagenome | isolation source: freshwater sample F1-140 | place: China: Fuxian Lake, Yuxi | collected 2017-12-25 | reverse complement strand
GGTGACGTGGCGGTAGGCGTCAGCGGCACGGGGACGCGGGCGTCTATATCGTGCTGGGACGTCACGAGATTTCGGGACTGATCAATGTCACGACGAACGCCGATGTGATCCTCACCAACGCAAGCTGGATCGACCAACCACTCAGCTTCGCGAACGCCGGCCGCATGACCGGCCCGACAGACACCGCCGATGACTTGGTCATCGGCGATCCTCAGCGGGACAATTACCACGGAGAGGTGCATATCCTGCAAGGACAGACGGCGTGGGGACAGACCGGAACAATTTATTCCGCCGACTTCAGCAATGTCACTGGAACGACCGCGGACCTGGATGGCTTCACGCTGAATAACTCGCCGCCGAACGCGACCTACGAAAGCGGCCTGTGGCATCTCTCCGAAGGACGCAGTTCCAACGGCATTGGTTACACGGTGACGCAACCCGCGTACTCAACCACGGACGACAATCACAGCTCGATTGTCTCACCGGGCAACAAGATTCTGGATGGCTTTGACGACAACTTCGTGCAAGTCACGTTGCCGTTCGCATTCCAGTTCTATGGCCAGAGCCACACGACGGCCTTCGTCAGTTCGAACGGCCTGTTGACGTTCGTCAGTGGCACAACGGCCTATTCTAACACGGCCTTGACCACCGGCCTGGCCCCGGCGGCGATTGCTCCGCTGTGGGACGATTGGCGAACCGACCTGGACGAGTTGGATGCGGTTTACGCGGCAACGATCGACGATCCTCAGCATCCCGGCTCGTCTCTGTACGTGATTCGTTGGCACTTGGTGCAGCACTTTGCTGGTACCGGAAATCCTGTCGAACAAACCGCTGACGTCACCTTCGAGACCGTGCTGTCGCAGTTCAATCAGTCCATCCGGTTCAATTACGTGGACCTGCAGACTGGCGACGTCAATGTCGACAACGGCCAGTCGGCCACGATCGGCATCAAGGCGTCCGGTCTGGAAGGGACCAGTTTTGAACAAGTGAAACTCAACACCGGCGCGGCCGGCTATGGCGTTTTGATTGGTTCCATGCGTTCGGTGTTGTTCTCGAATCCGGCACTCCGTCCGGAGACATCGCACTCGTCGCCCAACAGTTTGTACTACGGCCAGGAGGAATCGCCGTTCGGCGGCGGAAACTATTCAACGGTGAAGGCCAATCGTGGCACGGCCACGTCTCCCGTGATCGATCTGACCAACGTGCCGGCCGATGTCGATCTGGAATTGTCCTTCAAATACTTGCTGCAGACGGAAGGAAATCTGAATGCCTTTGATCGAGCGCAGGTGCTGATCTCGCAAGATGGCGGCGGCTTTTCGCCGATCAATGTCGGAGCGCACATCAACTTCTCGCCGTCGGCGGCGGTAAAGGACGGATTCGGTGGTGTCGACGGACTGGCCGGCGCATTCCACATGGCGATCAGTCCCGATGGCACGTCGATGTATGTCACCGGAAATGCGGACAACGGACTGGCGGTCTTCACCCGCAATCCGACGACGGGCGCGTTGACGTTTCAATCTGTTTTCAAGGATGGCGTTGGCGGTGTGGATGGATTGGCCCAAGCGTTTAACGTGGCGGTAAGCTCAGACGGGAAGTCGGTCTATGCCACCGGATACAACGACAACGCACTGGCGATCTTCTCACGCAACACCACGACCGGTGCGTTGACGTTCCAAACGGTCCTGAAGGATGGCGTCGGTGGCATCGACGGCTTGGCGGGAGCTGAAGGGATCGCGTTGAGCCCTGATGGAACCTCGGTGTATGTGACGGGAGCCAATGAAAGCGCGGTGGCCGTGTTTGCTCGTAATACGACGACGGGGCTGCTGACGTTGCAATCGGTGATCCGCGACGGCGTCAATGGCGTCGACGGTCTGGCGGCTGACAACGAAATCGCCATCAGCCCTGACGGCCGCTCGATCTATGTCACTGGCTTTAGCGACAACGCCGTGGCGGTGTTTGCACGTGACACAATGACGGGTGCGCTGACCTTCCAGTCTGTGTTCAAGGACGGTGTGGGTGGTGTGGATGGTTTAGCGGGAACGTTGGGGATCGCGGTGAGTGCCGATGGACGCTCGGTTTACGCGGCAGGCCGTTCGGACAATGGAGTGGCGGTATTTGCTCGCGACACAATGAGCGGCGCACTGACCTTCCAAACGGTGTTCAAGGATGGTGTGAACGGCGTCGATGGGTTGAGCGGAGCTTACGATCTGACCGTGAGTCCGGATGGACGATCAGTCTATGTGGCAGGCTCATTCGAGAGCGCCCTGGCGGTATTTGATCGCGATCTGACGACGGGCGCGTTGACGTATCAAACGGCTTTGAAGGACGGAGTCGGGGGAGTCAATGAACTGTCGGCGGCCGTCGGTGTGACGGTGAGTCCCGACGGCAGATCGGTCTATGTCAGCGGGTACTCCGATAACGCCGTCCAAAGTTTTTCACGAGAGGTCGTCATTGAATCCACGCTGCGCGATCAGAGCACATGGCTCAACAAGACGGTGTCACTGAACGCGTACCGCGGTTCTCAAATTCAAGTGCAGTTCGCCTTCGACACGACCGACGACGTCAACAATGATTTCGAAGGTTTGTATGTCGATGACCTCGTTGTGAAATCAAAGCCGCTGAACGTGTCGCTGTCTTCGACAATAACATTCACCGACCCTGGAATTCCTGCCCGTTTGGGATTGAGCGTGGCGGGAGCCGATCTCAATGGCGACGGATTCAGCGATCTCGTGGTCACCAGGGATGACTTTGATATTGGCAGTGTGTCGGTGGTGAATGGTGCCGCCGCGCTGACCGGTGGCACGATCGGCGCGCGGGCCAGTCTCGTGCTGCCTTCTGACACGTTGAATAACTCTCAACTGCTCGCCGTCGGTGATCTGGATGGCGACGGTCGATCTGATGTGGTGTTGACTTCGGAGTCCAAGACGTATGTGCTCTTTGGCGGTCTGGCCGGCCCAACGCTGTTCAATCAGTTGTCCTTCAGCAGCCCCGGCCCCTGGGTCGCGCTAGGTGATATCAACGGAGATGGGGCCGCGGACATTGGCCGGGTCGTTCCGGAAGTGACGCACCGACTGGCCGAGGATGGCAGCTCATGGCAGCATGTCGTCGGACAGGTGTTTCTCGGTGGTCTCGAATCACGGCAGGCAACGTGGCTGGATGTGCCGGACATCGTCGTTGAGACGGGGCTGCCGTTCTACTCGGCCATGCTACCCGCACAGCCGCTGTTCTTTGGTGGCGTGGGAAACGTCAACGGCGATCAACTCGCCGGCAAGCCGGTGGCGGACTTCGCCATCGCCGATGCGCTCGGTGGTCAGCAGACGCATGTCTTCACCGGACGGGCCTTGCAGAACAATCCGATCACGCTGCCGGTAGCCTCGACCGTCAATCGTTACTTATTCACGCTGGCCGCTCCTTTGGGGGAGTCCACGACGTCTGTTCGCACGGGAGTCGCTTTGAACGACGGAGCGGCCACGCACTCGCTGACTCAGGCAGTGGGCGTGGAAGGCTCGATCACAAACGACAAAATTTCGACAGGGCGGAACATCGGCGATTTCAATGGCGACCGCATTCCCGACATGCTGATCGCCGGCACAACGCGCAGCTATGTGCTGTTTGGCCCGGTCGATTTCGACAGCGTCGAGAATATCGCCGACCGCGCGGATGTCATCGTCTGGCAACAGGACGGCACGGACGAGTTCGGACAATTTCACACGGGGCTAGGCAATCTGGCCGACGGTCAGGGCGACATTGATGGCGACGGTCGCAGCGATCTGGTGTTTGCGAGCGTGACCACGCTGTCGAACTCCGGCGCGATTCGGCTGAATGTGATTTACGGAGCGGCAGTCTTCCCGCGGCATCTGGATCTCAGCTCGGTCGGCACGAACTTCTTTAGCCTTCCGAGCGAGTCGTACAAAGTTCCCGTGCAATCGGATGCAAAAGCTCTGATCTTGAATTGGAACGGGGATGCGTTCGCGGACATTCTGGTCCAGGGACGGCATGACCGACTGACCGGCGGCACGGTGGCGTTCGCCAATTTGTACGCGGGGACCAGCGCGCACGGTGGGTCACTGGCCGGCAACGCACTGAGTAGCAATCGCAGATTGGGAATCTTCGAGGATGTCAGCAGCACTTCCGAGTTTGTCACGCGGCATGACCTGGATGACATCAATGGAGATGGATTGGATGACTTGGCGTTCTCGAATGGCACGAAGGGTGTCTACGTGTTGTTGGCCCCCACGCCGTCCGCAAGCACGATTACGAAATCTCTGACCGACACATCCAACGTTCGTCTGGCCGTCGGTCGCAATGTCTCGGACGTCACCCCGTTGGGCGATCTCAACCGTGATGGCTATGCCGACTTCGCTGTCAGCGAAAGTGGGACGAGCACCGGCGCATCGGGATTCGACGTGCAGGTCTATTACGGTGGAACGTCGATCGCCACGACGCCGCAGTTCACGTTGAAAGGCTCGGCGGCGGATTCGGGGTTGGCGGTCGTGTTGTCGCCTGTGGCGGGAGATTTCAATGGCGACGGGCTGTTCGACTTGGCCATTCTGGAATCGACGGGGCAAGTGGTGATTGGTTCGCCGAACGATACGGTCTCGCGTCTGATTCCTTCTGCGGGCGCGTTGACTCAGCTCAATTCGATCAAGCAGATCAAGCCGATCACCGGCACGGTGCATGTCTTCTGGAATGCGGCACATCTTTCCGAAAACGTGGCTTTGTCGTTGGCCAATACGCGCCTTTCAGGCGGCGGGATCGACGGTGTGATTGATTCCGTAATGGTCAATCCGTCGCTCGACTGGAATCGGGATCGAGTCGACGACTTGGTGCTCGGTGCTGCGCTGGTCGACACGTTCCGCAATGGCGTGAAGCAACGCGCCGGCCGCGTGTATGTCATTGAGGGCAAGCAGGACAACTTGCTGCCGTCGGGATTGCAGCCGGACATCCTCACCAATCGCACAATCACCGGAAGCGGCGAGTACGTCGTCGATCGCGCCACGGGACGGCCCTTCGTTTTCCAAGACGAAGACAACGACGACAACGGAATGTTGGATACCGACTTCTATACGCTGGCGATGGGACAGAACGAGCGGTGGTATCGCTTCACCACATTGGGCGATGGCCTGCCCGGCAATTACTTGTCGGTCGGACCGGAAGCGCCGGCACCGATTCGACTCGCGGCCCAGACGAATGGCGTCCTCTCACCATCGGGTGCCACATTTGATGTCAGCCAAGTCAACGACAGCCAGGTGATCGTCGGTGGAAGCACTCCGGGGACCGAAGTCACTGTCGGCGTCTTGGAGTACGACCTCGCCAGTCTGCTTCCTTATCTCAATCGAACTGACGACCTCTCGTCGGTGCTGACCGTGGACTACAGCTCGAACGTGACCGGCTTCCCGGTGGCCTTCGATTCCCAGAATTACACGACGGGGGCGATCGCGGTGACTTCCGGAGTCGTCACGCTGGGTTCCGGAACTTGGCCGGACTGGGCGACGCGCGGGACTCTGAACATCAATGGCCGTGGCTATTCCATTGCAAGCCGGGACTCGAATACGCAGCTCACGCTGGTCGACAGCAGTGTGACTTTCGCTGGCGGAACAACGTTTACGCTCGTCCGTCCGTCAAACCTTCCCGCGAGTCTCGCGGCGGGTTACTCCGCGACAGCGGTCGTTGGTCCAGAGCTCTTCTACCGCGCGCAGTTATCTGACATGTCCCCCACGACTTTGTGGCGCACCGACGGCACGGTTGTCGGAACCCGAGAAGTGAAATCCGGCATCACTTCATACACCGATCCGACGAATCTGACCGCGGTCGCGAACAGTCTGTTCTTCGTCTCCGGCGGCAGCCTGTTGGAATACGTGACGACGTCCGATTCTGTGCGTACCGTGAGCGCGGTCTCCGGCACGGTCGCCTTACGAGAAGCGGGCGGACGGTTGTTCTTCACGTCGGCTAATAAACTCATGTCGGTGCTTCCGACAACTGGCGGCACAGCGCCCAGCGCTCAGGAAGTTCGTGGACCCGGCAGTGTGTCGTTCACAAACGTCAGCTCGCTAACCAGCGTGCTGTTGAAGCCGGTTGCCGCCAATCCGGCCGTGGCATCGATCGCCTTCATTTCGACGGACATCGGAGTCGCCGGCAACGCGGTCTGGGCACTGCCGGTCGCGACAACGCTCGCGACCACCAGCCAGCGGTTGATTTCCGGAGTCGCCGGGAACACGCTGGGTAATTTGACCGAGAGCGCGTTGGCAGGTGGCAGCCTCTATTTCACCAACGGCAGCGAACTACGGTTGTCGAACGGTGCCACGACGTCGCTTGTCAAAAATCTCGGTGCCGCGCTCGATCAACTGACCGACGTGAACGGGACGCTGTTCTTCCGATCGAACAACGTCCTTCATGTGAGCGACGGGACGACCGCCGGAACGGTCGAGCTCAAAACTGCGGAGGACGCCAGTGTTGTCAGCCCCGATCAACTGACCCGATTTGGCAACAAGCTCGTCTTTGTCGCGGGCACGGTCGTCGATCGCGAGCTGTGGGTGTTTGATCTAACGACACCCAGTGTGAAGCCGGCACAATTGATCAATCTCAATCGGTTGCGCAGCGGGATCATCGGCTCCGATCCGCAGAGCCTCGTGGTGGCCGGCAATCAACTGTATTTCATCGCGACCGACGGCCATGCGGGCCGCGAATTGTGGACCAGCGACGGCAGTGCCGATGGCACACACATTGTCTCGGACCTCACAGCGGGTTCGACGGATTCGATCTTGAGCGGTCTCACGGCGGTCAACGGATCGTTATTTGTCGCGTCGTCAGTGACGGCAAACAACCGGACGGTCACCGACTTATTGACCACAATTGGCAGCGACCTGCAAACGGTCAAGAGTCAATTGGGCGGCACGCTGACGGTCACGGCCTTGTCCAGCGAGGCGGACTTGCTCATCAGCGCGGCCGATGGCTTGTCCATCGGCACCGTAACGAGCGTTGCGCTCTCGGCACGATCGGGCGTCGTCACGATCACGTTGTCAGCAGCGGTGCGCGACGCATTGAACCGAGGGCACACCCGACTGACGCTGCGGCTTGCGTTGCCGTCTGCACCGGGCGTGAGTCTGAGCGTGCGGCCGTCGCGCGCCGGTGCCGCCACGTTGCTAGGTGTTCCCAAGCCAGGGGCCGGCGACACGGCTCTCACGGTCACGCCGTCAGGTTCCGGAGTTCTGGTCGATGTCTATGACGCCAACGGCGGATTGCGTGCGCTGTCACATTCGATCGTGGACCTGCGGCACTTCGATGCGGGAACGTATTTCGTTCGAGTGCATACTCCTCAATCCGATACTCCAAATCCTTCCGCTCTCCCATTCGCGCTGACATTTGCGGCTCCGTTCGCCGGACAGACTCGGCCGATCTACGAAGAGCCCGATCACGACGAACTGCGTGGCGGCGATGGCAACGATTTTCTCCAAGGCAACAGCGATCTCGACCGTCTGTTCGGTGAAGAGGGGAAAGACACCTTCCGCGCTGATCCGTTTGAGGTTCGCGATCAAAGTGCGGGACAGGGCGAAAGCTCCACGCTGCTGACGCCGCCGACGGGCGAGCAAGGCCCATCACTCAAGCGGACGCTCGATCCGGTCGTCACGTTCGCTGATCCCAGCGTGCGGCTGGTCGTCGCGCAAACGCTCGGCCGGACGTTCACGAAACGATTCGACGGCAGTCTGCAAATCGCGCAGCCCATTGTGACCAGCGAACTGGCGGAGATGACTCGGCTGGATTTGAGCACTCGTGGCGTAACCAGCCTGTCTGGTCTGGAAGACGCAATCAATCTGCATGAGCTGAATCTCAACAACAACCACGTCGTTGATCTGAAGCCGATTGAGAAGGGACGCAAACTTTCCGGAGACAACGTGGGGGCGGCGTCGGGCGCGGCCGAACTGCGAACGCTGAGCTTCGACAACAACAGCATCCGCAGTTTGGCTCCGCTATTGTTGCTGCACCACTTGCAAGCGATCAGCGCCGACTTCAACCCGGTCACGGATGTCACGCCATTGGCGGAACTCACCGATTTGCAATTCCTGAGCATCGATCAGCCACCGTTCGAACTGTTCGACACAACGTTTAGTGGGGACGGTAAGCTCGTCGTACCGATCGGATCTTTCGAAGACTACGGCAACAGCATTGCGATCCAGCCGGATGGCAAGATCGTGCTGGCTGGGTATTCCTACAACATCAGCACTTCGTCCGATGATTTCGCGGCTGTGCGTCTGAATGCTGACGGGAGTCTCGATACCAGCTTCGGGAACGCTGGCAAACTGGTCATTCCGGTGGGAGCCGGTTCCGCAACGGACATTGCGAATAGCGTTGTGATCCAACCCGACGGAAAGATTGTACTCGCCGGTTACACCAATAGCGGCGGCTTCGGCGACTTTGCGATTGTTCGACTCCAATCCAACGGCAGCCTCGATACCAGCTTTGACGGTGATGGAAAACTGATCGTCTCGATCAGCAGTGGTGTGAAAGCGGAAGCCGTTCAAAGTGTCTTGGTCCAGCCCGACGGAAAGTTGGTTCTGGCCGGCAGCTCGTACAACGGAACGAACGACGACATTGCCGTCGTCCGATTGAATGTGGATGGAAGCCTCGACAACAGCTTCGACAACGACGGCAAGCGAATCGTCACCATTGGGTCAAATAGTTCCGACCGCGCCAACAGCGTCGTCCGGCAACCGGATGGCAAGCTGGTTGTCGCGGGCTCGTCGGACAACGACTTCGCGACCGCTCGACTGAATTCCGATGGCAGTCTCGACACGAGTTTCGGTATCGGCGGGACGCTTGGTATTCCAATCGGGAACAGCTTGGACTTGGCCTACAGTCTGGCGCTGCAGCAGGATGGGAAACTGGTCTTGGCTGGTTCGTCGAACAACGGCCTGAAAGATGACTTCGCCGTGGTCCGATTGAATGGAGATGGGACTCTCGACACGAGCTTCAGCGGCAATGGCAAGTTGACATTGGGTGTCCGGATGCAGTCCGACATCGCCTACAGTGTCGTGGTGCAACCCGACGGCAAGCTGGTACTGGGGGGAACGTCGTACAACGAAGGCTTCGACAGCGGAGACGTCGCGATTGTGCGGCTCAATTCCGATGGCAGCCTTGATTCCAAGTTCGACGGCGATGGGAAGCTCGTTGTTTCCGTCGCCAATAACTCCGAGGAAGCCCGAAGCAGTGTGGCGCTTCAATCGGATGGGAAATATGTGCTGGTCGGCAACTCGTTCACTCTCAGTGGCAATGCCGACTTCGCGGTGACTCGGCTGAATGCCGGAGGCGGGTTGGAGTCCATTGCGGGGCTGCGCCCATTGACCCAATTGGAAGTGCTGAGCCTGGCGAACAATCATGTCGGCGATATCTCGCCAGTCGCCGGAATGAGCAAACTCGAGCAGTTGAATCTCGACAACAACCATGTCGGCGACATTCAAACGCTGACGAACGTGCGGTTGATCGACAACGGAGACGCGGGCTATTCGGAGTCGGGGACTGGCTGGCTCGGCGACACGAACATGGTTGCGTTCGATGGCGACTATCGCCTGCACGCGCCTGGCACGAGCACGGACACAATTTCGTGGACGTTCTCCGGTTTGCTGGCGGGAATCTATGACGTGGAGATGACTTGGCCGCAGCATGATTCTCGCTCGGCGGCGGCGATCTTGGATGTCTCTCCAACGCCGGTCGGCGCGACGTCGCCGATTTCACTGGATCAGCGGTTCGCTCCCGTCGGAACCATGTTTGATGGCAAGTCCTGGCAGAATCTGAGGACGATCGTGACGACGTCGATCAACAATGGAACGATCACGGTGACACTGCACGTCTCCAGCGATGGGACGGTCGCGGCCGATGCGGTGCGGTTGGTAAGAAGAGACGCACCTCCGTTCCCGAATCTGGTCGCGGTCGATCTGACAGGCAACCCGTTGAACAACGCGGCGCACGAAGTATTCCTCAGCCGCGATGTGAACGGCGTTGGTCGCCTGATCAACAATCCGATAACCGCTGTGGCCTTTGACACCAGTTCCGACCGGCCAACGTTTGGGAGCCAGCTTGCCACACAGACGACCACAGCCAATCAGCCGCTGGTGGTGAATCTCACCGATCGTCCGACTGACCCATCAGGACATCTCGCGCAGTTGGACTTCACCACAGACATTGCCAGTGTCAATAACGCCGCGAAGTTTGATGTGCTCGCGTCATCAGACACGCTGACCTTGGAAGCCTGGACTCGGATCGACGCTTGGAGTTCGGATGACTTCCCGGTGTTTGAAAAGTGGAATTTCGCCACTCATCTGGGTTGGGCTGTCCGCATCAACAAGACAACGGGGTTGGAATTCTTCAACGAGGCGGTTTTCGGAAGTAAGACCATTGTTTCCAGTGGATATGTTCCAGCGCTGGGCGAGTGGCATCACATCGCGGTGAGCTATAGCCGCTCGGCAAATCAGCTTCAGTTTGTCGTGGATGGGAAAGCGGTGCTTTCGACCGCGTTCAACCAAGACATCGCGAGCACATCGGGTACGAATCTGTACCTGGGTTACGGCTTTGGGCCCGGGGCGAGCGATAAGTTTGCAATCGGAGCGCTGGATGAACTGCGAGTCTGGAGCAGTGCCCGAACTCCGCAGCAAATCGCAGACAATCGTTCGCGCCGTTTGACCGGAGCGGAAGGCAATCTCATCGGTTATTGGCCCATTGATGAAGTGAGCGCCGCTGGCTTGTCGGATCTCACGGCCAGCCCCGTGCCGATCACGTTTAACAACGGAGCGGGTCTTTCTCCCGTTTTGACCAGCGAGAATCTCCCGGTCTTGTCGATCTCGACCTACACCTCGGCGTTGACGGCGACCAGCGATCATGAAGCGGTCAACGTTTCGACGCAGGCGTTGAACTTCACCGACCAAGTCGTCGTGCTGCCGCCGGCGGTGGCTCATCTGGCTCAGAATCTGACGACGGAATTTTGGCTGAAATCTGAATCCAGGCCGGACGAGCAGGTCGTCGTATCAATGACCAACGAGGATAGCCCCAACGAATTTGTGATTAGCGTACTAGGAACAGAAGTTGTCATTGATGACCACGGCAATGACGTGGTGCTCTTCGCCAACAAAAATTTGACCGACAGCAATTGGCATCATGTCGCCGTGGTCCGTGGCGCGGAGGACGGCATCCGTCTGTATGTGGATGGAGTCCTGGCCTCTAGCGCGGTCAGCCCAAACAGCCCGCTGTCCGTCACCGGACTTGCGATCGGACAAGATCAGGACTTTCCGGGGGGAGACTACTTCAGCGGCGAAGCATTGTACGGTCAGCTTGATGAGTTGCGGTTCTGGAACCGCGCTCTTTCCGCGACGGAGATTCAGTCAAATTGGCAACGTCGATTGAGTGGAACGGAATCGGGATTGGTGGCTTACTACACGTTCGATGCTCCGAACGGCACCGTCGTGACCGATCTGACCGGACATTACCACGGCACGTTGGGCGACCCCGTGGGTGGCGGGGAAGATTCTCGACCCGCGGCGCAGTACACACCGGACACGCCGTTGATCGTCAGCGAGGCCGGCTTGTTGACGCGGATTCAAGGCCAGCAGTTGACGGTGACACCCATCGGTGGCTTCACGGGCACAGCGCGCGTGATGGTAACGGCGCACGACGACCTCAGTCCGTTCGCTCCGCCGTTCGGCCGCACGGCGACGCAGACATTTCATGTCGCCGTGGGGACCGATGTCCTCACCGGGCGAGTGGTGATGGACTTGGATGGTGATGCTCTGGTCGAAAGCACTGAACCGGGCATCGAAGGGCGCTACGTGTTCGACGATTTGAATGGCGACGGAGTCCGCAATGGCATTGAGCCAGCTTCGATGACAGATGCCGTCGGCTACTACGACTTCACCGCTGCTGCTCAAGTCAGCAGTTTTGCGTCAGGTTTTGGCGTGACGGCGTTGCACCTGCATCTCACAACCGATTTCGGCTCGACGGACGAATCGGCCTTCGGCGTCGCCGTTCAAACGAATGGCAGGATCGTCATCGCGGGTGCCACGGGGATTGGCGGCAGCGACGGATTCGCGATCGCGAGATACGACGCCACCACGACGCTCGATCCGACATTCGACAGCGACGGGAAAGTCACGACGACTTTCGCAACCAGTTCCGCGGAAGCTCATCCGATCCGGGATCTCAACACGGTGCCGAACACGGCCGACTCGTCGCCGGTTTCGTTCGTTCAAGTGGGAGCCATCTCCTATTTCGTGGCCACCTCGTCGGCCTCTGGTAGGGAACTATGGAAGACCGATGGCACAGTCGGTGGCAACGTCCTGGTGAAAGATATCTTCCCAGGACCGGGCAATTCATCACCGTCCAGTCTGACCAACGTCAACGGCACGCTGTTCTTCCGGGCGACTGACGGGGTCAATGGGGACGAATTGTGGAAGAGCGATGGCACGGCGGCGGGAACTGTCCTCGTCAAAGACATCTTCCCGGGAGCGGAAAGTTCTTTTCTGAATAAATTGACCAACGTGAATGGCCTGTTGTTCTTCATCGCCAATGAACCGACCAATGGCATGGAGTTGTGGAAGAGCGACGGCACGCTCAGCGGAACCGTTCTGGTCAAGAACATCAATCCGGCTGTCTATTCCGGGTATGGTGGATCGTTTGCGTATGGCTCGAATCCCAACAATCTGACCGACGTCAACGGCACGTTGTTCTTCACGGCCACGGACGGCACGAAGGGGTACGAGTTGTGGAAGAGCAACGGCTTGGCTGGGGATACAGTGATCGTGAGGGATATTCGCAGCGGGATTCCCGGCTCATATCCCGGCAATCTGACCAACGTCAACGGAGTGCTCTTTTTCACCGCAAATGATGGAGCTAAAGGGGTCGAATTGTGGAAGTCGAACGGCCAGGACGCGGGAACCGTGCTCGTCAATGACATCTTCCCTAATGCGCCCAATTCGAATCCCCTCTATCTGACCAACGTCAATGGCACGCTGTTCTTCAGCGCCAACGATGGCAGCAACGGCATCGAACTGTGGAAAAGCGACGGCACGACGACCAGTCTCGTCAAGAACATCAGCGGAGGCGCGGCCAGTTCTTTCCCCAGCAGTTTGACGAATGTCAATGGCACGCTGTTCTTTAGCGCCTTCGAATTGGCCAATGGCGCAGAACTATGGAAGAGTGACGGCTCTCTGAGTGGCACCGTGCTCGTCAAGAACATCAACCAAGCCTCTTACTCTTCGTATTACGGCTCGTATGGATTTGGCTCGCAACCGAGCAATCTGACGAATATCAACGGCACGCTGTTCTTCACGGCGAACGACGGAACCAACGGCGTCGAATTGTGGAAAAGCGACGGAATCCCCAACGGCGCGGGCACTGCTCTGGTCAAGAACATCAACACGGCCGAGGCAAGCGGCTCGTCGCCGAACAATCTGGCGAATTTCAACGGCACGCTGCTCTTCCAAGCGAATGACGGCACGAACGGTCCCGAACTGTGGAAGAGCGACGGCACGACTGCCAACACGCTGCTTCTCAAGGACATCAACGCGGGAACCAACAGCGCGTCGCCGAGCAATCCGGTCAACGTCAACGGCACGCTGTTCTTCGCGGCCAACGACGGCACGGGCGATGTCGAATTGTGGAAGAGCGACGGCACGGCTGCGGGAACTGTTCGCGTGAAGGATATACGCGCGGGGGGGAGTTCGTCACCGAGCAACCTGACCAACATCAACGGCACGCTGTTCTTTGCGGCCGACAACGGGACCAATGGTGTCGAGCTGTGGAAGAGCGATGGGACGCAAAACGGCACCATCCTCGTCAAGAATATCTTTTTAGACTTTTACATTGGTGGGCCGTTTAGTTCGTCACCGAACAACCTGACCAACATCAACGGAACGCTGTTCTTCACGGCCAATCACGGGCTCTACGGCACTGAGTTGTGGAAGAGCGATGGGACGCTCGGCGGCACCGTGCTCGTCAAGAACATCAATTCGACATTCGGTGCCAGTTCGTCGCCCAGCAATCTGACAAACGTCAATGGATCGCTGCTCTTCACGGCCAACGATGGCACGAATGGCATCGAGTTATGGAAGAGCGATGGCACGCTCGGCGGCACCGTGCTCGTCAAGGACATTCGTCCGGGAATTGGATACTCCGGACCACTTGGATCGAACCCCAGCCGACTGACCAACGTCAACGGCACACTGTTCTTTTCGGCAACAGACTCAACCGGCGACACCGAGCTGTGGAAGAGCGACGGCACGCTCAATGGCACCGTGCTCGTCAAGAATATTCGTCCGGGGAGTAGCTACTACGGCGGCCAACTGAGTTCCGTTCCCAACAAGCTGACCAACGTCAATGGGACACTGTTCTTCACGGCAACGGATTCGGCGGGCGACAACGAGTTGTGGAAAAGCGATGGCACGCTCAATGGCACCGTGCCGGTGAAAGACATCCGAGTGGTCGGCAGTTCCGCGCCAGACAATTTGACAAACCTGAATGGAACACTGTTCTTCACGGCGAATGACGGCACGAATGGCGTCGAGTTGTGGAAGAGCGACGGGACGCTTGGCGGCACTTCGCTTGTCAAGGATATCGACACAGTGCTCGGCAACAGTTCGTCGCCGAGCAACCTGATCAACATCAACGGAACTCTTTACTTCGCCGCGAACAACGGGGCGAACGGCATTGAACTGTGGAAGAGCAACGGAACGCCGGACGGCACCGTTCTCGTTCAGGATTTCAATATCGGTGCCGGCAGTTCGTCGTCCAGCAACCTGGTCAACGTCAACGGCTCGCTGTTCTTCACGGCAAAATCAGAATCGTTCGGAACCGAACTGCACGTCTTGCCGGGAGCTTCGACCAATCCGAGATTCAAGCTGGGTGGTGTGGTCATTCAGAGCGATGGCAAGAGCGTGGTTGCGGGTCGCAGTTGGAATGGCGTGAACTACGACTTCGCACTCGCCCGGTACGGTATCGACGGCCAACTCGATACGTCCTTTGGTTCGGGTGGAAAGGTGACGACTCCGTTTGGTAGCTCCGACGATTTTGCCGCAAGCCTGGCGCTCCAAACGGACGGGAAGCTGGTCGTCGCCGGGAGCACTTGGAATGGAACGAACTACGACTTCGCATTGGCTCGATTCAACACGAACGGAACGCTCGACACGGCCTTCGACACGGATGGCAAAGTGACGAACACCTTCAGTTCGACCAACGATTACATCACGAGCGTGGCCATTCAAACGGATGGCAAGATCGTCGTCGCCGGGTTCAGTGAATTGAACGGCACGGACGACTTCGCCGTCGCGCGATTCACCATGACAGGTGCCTTGGACATCACCTTCGATTTGGATGGAAAACTGACGACCGCGTTTGGCTCGTCGCGCGACATTGCGGAAGAAGTGCTGCTTCAAACCGATGGCAGACTCATCGTGCTGGGATCGAGTTGGAATGGAACGAATTACGATTTCGCGATCGCCCGTTATTTGCCCACCGGCGTACTGGACACGACGCTCGATGGCGACGGCAAACAGACGACGGCCTTTGGGACCGGGGACGATTTCGCGTCGAGCGGCGTCTTGCGGAGCGATGGCAAGCTGATTGTTGTCGGACGCTACCGCGCCGGCGAGAACTACGATTTGGCTGTGGCGCGATACAACTCGAACGGTGGTTTGGACAGCACCTTCGACAGCGACGGCAAGCAGGTATTCGCCTTCAGCTCCGGCGATGATGCGGCCATCGACGTGGCTCTGCAAAGCGACGGCAAGATCGTCGTCACCGGCTTCACGAACTCCGGCGGCAGCGGAGACTTTGCCACGGCTCGTCTCAATTCCGATGGCACGTTGGAGTCCTACGTCGCGGAAGCGCGCGTGGTCGATCTGGGCCTTGATCGCCGAGGCACCGAAGGGCAGTCGGTCACATTGACCTCGATAATTCGCGACCCGCATCCGGGCGGTGGTGCTCTGACGTTTGCCTGGCAGGTGAATGGGCTACCGCTCGCCGGCCAAACAACGAGCAGTCTGGCTTACACGCCCGCCGACAACGGAACCTATACGGTGACGCTGATCGCGACCGATCCCGACGATGGGAATCGCACCTATTCGGACCCGCTCAAGTTGGTTGTCAGCAATGTGGCTCCGACCGTGAATCTTGGAGCCGATCGTGTGGTCAATGAGGGAGCCACCGTCAACTTCGATTTGGCAACGATCTATTCCGACGCCGTCGCGGCCGACACGGCGCTCAACGCGACGTCGATCACCTGGCATGTCGTGGCGTCGAATGGTCAGACCATTGCCGACGGGCATGGCCAGACTTTCGGTTTCACGGCCAACGATCAGGGGAGTTACATCGTCACGCTGTCGCTGGCGGACAAAGATGGAGCGGCCGCAACCGACACGGTTCTGGTCACGGCAAACAATCTGGCACCGACAGTGACCATCAATGGAACGCCCGCTTCCAGTCCCGAAGGGATCGAAATCTCGCTGACCAGCACGGTCGCCGATGCTGGCCCGAACGATTCGCCGACACAAATCTGGACCGTGACGAAGCGACGTGCGGGACAACCGGCTTTCGTCTTCGCGTCGGCAACGACCGCCTCGCTGACCTTCACCCCGGATGACGACGGCACGTACGACGTTCAACTGAGCGTGACAGACAAGGATGCTGCTTCGGTGACGGACTCCAAGTCCATCATCGTCACAAACGTGGCACCGAGCCGTGTGGATGTCGGAGACGATCAGACAATCGACGAGGGCACGATGGTCACGCTTTCGTCGCCAAGGACGACGGATGCGGAAGCCGATCTTCTGAAATTGACCTACCAATGGGACGTCGTGACCTCGAACGGAATCGTCATTCCGTCAGCCTCGACGCCAAGCCTCTCGTTTGTCGCCTCGGACAACGGCACCTACACCGCCACGCTGACGGTGCGCGATACGGACGGCGGCATCACTTCCGACACCGTGGTGATTACGGCCAACAACGTCGCTCCGCGAGATGTGACCGCCGGTGGACCGTACTTCCTGACGGAAGGGGACTCACTCATTTTGACGTCGTCAGCGACTGATCCGGCGGGAGCGCGCGATCCGCTCTCTCGGACGTGGGACGTGAATGGCGACGGAATGTTTGGTGATGAGTCAATTGGCACCGTGACTGGTTCCAGCTTGACGTTGACCTGGACACAGCTCGGCTCGCTGGGCCTGAATAACGGATCGGCCGACGGCGTGACGTACAACGCGCGCGTTCGAGTCTCCGATGACGATGCGGGAGTCACATCGTCGCCAACTTCAGCCGTGACGATCTACAACGCTCCGCCAACCCCGGTGATCAATGGTGCCACCTTTGACGCGAACGGAGTTTCGCAACCGATCAACGAAGGAACGCTCATCACGCTCAGCGATCCGCCGATCGATCCGGGAGCCGACACGTTTACTTACTCGTGGGTCAACAGCCGCAACGGAGTCATTGTCGCCAGCAGCACTCAGGAATCATTCACGTTCACACCCACGGATGACGGGGTGTATGACGTCGATCTGACCGTGGCTGACAGCGATGACGGAGTCGGGCGGCTGGCGCGGCAACTCAATGTGGTCAATGTGGCACCGACGCTGTTGCCAGCACCAAGCCAGTCGGTCGGGCTGATGCAACCATTCACGCTCAGTGGCACATTCACCGATCCGGGCAGCGACCCGTGGCGCGGCGAGGTCGATTTCGGCGACGGGTCGGTCTTGCCCCTAACGATCGACGCTGCGGCGCGATCATTTACTGTGTCTTACAGCTACTCAACGTTCCCGACGCACGCGCCCGTGGTCACGATCTTCGACTACGACATCGGCGGCATGGGCGGGCAAGGATCACGGACCTACGACGTCAGTGTCATCAACCCCAATCACGCACCGTCGGTCTCAACGGTCGCGAACCAGGAAACTCGAGAAGACACACCGCTCACGTTGGCGGTCACCGTCGGCGATCTGGAAACAGCGGCGGGATCACTGCAAGTCAGCGTCGTTTCGTTGGACAACGCGACTCTCTTTCCGGCCGACAGCTTCATGCTCATGGGCCTCACGGGGGATCGAAGCCTTCGTCTTACGCCCGCCGCCAACCGATCGGGAATCGCAAACATCACCGTCTCGGTGCGAGACGCCGGAGTGGACGACACCTTTGGCAACACGGATGACCTGACGACGACGACGACATTTCAAGTGACGGTGTCCGCCGTCAACGACCCGCCTGTACGATCAGCGGGATCGTTGGGCAATCTGTTCGTCAATGAAGACGCGCCGGCGACGACGCTCAATCTCGGCGCGGTCGATTACGCCCCCGGTGGCGGCAGCGACGAAGCGGCTCAGACGCTGACTTACCGAGTCACCGCGCTCCCGTCGGCGGTCGGCGACGTCGTGCTGAACAACGGCACGACCGTCGTTCTGCTGAACACGGATTATTCACTGACCGAATTGCGCGGTTTCCAACTCCGTTCGCTGGCTGACGCGACCGGATCCGGCCTGGTGACGTTTGAGATCCGAGATAGCGGAGGCATTGCGAACGGAGGTGTCAATCTTCTGACCGAATCGTTGATGATCAGCGTTTCGGGGACGAATGATGCTCCCGCCGGCGTCCCCGACATGGCAACCGCCGTCGAAGCCGGAGGCGTGTCGAACATGACATTGGGATCCAATGCGACAGGCAACGTGTTGAGCAACGACACCGATGTCGATACGGGAGATACCAAGACCGTGTCGGCGGTCTCGTTTGGTGCGATCACCGGAACGCTTGGTGCGCCCCTGCCGGGCAGTTTCGGAAGTCTGTCGCTCAACGCCGACGGCAGCTTCTTCTACGTCGTCAACAACGACCATGCTTCCGTCCAAGCGCTACGGACCAGCAGCACCTCGCTGAGCGAAACCTTTGATTACACCGTTCGAGACGCGGCGGGAGAGACCTCCGCGGCGACGTTGGTCGTCGCGATCACCGGCGCGAATGACGCGCCGGTGGCCGCCAATAACAACTTCACAGCGACTCAAAACACGCTGCTGTCCGCGACGAGCGTTTTGACGAATGACAGCGATCTCGACGACACGTCTTTGTCCGCCGTGCTGGTCACTGGACCGGCTCACGGCTTGTTGATGCTGCGCGGCAACGGCACATTCGACTACTCGCCGTTCACCGACTACATCGGCCCGGACTCATTCACTTACACGGCCAATGATGGAGCGTTGAACTCGAACGTGGCCACGGTGATGCTGAGCATCATCGAAGCGAATGAGGCTCCAACAATTTCGAGCATCGCGGATGTCTTCGTCGATGAAGACACAACGCGCATCACGCTGCCCGTGACGGTCAATGACCGAGACACTCCCGCCGGTTCGCTGTTGGTCAGCGCGACGTCGTCCAACACCGCCTTGATACCCCAGTCCGTGATCGGCTTGGAAGGAACTGGCTCGGATCGTCTGCTGACGCTGCGTCCGGTCGCGGATCAATTTGGCGAGACGATGGTGACGATCACCGTCGAGGATGAAGGAGGTGTCGTTCGATCGACGTCATTCATCGTCCATGTGGATGCCGTCAATGACGCTCCCAGTTTCGCCGCTGGTTCCAGCCAAATGGTCGACGAAGATGCGGGTTCGCAGAGCGTGCCGAACTGGGCGACGGCCATCAGTACCGGACCGGCAAATGAGGCGGGACAATCCGTCGATTTCGTCGTGACCACGAATAACGACTCGTTCTTCAGCACGCTGCCGATGGTCGCCGCGAATGGAACCTTGACCTTTACGCCCGCCCCGAATGCGAACGGCTTGGCCGTGATCACCGTTCGGATTCACGACAACGGCGGGAGCAGCAATGGGGGAGTCGATCTAAGCTCGCCGCAGACTTTCAACATCACCGTGAATGCGGTCAACGACGTGCCGAGCTTTACCGTCGGCGCGAATCAAATCATTCTGGAAGACGCGGGATCACGAACCGTGACGAACTGGGCGACGGGAATCAGCGCCGGTCCCGCCGATGAGACTGCTCAAGCGTTGAATTTCCTCGTCTCCACAAATAATGACTCACTCTTCAGCGTGTTGCCGGCGGTCTCGGCGAATGGAACGCTGACGTACACGACGTTCGAGAATGCGAACGGAACCGCGACCGTTACTGTGCGACTGCACGACGACGCGGGTGGCGCGAACACGAGCGATCCGCAATCGTTCACGATCCTGGTGACGCCCGTGAATGACGCGCCGAGTTTCACGAAAGGCGCGGATCAATCCGCAATTTCCGGGACTCCACAGACCGTTCTGAATTGGGTGCTCGCGGCCAGCACAGGCCCGGCCGACGAAGCGGGACAGAGTCTGATCGAGTATGTCGTCACGACGGATAACGACGCCTATTTCTCGGCGGTTCCGCAAATCTCCCCGACCGGGACGCTGAGTTATTCGATAGCGTCCAGCGCGACCGGATCGGCGGTCGTCACCGTGCGAGTCCGTGACAGCGGCGGTATCGATGACGGCGGGAACAACACCAGTTCCGCGCAGGTGTTTCAGATCACGTCACTGATCGCGGTTCACTATGCCTCGACCGATGCCAAAGTCGTCACCGCGACCGTCGTCGCCGGGCGTCTGCAAGTGAAGATCGGTGGCGTCCTGCAACCTGACGTCGATCCGGCGTTGATTGGATCGTTGACGATCTCCGGTGGCACGGCGGCTGACTCCATCAAATTGACCGGTCTTTCACCCAGTCTGTACTCGCATCTGCAACGAGTTTCGCTGTCCGGCGGTAAAGGCAACGACACGATCACCGGCTCCGACGACTTCAATGAGACGATCGCCGGCGGTCTGGGAGACGACTTGCTCAACGGCGGAGTCGGTGGTCGCGACCGGTTAATTGAAACCGGTGACGTGGCGTTGATCACGTTGACCGACACAACCCTCGCCGGACTCGGCGCGGACAAACTCTCGAACATTGAGGAGGCCTCGTTGACCGGCGGCGACACTCTGGCGAACAAGCTAGATGCGTCGAAGTTCAGCGGACCGGTCACGCTGTCTGGCGGATCGAAGAATGACACGTTGCTTGGGGGGAAGGGCAACGATCAACTCTTCGGCGGTCTCGACGACGATCTGCTCAACGGCGGAATCGGGAGCAACACACTCGATGGCGGTGATGGTGCGAACGATATCGTCCAAGACATCGGTGATGTGAACTTTGTGCTCAGCGGCAACGAATTCACCGCGACGCTGAACGGTGTCGGCACGAATTCGCTGCTCGGCATCGAACAGGCTCAGTTGACGGCGGGCGTTGGTACGTTCCACAACGTGATGGATGCTCGCAATTGGACCGGCCGATCAACACTGCAAGGACTGGCCGGCAACGACACGTTGCTGGGCGGTTCTGGCAACGATTCGCTTGATGGCGGAGCGGGACTCGATTCGCTGACGGGAGGCTTGGGCAACGACACTTACAACGGCGGCGCTGACAAAGACACCATCAGCGAAATTGGCATCAATATCGGCAGTGTTGGACTCACAGCGTTGGTGATTGGACTTGGCACGGACTCGCTCATCGCGAACACAGTTGAAGTGGTCAAGCTGGTTGGAACGTCCGGTAACGATCAGATGTCGGTTGTCACTACGGGTGCGACCGCCTTCAAAGGAACGGTCTGCTTTGCCGGCTTGGACGGGAGCGATCAACTCAGCGGAGGCACGCTCAACGACACGCTGATCGGTGGCGCGGGAGACGATGTGCTCATTGGCGGACTCGGCACGGATCGAGTCGAAGAGACGACGGACACCGATGTGGTGATCGACACGTCCACAACCCTACCGTTGATCTCTGCCGGTCTGGGTTCCGATCAATGGTCCGGCGTGGAACTCGTGCAACTGACCGGCGGCTCGGGCAACAATCTGTTTGATGCTCGCAAGTCCGCGCTGCCCGTTTCTTTGGTCGGTGGTGATGGTGACGACACACTGCTGGGCGGTGTCCTCGCCGACAATTTGCAGGGAGGTATCGGCAACGACTTCCTGACAGGCGGGCTGGGGAATGACATTCTCGACGGCGGAAGCGGAACCGATCGGCTCATCGAAGTCGGAGATGTGCCGCTGATCACATTGACCGACACGACCTTGGCCGGTTTGGGTATCGACACGCTGACGAGCATCAACGAAGCGTCGCTGACCGGTGGCGACGTCCTGGCCAACAAGTTGGATGCCTCGAAGTTTACTGGCAACGTGACACTTTCGGGCGGAATGAAGAATGACACGCTGTTGGGCGGTAGCGGCAACGATGTTCTGAACGGAGGCGGCGACGACGACGTGCTCGGCGGAGGCATCGGCAACAATACGCTTGACGGTGGAATCGGCACGAACGATCTCCTGCAAGAGTTCGCGGACTTGAACGTCACGCTCGGTGGTGACGCGACGAACGGGACGTTGTTCATCGGCACGGGAACCAGTGCGCTCGTCGGCATCGAGAACGCCTTCTTGAGCGGCATCGCGACATTCAACAACCGCATGGATGCACGCAACTGGTCGGGCAAGACGACACTGCAAGGTCTAGCGGGCAACGACACGCTGCTGGGTGGTTCGGGCAACGACTCATTCATTGGCGGGGATGGCGACGACTCCTTCACAGGAGCACTCGGCGATGACATCTACAACGGTGGTGCCGGCATCGATACGGTCTCTGAAACCGGCATCAGCATCGGTCAGGTCGGCCTCACCGCTCTCGTGATCGGCCTGGGAACGGACAATCTGACAGCAAGCACGATTGAGGTGGTCAAACTGTGGGGAACTGCGGAAGCGGACCAACTCTCGGTGGCCACCGTCAATCCGTTCGCGGGCCGCGTCTGCTTCGACGGCTTGGCGGGCAACGACATCCTGACGGGTGGCGGCGGTAATGACACGCTACGTGGCGGAGTCGGAAACGACACGCTCGATGGTCGCGCGGGAACGCTCGACCGAGTCGATGAATTCGGCGAAACCAACATCCTGATCGACACGACGTCCACATCACAATTGACGTCGCCGGATCTCGGTATCGATCGCTGGGCGGGGATCGAGCAACTCCTACTCGCCGGTGGAGCGGGTGACAACCTGTTCGACGCTCGGAAGTCAGCGATCCCCGTCAGCCTGGTGGGTAACGCAGGTAACGACACTTTGTTGGGCGGATCGAAAGCGGACAGCGTGCTTGGCGGAGATGACAACGATGTAATCTCCGGCGGCCCCGGCACAGATGTGCTGGACGGTGGCAGCGGCTTTGATGATGTGTTTGAGAAAGCCGCGACGAACTTCGTCGTCACCGGCGCGAAGATCGTCTCGGCGATCACGGGCACCGATACTCCAACAAACATCGAGCGGATCGTTCTGATCGGTGGCGACACCGCGAACAAACTCGACGCGACTTTGGCCTCGATCCCCGTCATTTTGATTGGCGGCCGAGGAAACGACATGCTATTTGGTGGTGTCGGCAACGACACGCTGATTGGCGGCTCGCGTCTCGATCTACCTGGAGCGGATGGCATCGACACCCTGACGGGAAACGCGGGCACCGATGCCTTCCAAAAGGACGCCTCGGACACGATCAATCGACAAGTCGATGACACTGTGCTGGATGACGTCTTCGCCGGACTACCAAGTTGGATTGACCGCCTATGAGCCTTCGGTTCCCGAACAAGTCGCCGACGCGATTGGCGGACCCCCTTCGGTTCCGTAGGCCGCCGGTTTCGAGAGCAATTGCGGGGTCGAATGATGCTTCTTAGTTGAAGCCAGTCATGCGCTTACAGACTGCGATAACACAACTCTTCGACCAACTCACTTTTGGATATTTTAGTGTAATTTGTGGCCGTTTCTAGAGGATTCTGTGCCCATTCCGTGCCACACAGTGAGCGGATTTCAAAACACCGATGCTCTGCATGGAGAGCGTTGGATTCGGAGCCGTGAGACGGGAGATTTCAGCGACATAGCGCTGTTCAACGAATGTGTCAGACTCCACTTCAATAACGAGTTGCGAAAATAGCATGACCGTCAAAATCTTCCACCCACTGCTGGCGTTGATCGCATCAGCGAGCAACAACGAACTGGCTCGATACGTCGAATTCCTCAAGGAAGAGAACAAGATACTCCGAGCGCGGATTCCGGGTCAGGTCCATACAAGACCGGATGAGCGCTCACGATTGTTGAAGCTCGGCAAGGCACTCGGTCAGGCCATCGAAGAGTTGCTCACGATCGTCTCTCCCCAGACGTTCTATCGTTGGTGCCGCGAAGCGGAATCCGGAAAGAAGAAGCGGAATCCGAAGGGTGGCCAACGCAAGCCGCGAGAGGTCCGCGAACTGGTGGTTGAAATCGCGACCACGACTTCGTTCGGCTACACCCGCATCATTGGCGAGTTAAGAAAATTGGGGATCAAGGGGATCAGTCGGCAAACCGTGCGCAACATCCTGAAAGAAGAAGGGATCAAACCTGGACCGGATAAGACTTCCGATTGCTGGGACAACTTCGTCAAACGACATGCGGAGACGCTTTGGGCGGTGGACTTTTTCTCGGTCAAGACGGTGACCATCAAAGGTCTTCAAGAGATGTATTTGATGGCGTTCTTGTGCCTCTCGACGCGCGAAGTGATCGTGACATCATCCACCAAGCACCCCAACTCGGCATGGGTGGTCGATCAGACGAAACAATTCCTCGATCAAACGATGAATCGTGAGAAGAAGCCGTCGATCGTGATGCACGACCGCGACACGAAGTTCACGAAGGAATTCACAGCGACTTTGAAAGCAAAAGGTGTCCGAACAAACGTGCTTCCCATTGCTTCGCCCAATTTGAACGGCAGGGTCGAAAGGTTCGTGCAATCCATAAAATTTGAGTGCTTGTTCAGATTCATACTTTTTGGCAAACGGCACTTGGATTACGTCGCCGCGTCGTGGGTGGACTACTACAACACGCGACGCAGTCACATGGAACGCGGACACCTACCACCGATTCGCGGGAGGCGTCCGAAGACAGTTCGGAAACTGTCACGAAACAAGATCGAAATTCGCTCGTATGTCGGTGGTCTCGTGCAGTCATTTGAACGCAAGGCGGCGTAGCCGAGTGACACGACAGAGATCCTGTAGAGAAGGACAGACAATGGCGTCCCCCTTCCGCCTGAAACACTGTCACGGTGAGCTTTCGGAAACGCTTCGGAGATGTTGCCGGCAGGGTTCGTCCGCGAGGCTTGGAAGCCAGTCTGGAAGCGATGAACCGACCACTCCCCTCTTCCGTGGAAGGGTCGCGAGATCACTCTGAAACCAATTCCGGAACCTCGTCTGGAATGGTCTTTGGAATCCTCCCGAAAAGTTTTCGGATCGGTTGGATTTCGGAGACGTTTCGGTAGCTCGTCACTCCCCTTTCGGAACCTCACCAGTCCACGGTTCTGCCAGCAGTCTGGAAGCCAATCGGAATCGTCGTGGCAATGGTCGCGAACTTACCGAAGAGGCTTCTTGACACGCGACATGGAACGTCGTTGGAACGGGTTGCCAACCACTCTAGTTCTGGTAGGCTCGGTCTGGTCATTTCCCCTCTTCCACGATGCCTCAATTTCTCACGGTCAAAGAAGCGGCGACTCTCACCGGTAAATCCGCGAGTTCGATTCGCCGTGTGATTTACCCGATCATTCAGGGCAAGAATCACCCGGATCGTCAGCAAATCGAACCGACCGAGGAGGACGCGACGCGATTGCGGATGCAAGGTGAAAACTTCGCCTGGAAGATCAGTGAAGAACTTCTTCGCCGCGAGATTCCGGTGGAATCGGAGAGACCAGCCGAGCATCACGCATCCCGTGAATCGAACGACGGGAACGGCGAGTTGCTGGCGATGCTTTGTCGGGAACTCGACATCAAGAATCAACAAATCACTCAGCAGTCGGAAATACTCTCGAAACAAATCGAGTTGATCAGCGGACTGAGCGAACGGCTTCGCGAGGAGAACATTCTCATCGGCTCGTTGCAGCAGCAACTGGCACTGCCGGACGGCAAGGTCCGCAAGCAATCGGACGTTTTCGAGGCGAAGGCTTCCGAGTCCGTGCCTGCGGAGAAGGGGACTGAGACCGCCAAGAAAAAGGCCAAGCCGAAGAAAAGTTTCTTGTCTCGTCTTTTCCCATGATCGGTACGACGAACGCCACCAGCGGCGAGACCAAGCCGGTCACAAATCGCTACCGGCTCCCCGGAATCGAACGAGAGGGGATTGCTCAACTATCGCTGTTGGAAACGGCGCTGTGGCCGCTCAGTGGAAAACTCAAGTCGGCCGTCTTCGGGACGTCCTATTCGTTCGTCACTCCGACCGGCAAGAAGAGGGCCGAGGTGACAGTTCGCTCGGCACTCGGTCTGCAATCCATCGACGAGTTCATTTTGTGGGGACTCTTGGGGGCGACGCTGAGTCGACCGAATGCGGACGGCGTTTTTCTCGCGACGCCGTATTGGATGCTCAAGCACTTGGGGCTCGACACCGGCGGTTCGCAGTACGCGATGCTGCGGGAGTCACTCGTGCGGCTCACGGCGGTGAGCTACCAGAACTCCGGCTTCTACAACCCGGAGACGCAGGAGCACGAGTACGCTGCGTTCCAGTTTCTCAGTATCTTGCTGCCGACCGTGGGGGGAGTGGGCGGCATCGTGGACAACGATCGTTGCTGGCGGATCGAGTGGAACCCGGCCTTCTTCCGCTTCTGCCGAGCCACCGGCGGCAATCTGCTGTTTAACCTCGACCTGTATCGCCAACTGACGCCGGCGGCTCGCCGGCTATTTCTGAAGTTGAAGGACCGTTTCTGGCGATGCCATCGCGTCTTTCTGAACGTCGATGACCTGACCATCGACGGCCTCGGATTTTCGGCCGATCGTCCGCTCTACAAGCGGAAGTTCGACCTCACGAATTGTATTCGCGAACTGCTCCAACACCGGATCATTTCGCTCGGCAGGGGACAGACCGATCCGAAAGACCTGTTTCTCAAGCGTGGAAAGGGCACCTACGTCGTCGTGTTCCACGCCGGGGACTACTTCCGCCAACCGCTGACAAAACGCACCACAAGTCAAAAGAATGCGATCACGGACGACCCACTGTTTGAACCCCTTCAGAAGATCGGTGTCGATGAGGCTGGCATCCGACGTTTGTTCCAGAACTTCTCGTGTGGCGCGATCAGCCGTTGGGTGAAGATCACCGACGCGGCCATGCACGAGCAACCGCGCGGCTTCTCCGGCTTCAAGGTGTCGCCGGCCGCGTTTCTTATCGACGGCATTCAGAACAATCGGATGCCGCCCGATTGGATGTACGCTCACGAGAAGCGGCAGGAACGAGAGCAATGGGAACGTGACAAAGCCGCGTTCACTGCCACCGAGCAGGCACGGCAAAATGAGTACGATCGAGAACGAGCGAAGGCGTTCGAGGAGTTCTGTCTTTCTGCGGAAGGGAAGAAAATCTACGACAAGACATTTCCGATCTTGATGACATTCCACAAAGTCACTGACCCGCACTGTCCCGGCGAGGCCGCTCGGCAGGCGACTTTGTCCCGCATGGAGCGCGAGAACTTCGTGTTTCCGGAGTTCTCCGTGTGGATCGCCAACCGGCCGGGGATCAACACCAATCAGGCCGCATGAGCCACTCGGCATTCGCCGGATGTTTTCTGGTGCCAAGTATCGGCATTTGCCGGATGGACTATCGGCATTCGCCGGATGTTTTCTTCTTGAGTCGAGTCACGTCTCGGCTTACCCAAGCCAAGATTCAGCATCGGCGACTCGGCCTACAAAGCTTTCTACAAAGCATTTCTGTTAAGCAAAGCAGACGGACTGCTTTTAAGAAACTTTGAACGACAACAGACCGGCCCGGCGGAGCGGGCCGGAAGACAGGCCACTCAGGAGAAAACGAGGAACGGCAGGGAGCCGCTCACACGACGCCGCGAGATCGCCAATTCGCCGCCTCAATGTCGCCGGCTCCGGCGGAATTCCGGCGAACGGAGTTCGACCGACGATTCGGCTTGAGAAAGCCGAGAACGTGCCACACGAAGAGGGGCACCACGTCGCAGGCAGCGGCCGCGACAGGACGGACTTTCGACACGCTGGCACCTTCGTGACCGACGCGGCTGCATTCCGTCCTGTCGCGGCCGCCTACGCGGCATGCGACGTGGTGCCCGCACGACTCACGCCCCACGGCGTGAGCGACGCCGAGCGTCATCGACTCGCCGACGAGACGATCGGCGATCACGAGTGCCAGCGCAGGCGACTCGAAAGTTCCACTCAGGACGCGGCCTGGTGTGTTCGTGGCCGAGCCACGACGGGCCGCGACTCGTCTTGTATCCAGACGACCGCACGAAGTGTCCGGTTCCAGATTTTCCCGGCTTCCAACGCATGACGAGCGTTCTCGGCATCGGCGTGCTCTCCAGTAGGGCGTCGAGCAAGGTTTATTGGTTCTGAGACGGCAGACCTGCCGCCTACCTTGCCGTTCCAGAGGCGGAGAATTTGACCGATTGCGAATGTGAGCTATGTGTATTGCGAATGTTTTCCGGCATGCCAATGCCGCATTCCCGAATGCCTCTTCGTTGGGAGCGTGTAAAAAGGAGTTCCGAAGCGCGCTTTTGAGTACTGGCGGCTGCCATGACGCACTTGTTTAGTCTTCCTTTTATTTCTGGCCGCATTCTGGTGGCTGGAATCTTGAGCGTTCTCGTATTCCAGACGGGAGTCGTGCAGGCTCAGCCAACCTTCAGACAGCCGACGATCCCGCAAACGATCGTGACCCATGCCAAGATTCCAACCGGTCACTGGATCATCAAAGCTGGAACAGCTTTCCCCGAAGCAACTCAAAAGCAACTCGAAGATTGTGAGTATTGGCAGTGTTCCGGCCAATACAGCATGGACCCTCGACGAAGGCGTTGCCGTCTCGGCGACGTTATCAACGACATTGGAAGTAATTCAGCTCCAATCTGCGTTGTTGTGCATGGAGCTCTTTATCGTTTTCAGCATGTCGTGAGGGACGCGCCAGACTTCAGCGGCGCATTGCGAGGACTGGAATGCGATCCGCCTTGTACCACGATCGGTGGCCTCAACATTGTGTACTTCTCGTGGCCCAGCGCGGTCGCATGTCCGATCCCAACAATGACCGGAACGCAAAGCTCGCATCAGGGACGCCACATTTTGGCGTCATTTCTGGAAAAGCTGCCACAGGGTCGAAAAGTCTGCTTGATCGGGCACAGTTACGGCGCTCGCGTCGTGTTGTCGGCCCTGCATCAAGTCGGACTTGATGAAGCCAGGAAATACTACTTTCCCGATTTACATGGTGCTGTAAGTCATCAATGCAAAGACGGCACTCCGTTCGAGTGCCCGTCGAGATATCGCGTTGTCCTACTTGCGGCTGCGGTGGATCATCACTGGCTTAACCCAGATCAGCGTTATTCCCTCGCATTGCCGCGATCAGAACGTCTGCTCAACGTCTACAACCCACAGGACTTTCCCCTGATGCTCTACTCGATACGCCTCCCTTGGGCGCACGAAGCGTTGGGGCGAAGCCATTTTCATGGCGGAGATGTGGCGCAACTCGAAAATCACGCAACCAAGATTGTGCAGCCAGTTGATGTGTCACCGCTTTTAGGATTCGGTCATTCGGCTGACTATTACAGGATCTCTAACGCAAACGATGTGATCGGCTATCGGCAAGCGCTTCG